>Ga0070739_10003855_pt1 | contig 18271 bp, 22 predicted proteins | sample Coa_R1_7_FD_66445 | JGI IMG/M metagenome (GOLD analysis project Ga0070739, IMG submission 66445) | Surface soil microbial communities from Centralia Pennsylvania, which are recovering from an underground coalmine fire - Coalmine... | ecosystem: Environmental > Terrestrial > Soil > Unclassified ... | reverse complement strand
GCGGCGGCGATGAAGCGGGAATCCTCCAATCCGACGGGCAGGGCAAGGTCACCGCCAGCTACACGATTTTCGGCAACGGCGCAACGCCCGCGCAGGTGACCGCGACCGGGACCTACACCGTCACGGCGGGCTGCCAAGCGGCCGCGACGCTCACCGATTCCAACGGGAAATCGAACACCTGGACCATGAACCTGGTTGGGGGCTACGGCCAGACGCTGGATATTCTGGAAGCCAATTCCGGCTTTGTGCGCACCGGCACGGGCCATTCGGCATTCACGAATCCAACGCAATCGGTCGCAAATGTTTTCAGCTATGCGGTCAATTCCACGCCGGCGGGTAGCGCCTTCGTACTGTTCGGCCAGAATTTGGCGGCTCGGGAGGCTGGCGCCGCCATCGTTCCGTTTCCCACCACACTGCTCAACACGACCGTGACGGTGAACGGGGAGCCCGCGCCGCTGTATTACGTCAATACCGGCCAGATCGACGCGCAGATGCCCTGGGACATCCCTGGCGGCAGCGTGGCCACGGTGATCGTGAAGAACGGCAACAACACCAGTAACGCCGCCGCCGTATATGTGCCGGCGACCGGAACGCCGGGCATCGACGTTTTCGGCAACGACCGGGCCGTGGTGGTGAACTCGGATAACATCACCGTGAATACCGGAGCCACGCCCGCCAAAGTAGGGGACGAGGTGGTGGTGTATTTCACGGGCGGCGGACCAGTGCAGGCCGCCGGCAAGCTGGTCTCGGGAGCGCCCGCGCCCAGCGGATTCTCGCCCGTCACCGGGAATTATTCGATCACCGTAGGCGGCGTTCAGGCCCACGTGGTCTACATCGGCTTGACCGCCGGATCGATCGGGCTCTACCAGGCGAACTTCATCGTGCCACAGTTAGCCAAAGGGGCCTACCCGGTGATCATCACGATTGACGGGCAGGCATCGAACGCCCCGGGCGTGAGTCCTCCAGGAACCGTGAATCCGGTGATGAACGTCAACTGAGTTGGACGGCGCCGGGAGCGCGCCTTCCTTGTCCTGCGGCGCATCGGCGCAGATACGCCCGCCCCGGCGGCGCGGCTTCGCCCGGCGCGGCGCTTCTGGGCGGCGGATGATAAAATGACCCGCGATGCTCGCAAGCCGCCGCCGTTTTCTCCGGTATTTGGCCGCCAGCCCGCTGCTGGCGCGCGCGCAAACCAGCGCGCCGGCCCTCTCCTCGGCAAGAGACGCGCTGGAAGTGATGGATTTCGAGGAAGCCGCGCATCGCGCCCTTCCGCCCGCGCACTGGGGTTACATGGCGTCGGGCGTGGATGACGACCTCACGCTGAAAACCAACCTGGCCGCCTTCAAGCGCATTCAGCTCCGGCCGCGACGTCTGGTGGATGTTTCCAAAATCGATCTGACCACCGAGGTCTTCGGCGCCACATGGGATTTCCCGATCTTCATTTGTCCGGTCGGCGGGCAGAAGATGTTTCATCCCGAAGGCGAGGTCGCCGTAGCGCGCGCGGCCAAGGCCAAGAAAACCGTCCAGATTCTTTCCACCGTCACGTCGAGCCCGGTGGAAGAAGTCGCCCGGGCGTTGGGGCACGCGCCCTGGTATCAGCTCTACATGCCCAACACATGGGACGCCACCGAGAAGATGGTTCGCCGCGTGGAGGCTGCGGGCTGCCCCGCGCTGGTCTGGACCGTCGACTTGCTCGGAGGCCGCAACACCGAAACCGCGGAGCGGTTCCGCCGCCTCGACACCCGGAACTGCCTGGAGTGCCACACCAGCGCTCGCGGCGGCGAATCCGAGCGGCCCATGTTCAAAGGCCTCCCCCCCGAGTTCAATCCGCCCTTCGCCACCTGGGCGTTCGTTGATCGCCTGAAGAAGCTCACCAAAATGAAATTGCTGCTCAAGGGGCTTGATAACGCCGAAGACGCGAAGCTGGCGGTGGAGCACGGCGTTGACGGCATCGTGGTCTCGAATCACGGCGGCCGCGCGACGGAAACTCTGCGCGCCACAATCGAGTGCCTCCCCGAGGTGGTCGATGCGGTCGGCGGGCGCATCCCCGTGCTGGTGGACGGAGGCTTCCGCCGCGGTACCGACGTTTTTAAGGCGCTGGCGCTCGGCGCGCGCGCCGTGGGCATCGGCCGCCCGTATATCTACGGATTGTCGGCGTTCGGCCAGGAGGGCGTCGAGAAAGTTCTGGATCTCTTGCACGCCGAGCTCGCCATGACCATGCGCCAGTGCGGCACCCCCTCGGTCCAGCAGATCACCCGCGCCGCGGTGAAGTGGAGTTAGCCTGCTCCCGGTCGAATTTGCTTTTGAGCTGAAAGTTCAGGTCGGCGCGCCCATCGACCTCGGCCGCCGGCGCATCGTGCCCATCGAGGGCGGAACGCTCGAGGGCCCGCGCCTTCGCGCGCGGCTGCTTCCCGGCGGCGCCGATTATCAGATCGTTCACCCGGACGGATTCACGGAGGCCGAAGCCCGCTATGTCCTCGAAACGGATTCCGGCGATCTGGTCTACGTGAACAACCGCGGGATGCGCCACGGTCCGCCGGACGCGATCCGCAGGCTTAATGCCGGCGAGCCAGTCGATCCCGCGCTCATCTACTTCCGTACCGTTCCCACCTTCGAAACCTCGTCCGCGGAACTCCGCTGGCTCACGCAGTCGATTTTCATCGGTGTGGGAGAGCGCGAGCCGCGCGCCGTCCGCATCCGCTTTTACCGCGTCCTGTAAGACCGCGCGACCCAGTGTGTCCAGCGGCGCCCCCCGTGCCTCCGGGCGATGGCGCGGTCCAATTTCAACCAGCTCCTACGGGACCGCGAGAATCCTTCCCCAGATCACCTGGTACGCTTCCACGATACCGTCGATGCTGCGGCCCGCGCGCACGAAAACGCGCGTATTGACGTGCAGGTCTGTATGCTCTGTCCGTACGCCGTCGTCGATATATTTGGTATCGGGCCGCAAAACCAGCGCGGCATCCCCGGTTTTGGTCCGGAGCATCAGCAGACGCGAGGTGATGCCCACTACCACTCCGGCCACGGTCCGGTCGCCGGTAGGCGTGAAGAAGAACGAGTGCGCATTGAAGGCGGCCCGGCGGGCGCGCTCTGCCGCCGCTTCCTCCTGGGCGGGATTGATGACCAGCGCCAGGCGCACATAGCAGGAAACCGAGCCGGGCTTGTGGCCGGCGAGAACTTCGACGGTTTCGCCCGGCTGGATGGACGGCATGGAGGTGTGGCGCCGGTCGCGCTCCACGTAGCTCTGCGCGTCGTAATGGCACAGCAACTCGGCGCCTTGCGGATCCCGAATCGTAATATCGCCGCCGGTCCCCGCGGCTTGGGAGGACACCAGCACCCCGCGATAAACGCCCACCGGCATTTCCGTCTGCGCGCACAATCCTGCGGCCAGCAAAATACCGCATCCTGCCGCGAGCCGGAACACGGCGACATTATACAATTTGAAGTTTGAGCTCATCATCTCATCTCTCGCGCGCCTTAACAGGCGTGGGGAAATCCCCGGCTGTTTCCCGTGCCGGCTGCTGGTTTCTTCACTCGGGAATTCAGGCTCCGGAAGGCGGCGTGGCTCGTTACTACGTCTGTGATCCCCCCGGCAAGGCGCCCGTTTCGGCGGAAATCACCGGCTATGCGGTCAGCGCTTTGACTTTTCTTCATTCGATCGGCGGGCGCGAAGAGTACCGCGAGGCCGCGCTGCGCGCCGCCCGGTTTCTCACGCGCGGCGCCTGGGACCCCGCCGCCTCCACGTTTCCCTTTGAGCCGGGATCCAAACTCGCGTATTTCTTCGATCTCGGCATTATCGTGCGCGGGCTGCTGGCGGCGTGGCGCGCCACCGGCGACGCGGAGTTTCACGATCGCGCCCGCGAAGCCGCGCTTTCCCTGGCCTTCGACTTTTTGGGCGGCGGCGGCGTTTTTCATCCCGTCATCTCCCTGCCCGATAAGCAGCCGCTTCCGCACGAGCCCCGCTGGTCGCGCAGCCCCGGTTGTTATCAGCTCAAGGCCGCCCTGGCCTGGCGCGAGACCGGCGAGGAACATGCCGGGAAGCTGTACGAGGCCGTGCTGGCCCAGGCTCTGGCGTCGCACCGTGCGTTTCTTGCCTCCGAAACGGATCGCGAAAAGACTATGGACCGCCTGCACGCCTACTGTTATTTCCTGGAGGGCCTGCTTCCGGTGGCGGATCGCCCGGCAGTGCGCACCGAGCTCGCCTGGGGCGTGTCCGCAACCGGGCGTCTTTTGCGGGAGATCGCGCCTTTATTCGAGCGTTCCGATGTATGCGCCCAGCTCCTGCGCGTCCGCCTGATCGCGCATCATCTGGGAGCGCTTCCGCTCGAGGAAGCCGCCGCACGCGAAGAAGCCGGCCGAGCCCGTTCGTTTCAGGCTGCCGATGGTCCGGATGAGAGGATCCGCGGCGGGTTCTATTTTGGCCGGAAGAACGGGCGAATGCTGCCGTTCTCCAATCCCGTCTCCACCGCGTTCTGCCTCCAGGCGCTGCACCTGTGGGAGCGGCACGAATCGGGATCCTGGGCGTTCGATCTACACGCGTTGATCTAAATCGAGAGCGGCTCCGTTTAGAACACGCGGCGCTTCAGGCGCTCCACCGTGAACTTCGCGGTCTCCGCGACGGCCATGACCGTCATGACACCCGCCTGGACGGGGTCGGTCACCACCAGATCGGCGGCTTCGGGAACGCTGCCGGCCATGTTGAGGCTGACGACCAGGAGACCCTGCGCGCGAACTTCGCGGACGGCCTGTTCGATCTCGCCTCCCATAAGCGCGCCCGCCATGACCAGGGCCCGGACTCGCGGCAGCCGCGCCGAGGCGCGCACCGCCTCGGCCAGCGGGGCCTCGCCCACCAGGGGAATGGTGTCGACCGAGATGTGCTCGCCGCGAATATTGTGGCGGTCAGCTTCGGTGATTGCGCCGAGGGCCACCTGGCCGACCTGGGCTCCGCCGCCCATGATGATAATGCGCTTGCCGTAGATTTTTTCCATGGTGGACACCATGGAGGCCTGCTGCACGATCGAAAGCGAGCGTAGTTTTTCGAGCATGGGAGCCGGATCGCCGGGGATTTCGATTTCGAAGTAGGTGCGCCGCGGCTCGACGATTTCGACACTGGTGATATCGCCGCGATACGCCGCGATCACGCCTGAAAGCTGGTGCAGAATGCCGGGGCCCGGATCGGCAATAACCTCGATGCCTATTTTTTGGGGCGGTGGGGTGGCCATGATTTTTTATTCAGGATAGCCGCAGCGCCAAGGCGCGCCTCAGGCTTCGTATTTTTTCAAGATGTCGTCCCAGCGATGATGGGCGCGCAAGAGCAGCTCACAGACTTCGCGGATGGCGCCGCGCCCGCCGCTTGCGGCGGTGACGTAATGGGCCACGCGTTTTACTTCCTCACGCGCGTTTTGGGTCGCAATGGCGAAGCCCACGCGCCGCATGACCGGGGCGTCCGTCAGATCGTCGCCGGCGTAGGCCATCTCTTCGGAGGCGATGCCGCTGGCCTTCGTGATTTCTTCAAGGATCGGCACCTTTTCGATATGGCCCTGGTAGATGTACCGCATGTGAACCTGTTTGGCGCGCTCTACCGTGGCGGGCGAGACGCGGCCGCTGATGACTCCGGTCGCAATGCCGTGCCAGGACAGCCACTGAAGCGCAATTCCGTCCTGGGAATCGAAGGCTTTGGTCTCCAGTACCTCGCCGGAGGGCTGGGGCACGTTGATAAGGCGGCCGTCGGTGAGCACGCCGTCCACGTCCATTAGAAGTAGCCGCACGCGCGCGGCGCGCTGAAGAATTTCAGGATCCATGAGGTTCTTACCCATGGTAAACGTGGTAACCCCGGGGCCGGGTCTTCGCTCGGCTGCGGGGCGCGCGTGGAACCGATGCGGGTGTTGCGGGAAAAGAGAAGGCCGCGCTATTCCTGCGCGGGCATCTGAGTATCGGAATCACGCCAGGCGCTGAGCTTCAGCCGGCGGCACACCCAGCACAAGCCTTCGTTGGAGTTGGGCGCGCATTCGCCGCCGCAGACCACGCAGGCTTGAGGTTTTTTGAAACGGTCCCACTCGATCGCCCGCCGCGCCTGTTCGAGTAAAGCCTCCGGCACAACGCTATCCGGCGCCGCCGACGGTTGGGGCTGCGGACGTTTGCGTTTCACAACTCCACTATATCAGGGCCGGTTGACCAGCGCAGCGCCCGCCAGGGGCCGTCCGCTTCCTTACGGTCGCGGTTCGGTGCAGTGCGAGCGGGCGGCATGTTTCCTCGCGGTGTCGGGACCGTGCAGAAGCGTGGGCTCGGTGCGGCGTGCGGCCCGTCGCCCGGTGCAGAATTTCAATGCACGATCGAAGTGCTGAGCGCGATGAACACGCCCGCCGCGGCGGTGAGCATCGATCCGTACCAGACCACCTCCCGCTTGGTCAGGATTGCGAGCGACGCGAACACAATCCCGATTTCCAGAAAAATTTCGCCAATCTCCAGGCGCAGAGCCTTGGCGCCCTTGGTGTCGCGCTCTTTTTCGAATTCCCGCGCCTCCTCTTCGATCTTGGCGCGATCCCTTTCGTAGCGGGCGGCATTATCGCCATAGTGTTGCAGATCTTCCGCCGCGGAGCCGCCTTTCAGCGCCTTCAGAACATCGGCGGCGATTTCGGAGTCGTAGCGGCGGATGTCCTTGGCCTGATAATACGCCCACTGGTCGGAGGCCTTTTGCTGCGCGAGCAGTTCCTCCGTGGAATAGATGTGCGCGGCCACGGACACGATCGCCAGAAGCGCCGCGATGATGGCCATGGTGACCGCGACTTTCTTATCGAACGGCTCGCGCGCGTGCTCCGCGTGTTCGCTCAGTTCTTCCTCGACGGACATTTCTTCCCCCTATTCCAATTCTCCGAGACTGGCATAGGCGCTTTTGAAATAGATTAGCGGCGAGCCGCCGTGAATGGCCGCAGCCGCGGCTTCGCCAATCAGGACACGATGATCCCCCGCGTCGAAACGCTTCACCGCGCGGCATTCGAGCGCGCCGAGGGTGCCCTCGAACAGCGGAACCCCGGTAATGCCTTGCCGCCACGCAACTGTGTCGAAACGGCCTTCCTGCCGGTGGGCGAAGTGTGCCGAAAGGCGCCGCTGATCCTGCGCCAGGATATTCACGCCAAAAAAATCGGCTCTTTCGAAAGCCGCGATTTGATTGCTGGAAAACGCGATCGCAACCATGACCAGCGGCGGATCGAGCGAAAGTGAGCTGAATGAGTTCACAGTGAGCCCGTGCGGCGCGCCATCGTGCGTACAGGTCGTCAGAATGCAGACGCCGGTGGCGAAGCGCGCGCACGCGCGCCGGAATTCATCGGGCGAAAGTTGCCCAAGCGAAGGCTTGCTCGACAATTGTTTCAGCCTAGCATGCGGGAAGGGACGCGGATCGCGCGCTCGCCGCGTTTAATGCAAAAGCGTTTAACGCAAAATAAGGAGCGCCACAGGGGCCGCGAACAGGAGGCTATCGAAGCGATCGAGCACGCCGCCACGGCCGGCGAGCAGACGGCCGAAATTCTGAATCCCGCTGCGGCGCTTGACCCACGATGCCGTAAGATCGCCCGCCAGCGCGGCGGAGGCGATGCCGGCCCAGGCTCCCGCGGCACTGCTGAGCCCGAGCCCCGCGGCCGACCCCAGCGCCATCGCGAGAAGGAGGGCGGCGAAAGCTCCACCGATCGTCCCTTCGACGGTTTTCGCGGGGGCGACGCCGGGCGCGAGCGGATTGCGGCCCCAAAGTTGTCCGGCCGCGCCGCCGAATCCCTCGAATGCCGCCACCAGCACGTACGTGAACACCGCCGGGCGCGGCGGAACCACGATCGCGAAACACAGCAGCGCGATCCCCAGCAGAACGTACGAGGTGCAAACCGCCGTGCGAAACGCGGCCGTGGGCTGGCGCAGCGAGCCGTAGATCTCGTAGGCTCCCCGCCCGGTGATCGCCAGCGCCAGAAAAATCATCCCCAACTGGCCCGCGAATCCGCTGGCGATCACCACGGCCGCGATGGCGGAATAAACGGCGAACTGGATCAGCCGTTCCCGCCGCGTGACGGCGTCCGCGCGGCGGCTGGCCGCGTAGAGTCCTGCCCCGCCGCAGGCGTAGGCGAGCAAGGTTATTGCGAAAACGCGGCCCATGATTCATTGTGTAACGCGTTTCTCCTTTGTCGCGCCTTTGAAATGTACCGCGTCCGCAGCGTGAGAAACTAAGGAAAGCCCCGCATGTGCAAGCAGCGCACCGGCCCGCTGGCGGTCGTCCGCGATAAACTACCTGCTCAGGCGAGTTCCGACGGGCGATCACCCGCAGTAACGAAATCGTTAGAGAGGTCCGAATGCTAATCGAGCTGGCCAATCCGATTGTGGAGTCCCCGTTGACTTTTCCGGTGCTGGAATGCATCCATATTCTCGGGTTTGCATTTTCGATCGGCACCATCGCGATGGTGGATTTCCGGCTGATGGATTTGTGGATGACGCACCAGACGCCATCCCAGGTGGCGCGGGATGTGGCGCCATGGACGCTGTTCGGACTCGGCGTGATGCTCGTTTCCGGGCCGATGCTGTTCGCCTCCGATCCGGATATGTATTATCTGAACCGCTCCTTCCAGGTGAAGATGGTTCTCCTGCTGCTGGCGATCGTGTTCCACTACACGATTCATCGCAAAGCGGCGTTGTCCGACGCGGCCGGCGCGCGGGCCAAGCTGATCGCGAGTGTTTCCCTGGCGCTGTGGGTGGGCGTGATCGCAGGCGGCATTTTTATCGCCTTCGTCTAAAGGAGAGCCGCCCATGTCCCTTCTCTCTTTTGCGCAGTGGATTCAGAGCACGGACCTGTTCACCGCCGTACGCATGTCCTGGTACGCGTATCCGGTCATTCTCACGCTGCATCTGTGCGGGATTGCGCTCTTGGGAGGGATGGTTCTGATGAGCGACCTGCGGCTTCTGGGGATGGCGATGCGGGAGAGGCCGGTTTCCGACGTCATTGGTCAGCTTCGCGTGCCGAAACGGATTTTTTTGACGCTCGCGGTGCTGTGCGGGATCCTGCTGGCGGGCGCCAAGGCCGAAGAGTATTACTACAACCCGTTCTTCTGGACCAAGATGTCGATTCTGGCGCTGATCGCCATCCATGCCCTGGTGTTTCGCGGAAGCGTGTTCAAGAAAGCGGCGGAATTCGACCGCATGAAGAAACTGCCCGGCCGGGTGAGGTTCGCGGCGGCCTCGTCCCTGTTTCTGTGGGGGTGCATGGTGTGCGCGGGCCGGGCCATCGGATACTACGACGTCCCCATCGACAAGCTGCACGCGTTTTTTCTGAGGCACGCGTGGGGGATGGGGTAATTTAGCTCTCGGCGTAGACCGGAGCGGCCGTGGCCAGCGGGTGCCGCGCGAGCAGTTTCTTCCGGATGGCTTCGTATTGGCGCAGCAACTCGGGATGGATGCCGTGCAGCCGGGTCACCACCGCGTGCGCCCAGGCGACGTATTGCGCGCGGCGCTCCTCCGGCCATCGCGGCGGCGGCGCATCCAGGATGGAGCGTAAGTTCGAAATTTTATCGGCGGTCTTCAGATTCGCGACGCGCGCCGGGGCCTGCGGCGCATGCTCGATTTGGAGGCGCTTGCGGACGTGCTGGGGCAGCCGCTTGTCGTCGGTGACGGCGCGCACCAGGCCGGCGACGTCCTCGCCAAACTCGGCCCGCAGCGTCTCATAGGTGACGTCGGCGTCTTCGATAATGTCGTGCAGATAGCCGGCTGCGACCACGTTCCCGTCCGAGCCGGCCGACGCCAGCAGCCAGGCGACCTCGGCGAGGTGATGGAAATACGGCGTGGTCTCATCCTTGCGCTTCTGGTGAGCATGGGCTCGCGCGGCGAAATCCGCGGCCTTCACAATCAGCCGGAATTCACTCATGGGTCTCCTCACGCACCAACGCCGTAAGAATCACCGATACCAGGCTGACGATCAACGCCCCGAAAAAAGCGGGAAGGAAGCCGTCCACATAAAATCCGACGTGAAAAACGTCCACAGCGATCGCCGAGGCCAACCATAGCGTAAACCCGTTGATCACCAGCACGAAAAAACCCAGCGTCAACAGAATCAAAGGGCAGGAAAGCAACGTCAAGATCGGCCGGATGACGGCGTTCACCAACCCGAGAATGACGGCCATCGCAGCAAACACCGTCCAGGCGTTGGATTCCACCCGGATGCCGGGCACCAGCCAGGCCGCGATGAACAGCGAAACGCTGGTGATGATCCAGCGAAGCAGGAGCTTCATTGCGCGCTAGATTCCAGTCTGGCACGCCGGCGGCGCAGGTAACGGCAAAGCAACATCTGCCGGACATCGCGGAATCCAGCGCATCAGGCCGTGGCCGCTAATTGCGCGGCGCCGCGGAGAGCAGCGGCGGCGTCCTCCACTGCCTGCTTTCCGGCGTCGATTACGGCGCCCATCTGGAAGAAAGCGTGGATGACTCCTTCGTAGCGTTTCACTTCGGCCGCCACGCCGGCTTGTTTGAGGCGCTGGGCGTAGGCCTCGCCCTGGTCCCGAATCGGGTCGCATTCGGCGGTGATCACGAGCGCGGGCGGAAGCCCGGCCAGAGTGGGGGCGTAAATCGGCGAGGCGTAAGGATCGCGGCCCTGTTCGGGCCTTGCAAGGTAATGATTCCAGAAATAACGCATCGATGCGCGCGTCAGCAGATGATTTTCCGCGAACTCACGCATCGAGGGCCGGTCGTCGTGATAATCGGTACACGGATAGACGAGTAGCTGGAACATCAGGCTCGGGCCGCCGCGATCGCGAGCCATCAGGCAGACTACGGCGGCCAGATTGCCGCCCGCGCTGTCACCCGCCACCGCGATTCGCGATGCATCGATGCCCAACTCCTCCGCGTGGGTGGCCACAAACTGCGCGGCGGCGTAGGCGTCCTCCGCCGCGGCCGGAAACTTATGCTCCGGCGCGAGCCGGTAATCCACGCTGACGACCACATAACCGGCGGAATTGGCCAGAACGCGGCAGACTTGATCTACCTGATCGAGATTGCCGAACACCCAGCCGCCACCATGAAAATACACGAGCGCGGGAAAGCGTTCGGCCGCGCCAGGGGAGGCGGCGTGATCCGCGAGGGATTTCGGCCAGTAGATTCGGACAGGAACCGGCTGCGCGGGGCCGGGGATGGTGCGATCCCGCACGCGCGCGACTTCCGGCGCCGGACCGGACAACGCCTTGAACGCTTCCATGGCGCGGGCGCGATCCTCGCGCGCCTCGGCCGGGGTCATTTCCTCCAGCGGTTTGCCGCCCAGAGCGGCGAGTTGATCCAGGAGAACCTTCGATTGCGTATTGAGCGGCATGCAGCCATCATACTTTGGCAATGGCCGCGTGCAGCGCCGCGAGTTTGTTTGTGTGTTCCGGTACGGCTTCGAACCGCTGCATGACTTCGGCGCGGGCGCGGTCAAGCAAGTTGTAGTCCAGAGCGTTGAGGCGGCGCAGTTCGGCGTAGAGGGCGGGTCCACAGGCCGCCTCGACTCTGGCAAGCCGTTCCGCAAGAGACGCACCCGGCCCGGAAGAGATGTTGGCGGGCGCCTGCGCGCAGTTCAGCGTGGGAAAGACCGGCTTCAGGGCGTGCTCGGCGGCGACCAGGCTCGGATAGAAGCAATCCGCCACGGCGGGAAAAGACGCGGCGCGGATGCGGCGCACCGCGCGGTCTAAATCTTCCGACCCCGGCGGATGGTCCCATTCCCCGTTCGCGACCAGGTTCACCTGAACATCGTTGACCCAAAACGGCGCCCGCTCGACGAGTTCCGAAAAAAATTCTCCGAGGGAGCATTTCGACGCCAGATCGCTCAAGGCCACCCCAGGGAACGGCTTCACGCGGAAATAATCGTACATCGAGCGCAGCCGGTCGATCGGATCGCGCAACACGCAAATATCGAAGAAAAGAAATCCGGGCGCTTGCGGGAGAGGGTAGTGGATGTGGTGGCTCGAAACGGCCTGAATTTCCGGATTCTTGTAAAGAAATTCCAGCAATTCTGCGTTGTGAACCGGCTTGTCGGGATCCGGGCTGTCGAGCCGTGCGAAATGCCCGAAACTGTGCGCCAGAATTTCTTCGATGGTGGTGCCGGCGTTCTTGAAGAAGTGATAGTGCAGCAGAACGCAGCGCACAAGCGGCAGGTTTCAGGCCGCGGCGATCCAGCCGTCCGCGATCTGGATCATCCGGTGGCCGTAGGCGGCGTCGGTTTCCGAGTGCGTCACCTGAACGATGGTCTTGCCGGCATCGTTCAGGCGCTTAAAAACTTCCATGATCTCTTTGGCCCGCGTGGAGTACAGGGGGCGGGCGAGCTCATGCGCGGGAAGGACGTTAGAGCTGGAGAGCGGATTGGGAAACAGGCCGTTTTTGCCGGCGATTTGAAACCGGGCCAGGCCGCCGCACATGATGGCTTCCCGGCCGGATTTTTTCAGATCGCGATAAGGCAGCGTGGATTTTCCCGCGCCGGACGGCTCCCGGATGGAGACCAACTCGCCTTCCCGGACATCGGCGTGGAAGCGCCTGAGCACGAAGGTCCGGCTAAGCCCGCGCTCCCGGGATGTCTCGACGTTTCGCAAGCGAATCATTCAGAGCTTCTGTTTGAGGAGCCGGTTGACGGCAGCGGGGTCGGCCTGGCCGCGCGTGGCCTTCATCACCTGGCCGACAAAAAACGCCAGCACCGTGGTTTTTCCGCTGCGATACTGATCGAGCTGCTTGGGGTTGGCGACCATCACCTCGTCGATCACCTTGACTAACGCGCCTTCGTCGCTGATCTGCTCCAGCCTTTCGCGCTTCATGATCGTTTCCGGAGGCTCGCCGGTGGCGAACATTTTCGGAAAAATCTCCTTGGCGAGCTTGCCGCTGATTTTTCCTTCGGCGATCAGCGCCACCAGGCGCCCGAGATGCTCTGCGGACACTGGCGATTCTGCAATGTCCTTGCCTTCCGCCTTGAGCGCGGCGGCCAGATCGCCCATCACCCAATTGGCAGCCGCGCGAGCATCGCCGCCCCGCCGCGCCACTTCCTCGAAGTAATCGCTGGTGGCGCGTGTCAGCGTCAAGACCTCGGCGTCATATTCGCGCAATCCATAAGCCGCGACGAAGCGGGCCCGCCGCGCCGCTGGAAGCTCCGGCATTCCCGACCGGATCTCGTTCATCCACGCCTCGCTCACCCGCAGCGGCACCAGGTCGGGCTCGGGGAAATAGCGGTAATCGTGCGCGTGCTCCTTACTGCGCATGCCCACGGTTTCGCCGCTATCGGGATTGTACAGGCGCGTCTCCTGAATCACGCGCCCGCCGCTCTCGAGGAGCTCTACCTGGCGCTCGATCTCATAATCCAGGGCCTGTTTGAGGAAGCGGAAGGAGTTCAGGTTCTTGACCTCGGCCTTGGTGCCGAATTTCTCCGCGCCTTTGAGCCGCACGCTGACGTTGGCGTCGCAGCGCAGATGCCCCTTCTCCATGTCGCAAGTGGAAACTTCAATGTATTGCAGCACCTGCTTGAGCTCCGTGAGAAACGCGTACGCTTCGTCGGAGCTGCGCATATCGGGCTCGGTCACAATCTCGATCAGTGGCGTCCCGCAGCGATTCAAATCGACGTACGTATAAAGATCGGAATCGCGGAAGCCGTCGTGGATGCTTTTGCCGGCGTCGTCCTCCATGTGGACGCGCGTGATGCCGATGCGCCTTTTGCCGCCGTTGATGGCGATATCCACAAAGCCGTGCTCGGCCAGCGGCCGGTCGTATTGCGAGATCTGGTAGCCCTTTGGCAGGTCCGGATAGAAGTAATTTTTGCGCGCGAAAATCGAGGCCGGATTGATGCGGCAGTTCAGCGCCAGGCCGGCCTGAACCGCCAGTTCCACCGCGCGCCGGTTCAGCACCGGTAGCGCTCCCGGCAGTCCCATGCATACCGGGCACACGTTCGTGTTGGGTGGCGCCCCAAAGCTGGTTGGACACCCGCAAAAAATCTTCGTGCGGGTGGCGAGCTGAACGTGAACTTCCAACCCGATCACGGGTTCGTACGTAGGCATCGTGCGTGTACCTCAATTATAAGAGGGCCTGTTTGCCCGCTCCGGCGCTTTATTCGCAAGCGCTGAACGCCAAGACTTGGCTGGCGCCAGGATCCTGGACTTGACTCATCGTCCGAGGTTTTGCGGGCCGCCGGCTGGCATCCGCAATTCCTCAACCGCGGCGCGTTAACGGGGCTTCCGGATCTCCAGCGTGCCGCGGCAATTCGCGGTTCCGCAGTGGCAGGGCGTGGTTGGCTTCTGCCAGTCCAGGTGATAATCCACGGTCAGTTCTTCTCCGGGTTCGATCACGCGGCGGCTTATGTAAAGGATGTGACCCTTCATGATGCGGGTTACCAGGTTGGGATCGCAGCTATGATTGATGATCTCGGCGCCGCTGCCGCCCACCGCGCCATCCAGCGTCCAGTACTTATCCAGAGCGAATAAATACGTAAACTTGCCTTCGCCGCGGCGCTTGGCCTCGCGGCGGTTCAGTCGCTCGCCCGTGTACTCGATGACTTTACGATTGGCGGGAATCCTTTCCTCGGCGTAGACGCCATAGCGGTGAATCTTGGATTTGCGGATCACAATCTTGAAGCACGCGTATCGAGGATCGATGGCCGGAGCTTGCACCAGGCGCTTTCCCATATCGGTTTAAGTGCATTTTAACGGGTGGCGTTTTGCGCGCGAAGATCGTGCGTGAATCAAAGCCGCGCCGTGTGAAGATCGTGAGATGGACCTTCGCGGATGGGACGAACGCTACCGCAGCGGCGCGCGCGCCCGCGAGGACCTTGAGGCCCCGCCCAATCCTCTGCTGGTCCGAATCGCGCAGGAGCTCCCGCCCGGCGACGCGCTCGACCTTGCCTGCGGCGCCGGCCGCAACGCGCTGTGGCTTGCTGGGCAAGGCTGGCGCGTCACCGCAGTCGATGGCTCCGCGGCCGCGATCGATATCCTGCGCCGCCGCGCCGCCGGACGCGGCCTGACAATCGACGCCCGTGTCGCCGACCTGCAAGCACATGGGTACCGGATTGAGGCGGCACGCTGGGATTTCATCGCGATCTGCTATTACCTTCAGCTCGATCTGATCGAGGAAGCAAAGGCCGGACTCAAACCTGGCGGCGTGCTGCTGGTGATTGTCCACATTGCCGAGCCAGGAGAGCCGCCCACCGCGCATCGTCTTCGGCCGGGCGAATTGATCCAACGATTCCAGGGCTGGAAGATTCTGCACAGCTTCGAAGGCAAACCGCAGGACGAGGCCCACAAACGGGCCGTCGCGGAGATCGCGGCGCAGCGCTAGAGAGCCCCACCGCAAGGATCGCGGCTGAGAAGTTGCGGTAGCAGGGCCGCGCGGGCCCGTGGCATGATGTTGAGTTGGCAACGATCCTCAACCTGAAAGAAGCCCTCCAGGAATTCCTGCACGACGGCGATGCCATCGCGCTGGAAGGCTTCACGCACCTGATTCCCTCGGCCGCGGGCCACGAGATTATCCGCCAGGGCCGCCGCGATCTCACCGTGATGCGCATGACCCCCGACCTGATTTACGACCAGCTCATCGGTGCCGGCTGCGTCAAAAAAATCATCTTTTCCTGGGGCGGAAATCCGGGCGTGGGTTCGCTGCACCGCCTGCGCGACGCCGTCGAAAACAACTGGCCCGCGCCTCTCGAAGTGGAGGAGCACGCCCACGCCGGCATGGCCGCGGCCTACGCCGCCGGCGCGTCGAATCTTCCGTTCGGCATCCTGCGCGGCTACATCGGCTCCGACCTGCCGAAGTACAACCCGCGCATCAAATTCATCGAGTGCCCCTTTACCGGCGAGCGCCTCGCCGCCGTCCCCGCGCATCGCCCGGACCTCACCGTGATCCACGCCCAGAAATCCGACCGCCGCGGCAATGTCCTGCTATGGGGAGTGGTTGGCGTGCAAAAGGAAGCCGTCCTGGCGGCCCGCCACGCCATCGTCACCGTGGAAGAAATCGTTGATTCGTTGGATGCACCCCCCAATTCGGTAGTGCTGCCTTCCTGGACTGTCAGCGCTGTTTGCGAGGTCAAGGGCGGAGCCTTTCCCTCCTACGCGCAAGGCTACTATCCGCGCAACAATGCGTTTTACAAGCGCTGGGACAACATCGCCCGCGAGCGGGAGACTTTTCAGGCCTGGATCGATCGCCACATTCTGGGCACAAAGGATTTTCAAGGCTTCCGCGAAAGCCTCGCCGCGGAGCAAGCCACGGAGCGCGCCAATGCCTGAGAACCCCACCGCCGCCTACACCGCCGACGAAATGATGACCATCGCGGCCGCGCGCAAGCTGCGCAACGGCGCCGTGTGTTTCGTCGGCATCGGCCTGCCGAGCGCCGCCGCAAACGTCGCCCGCCTCACCCACGCGCCGGATGTCGTTCTGATTTACGAATCCGGACCGATCGGCACCAAGCCCTCGGTGTTGCCCCTTTCCATCGGCGACGGCGAATTGTCGGAAACCGCGGATACGGTGGTCTCCATCCCGGAGATGTTCGCTTACTGGCTCCAGGGCGGCCGCATCGACGTCGGGTTCCTCGGCGCGGCGCAGATTGACCGCTTCGCCAACATCAACACCACCGTCATCGGCGATTACCACAAACCCAAGACCCGCCTTCCCGGCGCCGGAGGCGCGCCCGAGATCGCCGCTTCGTCCAAGGAAGTCCTCATCACCCTGCGCCATAACAAGCGCGCCTTCGTCGAAAAGCTCGACTTCATGACCTCCGCCGGCCACTTTGACGGCGGCGACGCCCGCAAGCGTCTCGGCCTACCCGGCAAAGGCCCCACAGCGGTCATCACCGACCTCGGCATCCTGACTCCCGATCCCGTGACCAAGGAATTGACGCTCACCAGCGTTCATCCCGGCGTCACCGTGGAGAAAGTCGTGGAGGCTACCGGTTGGAAGCTCAAGGTCGCCGCGCAGGTCGCCACCACGGAGCCGCCCACTGGAACCGAGCTTCAGGTGCTCCGCGACCTGAACGCCCGGACCGCGCGCGCCCACGCCGGCCAAGCGTGACCCCGCTGTCTTTCGTCTACAACGCGCTGCCGGCGCGCGTGATTTTCGGCCTCGGCAGCCTCGAAAAACTCCCTGAAGAAGTCGATCGCCTGGGGGCCTCCCGGGCCCTGGTGCTCTCCACCCCCGAGCAGCAGGTTGCCGCCGCCGGAATCATCGCCCGCCTGGGTCCCCGAGCCGCCGGCCTTTACGCGAATGCGGTCATGCATGTTCCCTCCGAGATCGCCCAGGCCGCCCGAGCCCGTGCCGAAGAACTCCGGGCGGATTGTCTGGTCGCCGCCGGGGGCGGCTCGACGACCGGACTCGCCAAAGCCATCGCCCTTACCAGCGCTCTGCCGATCGTCGCGATTCCCACCAGTTACGCCGGCTCCGAGATGACACCCATCTGGGGACTCACCGAAGGCGGAGGGAAGAAAACCGGCCGTGATCTGCGGGTGCTCCCCAAGACCGTCATTTACGACCCCGCGCTCACCGTCACCATGCCGCCGCTGCTGTCGGCCACTAGCGGCATCAACGCCATCGCGCACTGCGTCGAGGCACTCTATGCCAAGGATGCTAACCCCATCGTCTCGATGATCGCCGAGGAGGGCATCCGCGCCCTCGCCGCCAGCCTGCCCGCCGCTGTGCGGGAGCCTGCCAATCTCGAAGCCCGCTCGCAGGCGCTCTACGGCGCCTGGCTGGGGGGAATTTCCCTCGGGGCCGCCGGCATGGCCCTGCATCACAAGCTCTGTCACATCCTGGGAGGGGCGTTCAATCTTCCCCACGCCGAAACTCACACCGTGATTCTGCCGCACGCCGCCGCCTATAACGCCTCCGCTGCGCCCGAAGCCATGGCCCGAGCCGCGCGCGCTCTCGGCTCCGATTCCGCGCCCCAAGCCCTTTACGATCTCGCGGCCGGACTTGGCGCGCCGCTCTCTCTGGAAACACTCGGGATGAAAGCCGACGGCCTCGACCGCGCCGCCGACCTCGCTGTGCAGAACCCCTACTACAATCCCCGCCCCCTGGCCCGCGCCGCCATCCGCCAGCTTTTACAGGACGCCTTTGAAGGCCGCCGTCCATAGGCCCGCCGCGCCTCACGACGCGGTCAGCGTCTGGATCCACTTGAGCAGCTCGCGCGTTTCCACGGGCTTCACCACGCAAGCGTCGAATCCGGCCTCTTTAGCGCGGGCCGCATCGCCGCGCATGCCCATCCCCGTGAGCGCGATCGCCGGAATTCCAGCCGTCTCGGGAATTTGCCGGATCTGGCGAATCAATT
>Ga0070739_10003854_pt1 | contig 18273 bp, 16 predicted proteins | sample Coa_R1_7_FD_66445 | JGI IMG/M metagenome (GOLD analysis project Ga0070739, IMG submission 66445) | Surface soil microbial communities from Centralia Pennsylvania, which are recovering from an underground coalmine fire - Coalmine... | ecosystem: Environmental > Terrestrial > Soil > Unclassified ... | reverse complement strand
CTACGAGCCCAAGTGGGACGGGTTCCGCTGCATCGTCTTTCGCGACGGTGCCGAGGTCGAGCTCGGCAGCCGCAACGAGCGGCCGCTCACCCGCTACTTCCCCGAGCTCCAGGAGCCGCTGCGGGCGGCGCTGCCGGACAAGGCCGTCGTCGACGGGGAGATCGTGATCACCTCCGACGGCGGTCTCGACTTCGAGGCCCTGCTGCAGCGCATCCACCCGGCCGCCTCCCGGGTGGCGATGCTGGCCGACACCACGCCGGCGTCGTTCGTCGCCTTCGACCTTCTCGCCCTTGGGGACCGCGACCTTCGGGGCGAGCCGCTGCGCACCCGCAGGGAGCTGCTCGAGCAGACCCTCACCGGTGTCCAGCCTCCCGTGTTCCTGACGCCGGCCACGACCGACGAGCAGAAGGCGGCCGACTGGTTCTCGCGCTTCGAGGGCGCCGGGCTCGACGGTGTGGTCGCCAAGTCGCTCGCCCTGCCCTACCGCGAGAACGAGCGGGTCATGACGAAGGTGAAGCACGAGCGCACCGCCGACTGCGTCGTCGCCGGATTCCGGTGGCACAAGTCCGGCGGTGTGGTCGGTTCACTGCTGCTCGGGCTCTACGACGACAACGAGGTCCTGCACCACGTCGGCGTGTCCGCCTCCTTCACCATGGCCCGCCGCCGCGAGCTCGTGGACGAGCTCGCACCCCTCCGCCGGGCCGATCTCGCGGGGCATCCATGGGAGGGCTGGGCCCGGGCCGAGGCCGGTGGACGAGCGCCGGGCGCACCGTCGCGCTGGAACGCCGGCAAGGACCTCAGCTGGGAGCCGCTCGAGCCCCGCCTGGTTTGCGAGGTCGCCTACGACCACCTGCAGGGCGACCGGTTCCGCCATGCCACCACTTTCCGGCGCTGGCGACCCGACCGGGAACCCGAGTCCTGCACGTACGACCAGCTCGAAGTGGTCGTGCCCGAGGAGCTCGCCGCCGTTTTCGGAGCCTAGGACGGAGGGCGGGCCCGGCTCGGGGCGACCCGCCGCGGCTCGTTGCGCTGTTTGGCGAAGTGGGGGGGCCATGGCGCGTCCCCGAGGCCCTCGGCCTCGTCGCGCGCGGCCAGATCGAGCAGTCCCTCGAGCGAGTAACGCTGGTCGTCGATGGCCGCCGACGCATCGCCCCGCTCGGCGAAGCGCGCCGGCACAGTCGCGATCGTGAGGTCCGACGGCTCCACGTCCGGCACCTCGTCCCATTCGACCGGGCAGGAGACCCGGCCCTCGGGGTTGGCCCGCACGGAATAGGCCGATGCGACGGTGCGGTCACGGGCGTTCTGGTTGTAGTCGATGAACACCCGCTCGCCGCGCTCCTCCTTCCACCACCTGGAGGTGGCCATGTCGGGCATGCGGCGTTCGACCTCGCGGGCGAGCGCCAATGCGGCGCGGCGCACACCGAGGAAGTCCCACTGCGGCTCGATGCGGACGTTGATGTGGATCCCACGTGAGCCCGACGTCTTCGGAAACCCCACGAGCCCGTGCTCGTCGAGCACCGCCTTCACCTCCATCGCCACCTTGCGCACGTGGTCGAAGGGCACCGACGGCTGGGGGTCGAGGTCGACACGCAACTCGTCGGGATGGTCCACGTCGCTGCGCCGCACCGGCCACGGGTTCAGGTCCAGACAGCCGAGGTTCACGGCCCACACCAGGTGGGCCACGTCGACCGGGCACAGCTCTTCGGCGTGGCGTCCGCTTGGGAAGGACACGGTGACGGTCTGGAGCCACTCGGGCCGGCCCGGGGGCACCCGCTTCTGGTAGAAGAACTCGCCCTCGGCGCCGTTCGGGTACCTCTTCAGGACGGTGGGCCGCTCGTACACACCGCGCAGGGCGCCGGCGCCCACGGCCACGTAGTAGAGGGCGAGGTCGAGCTTCGTCTCCCCGCGGGTCGAGAAGAACACCTTGCTCGGGTTGCTGACCGCGACGGTGCGCCCGTCCACCTCGATCTGCGCGGCCGGTTCGCGCGAAGGCATGGCACGATGCTGGCACACACCGGGTACGTTGGCCCTCGATGGATCCCGTCGAGGCACTGAAGCGCATCGCCTTCCTGCTCGAACGCGGCGGTGCGCCCTCGTACAAGGTGAAGGCGTTTCGCAGCGCCGCCGCCTCAGCCGAAGAACTCGGCGACGACGAGCTCACGGCCCGGGCCCGGGCGGGCAAGCTCAAGGACATCGCCGGCGTCGGGGACACGACCGCCAAGGTGATCGCCGAAGCCCTCGCCGGTGACATCCCGTCGTACCTTGCGCACCTCGAGGAGGAGTCGGGTGACACGCCGAGCCCGGAGGCGACCGCACTCCGGGCCATGCTGCGAGGCGACTGCCACAGCCATTCGACGTGGTCCGACGGGGGGAGCCCGATCCGCGAGATGGCCGAGGCCGCCCGTGACCTCGGTCACGAATACCTGGTCCTCACCGACCACAGCCCCAGGCTGACGGTGGCGCACGGCCTCAATTCCGAACGTCTGCGCCAGCAGCTCGAGGAGGTGGCCGCCCTCAACGACGAGTTGGCGCCGTTCCGCATCCTCACCGGCATCGAGGTCGACATCTTGGAGGACGGATCGCTCGACCAGGAGGAGGAGCTTCTCGAGCAGCTCCACGTCGTGGTGGCGAGCGTCCACTCCAAGCTCCGCATGGACCGCGAGCAGATGACGCGGCGCATGGTCGCCGCCATCGAGAGTCCGCACACCGACATCCTCGGTCATTGCACAGGCCGGCTGCTCGTAGGCCGCGGCCGGCCGCAGTCGCAGTTCGACCCCGATGCGGTGTTCGGCGCGTGCGCCAGCACGGGCACCGCGGTCGAGATCAATTCGAGGCCCGAACGTCGCGATCCTCCCGAAGACCTTCTTCGTCGGGCCGTGGATGCCGGTTGCCTCGTGAGCATCGACACCGATGCGCACGCGCCCGGTCAGCTCGAATGGCAGGTCCTCGGTTGCGAACAGGCCGTGCTCGCCGAGGTGCCGACGGACCGGATCGTCAACCGCCTCGGCGCCGACGATCTGATCGCCTGGGCTGCCTCACACTGAGAGCCCGAGCGCGAGCACCCGCTCGGCGAGCTCGATCGGCGTGGCACCGCAGTGTCGCGCCGCGCGACCGAAGAGCTCGAACAGATACGTCCCCAGGCTGTGCAGCGCGGTGGCGTGATCGGCGACCCGCAACGGCACGGGTTCCTCGGCGGGGGGGAGGCCGGCGGCGGAGACCAGGGCCGCCCGCAGCGAGAGCAGCACGCCGAAGGCGTCCGGGAGCCCGATGGCGGCCTGGACGATCCAGGCGCTCAGTCCGAGGGGGATGGTCAGCTCCCCCGGCTCGAGCGACGGATGGGCCCAGCCCTCCGTGCCTGCACCGCCTTGGAGCGCGGCCATGCCGCGGAGCACCTCGACGGCGAACGCCCGTGCTGCGAGGGCCGGGTCGGCGGCTGTATCACGCACGAACCCAGTGTGACGAGGGGGTGTAACAGCGTGGCGGATGCCCTTTGGCCTGGGCAAAGGGGTTCGCGGGGAGTATCGTGAATGGTCCTGTCCCAGGCCGGGGTAGGTGCCGACCGGCCGTAGAGGGAGGTGATCATGGCCCGCGCCATCTGGAGCGGATCGCTCAGTTTCGGGCTGGTGAGCGTCCCGGTCGAGCTGTACTCGGCCACCGAGGACAAGACGATCCATTTCAACCAGTTCGAGGCGGGGACCTCGGACCGGATCCGCAACAAGCGTGTCAACGAGCGGACCGGCGAGGAAGTCGAGTACTCCGACATCGTGAAGGGCTACGACGTCGGGGGCGGAGAGTACGTGATCGTCACCCCTGAGGAGCTCGAGGCGGTGGAGCCCGGACGGTCCCGCAACGTCGAGATCACCGACTTCGTCGATCTCGACGCCATCGACCCCGTCTACTACCAGAAGTCGTACTTCCTGGGCCCGAAGGGGGAGCAGGCCGAGCGCGCCTATGGCCTGCTGCGCAAGGCCATGGAGGACTCGGGCAAGGTTGCCATCGCCACGCTCGTCATGCGGGGCAAGCAGTACCTGGTGGCGGTCCGTCCTGAGTCGCGTGCCCTCGTGCTCGAGACGATGTACTTCGCCGACGAGGTCCGCGACCCGGTCAAGGAGGTCCCTGGGCTGCCGGCGGCCGACGAATTCACCGATCGCGAGGTCGCAACCGCCAAGATGCTCATCGAGTCGATGACCAGTGCCTGGGAACCCGACCGCTACCACGACACCTATCGCCGGCAGGTCGAGGAGCTCATCGAACAGAAGCGCCGGGGCGAAGAGGTCGTGGTAGAGGCCAAGCGCGCCGAGCCGACGAAGGTGGTCGACCTCATGGCCGCGCTCGAGGCGAGCGTCGCCGCCGCCCGCGGGCGCGAGGCGCCGGCTGCGTCGGCCACGAAGAAGCCGGCTCGGGGCAATGGCAAGGCGGCAGCCGATCTGTCGTCGCTCAGCAAGACGGAGCTCTACGAACGTGCGAGCGAGCTCGACGTGCCGGGCCGCTCCAAGATGAGCCGCAAGGAGCTCGAGAAGGCCGTCGCCGCCGGTTCGAGCGCCGGCCGGCGCCGCAAGGCCTCTTAACCGGTCGGCACCCGGCCGGTCCGGGTGGGCTGCAGGCCGGCGGCACAGAGCGCCGCCGCGAACCGACGGGCGTCGCGCACCGCGCACCCTCTCGGGTCGTTGTTGAAGTAGACGTACACGTCCTCGCCCGGGTCGAAGGCGTCAGCCAGGCGCTTGGCCCAGCTCGTGAGGGCGGTTCGCCCGTAGCACGGTGCCGACACGCCGCGTCCTTCGTGCATGCGGAGATAGCCCCATGAGGTCGTCCGCCATAGCGGGGTGACCGGCCGCGACCGCTTATCGGCCAGGCACAGGGCCGCTCCTCGGCGCTCGAGCACCCGGCGGGTGTCGTCGCCGAACCACGACTCGTGCCGGGGCTCGACCGCCACCCGGACACCCTTCGGGAAACAGGCGAGCGTCTCGTCGAGCGCATCCAGTCGGACCGTCATGTCAGGCGGCAGCTGAAGCAGCACGACGCCGAGACGGTCGCCGAGCCCTTCGGCAGCCTCCATGAGCCGCCCGACCGGCTCCTGGGGCTCGCGCAGCCGCCGCACGTGGGTCAGGTAGCGGCTCGCCTTCACCGTGACGACGAAGTCGTCGGGAGTCCGAGAGCGCCATGCCTCGAAGGTCGCCCGCTTCGGGAGGCGGTAGAAGGTGTTGTTGACCTCCACCGTCCGGAACGTCTCCGCGTAGAACTCGAGCCAGTGCGCGTGCGCGAGCTTCGGAGGGTAGAACGGCCCCCTCCAGGAGTCGTATTGCCACCCGGAGGCGCCTACGAGGACCGGCATCAGTGCCGGCTGATCTCGAACCAGACCGTCTTGCCGCTCGGCAGCTTCTCCACCCCCCAGCGGCTCGACCCACGCGCCACGAGGTGCAGCCCGTGCCCGTTGCTCGACTCCCCGATGGGGTCGAGCGTCACCGGCAGGCGAGGATTCTCGTCGTGCACCAGAACCCGCACGGCGGAGTCGGCGACCTCCACACTGACGTCGTAGGCGGTCCGGCCGTGGAGGACCACGTTGGTCGCGAGCTCGTTGGCGAGCAGTACGGCCGTGTCCGGGTCGACCTCGGGCGCATCCTCGAGGGCGCGGCGCACGAAGCGGCGAACGCCGGAGAGGCTCGCCGGCTCCGGCGTGACCTGTTCGAGCGCCATGTGGAGTGCCACTGCGTCAGGCTTCTTCCTTCCGGAGTTCCTTCACCTGCTCCTCCGCGTCGGCCAGCGCCCTGGCTCTGCCCTTGGCCTCCACCGCGCGCCGCTCCTTCTCGAGAGCGGCCGTCTCCTCGGCCAGCTGGCGCCGTCGGGCCTCGCGCTCGATCTCGTTGACGGCCTCGTCCCGTTCGGCCTCGATCTCCTCCACCGCGCGCTTTCGGCCCTCGGCCTCGCGCCGGACGCGGCCCTTGGCCCGTGCCCGCTGCTCGCGGACCTTCTGCTCCTGTTCCTGGGCGGCTTCGGAGATGGCCTCCCGTTGCTCGGTGGCCGCCTGCCTGCGGGCCTTGAGCCGTGCGTCGGCCCGCGCCCGGGTGCCTTCCGCGAGCGCCTGGAGCGACATGGCCTGCCGCAGCTCCGCGGCACGGGCGCGCTGCCGGCGCCCGTCCTGAATGAGCTCGTCGTCGCGCAACAGCGACCCGAGCAGTCGCTTGGCGTCGGCTTCGAAGCCCTCGTAGGCCACGGCCGGCAGCCACGTCTCGTCGATGTCCACACCCGCCCGGCGGGCCACGGTCTCGGCCACCTCGAGAGGCAGACGGAGGCCGCGCAGCCCCTGACGGACGAGCGCTCGTGGGAATTCGGTGATGGCAACGGTCGGCATCGTGCTCCTTCCTCAGCCCAAGGACCGGGCGTCGCGCTTGAGCGCCTCGGCGGCGGCCTCTTCTCGTGCCGCCTTCGCCTCGTCGCGGGCGTGCTCGACGACGGCCTCGCGCTCGGCCTTGGCCGTGGCCTGTCGCAGCTCCGCCTCGCGGCGACGCAACTCGGCCTGCTGCTCGGCTGTCTGTCGCTCGACGGCCGCCTCCTGGCGCGCCTCTTCGGCGGCCACGCGTTCGCGGTCGCGTTCGTTCTCCAACTCCGCCTGCAGTTCGGCACGCTCGGCGGTGAGCTGCGCACTGCGCTCGCGCACCTCCGCCTCGGCTTGGCGCTGTTCGGCATCCGCCTCGAGCCTGCGTGCTTCGTGCTCGGCGTCGGCCTGCTGGCGCCGGAGCCGCCCCTCGGCCTTCAGCCGGTCGTCACGGAGGGCACTGCCGGCGAGCTCCTTGAGCCGACCCGCGAACCGGCCCACGGCCTCGCGACCCGCTTGGAGGAAGGTGGCGTCGGACATGTCTCCTCCCTGAGACTGGAAGATCGGTATGGAGGCGTCGGCAACGCGCGTTGAGCGAAGCACCGCGCTCCGTCCTCGGCGATACCCAACCCTCGCACCGCAAACACGGCCGGCCACCGCCCGTACGGGCCGTTGTCGGGCACTCCCGCCGATGCCATAGTGAGTTGCATCGCCCTCGAGGAAGGTCTCCGTCCGCTTCCGGCCGACGACATCGATCCAGCCGTCGACGTCGTCCCCGATGTCATCGAGGCTCTGCCCGATGCCGTCATCGTCACTGACGAGTCCCTGCAGATCCGGCTCGTCAACCGGACGGCCCGTCAGCTGCTCGCCACGGAGGACCTGTCCGGCCGTGGTCTCCCCGAACTGTTCCCTCGTGCCGGGCACGCCGCCCGGGTTACCGATGCGGTCCGGGTGGGGGCCACCGGCCCACTACGGCTCCCCGTGCTGACCGACGAGGGGGAGGAAGTCGAGGTCGAATTGCACCTCGGGCGCATGGGACGGCTCGTGGTGGCCTCCCTACGTGCCCTCGGGGATCTCGGCGCGCTCGAGCGGCTGGCGGGGACGGCGCGCTACATCCAGGCGGTGCTCGACGCCGCTCAGCAGCTCCAGCAGGCGACGGACGTCACCAGTGTCCTCGACGACGTTTTGCCGGCGTTGTGCAGGCGGCTCGATTGGGAGCTGGCTGCCGTGTGGATGACGTCGGAAGGCGGCGCCGCGCTGCGCTGCACGACCACCTGGCAGGCGCCCGACACCGACATCGCCGGTTGGGAGGACCTCTGCACCGAGGTCCGGCTGGGGACCGGCGACGGCATGGTCGGCGCCACGTGGCGTAGCGGCACCACCCGGCTCACCGACGACGTCGTGGCGGACATGGACGACGCCCGTGCCCCCGCCGCGCTGGCAGCACGACTGCACGGCGCGGTCACGTTCCCCCTCGTCGGCCGGGACGGGGTCCGAGGCGTGGTCGAGCTGCTGTCGAGAGGCACGCCGCCGACGAGCCCGGAGCTCGGCGACCTCCTCACCACCGTGGGACGCCAGGCCGGGATGTTCCTCGACCGGCTCGAGGACCAGGAGAGTGCCCGTCGGCGCGAGGAGGAGCTGCGCTACCGCGCCGCGCTGCTGAGCGCGCAGATCGACGCTGCCCCCCAGGCCGTGCTGGCCGTGTCGAAGGACCGCACGGTGCTCGCCGCCAACCACAAGTTCGAGGACCTCTGGAGGCTGCCGCGCGGGACGGTCAAGACGGGCCAGCCGTCTCCGGCCCTGCAGGGTCCGACGCTGGTTCAGGTGCAGGACCCGGCCGCCTTCGAGGCCGCGTTGCGGTGGGGTCACGAACACCCGACCCAGTCCCAGTCCCTCGACGTGCCGCTCATGGACGGGCGCATCATCCACGGGGAAGCGGCGCCGATCGTGGACGAGGACGGTGAGTACCACGGGCGCGTCTGGTTCCTCACCGACGACACCGAGCGGAGGCGAGCAGACGCGGAGCGGACCCAGCTCGTCCAGCAGCTCCAGCAGGCGCAGCGGTCGCAGAGCTTCCTGCTCCAGGCATCACGCGTATTGGCGGCGACGTCGGGATACGCCGAGTCGCTCGAACGCCTGGCGGCCGTCGCCGTGCCCACCCTCGGCGACATCTGCCTCATCGACGTGGTGCAGGACGGCGGGGTCCTTCGCCGCATGGCGGCCCGCCACGCCGACAGCCGCATGCAGCCGCTGGTCGACGAGCTCGGGCGGCGCTTCGGACCGGAAGCCGGCGGCGTGCACCCGAGCGCGATGGTCGTGCAGAGTCGTCACTCCCGCTGGTCCGCGGAGATGACCGACGAATTCCTCCGCGCCACATGCCGAGACGAGGAGCACTTCGCCATCGTGAAGGAGCTCGGGTTCACCTCGTACATGACGGTGCCGCTCGTGGCCGGTGAGGCTGTGCTCGGGACTCTGACGCTGGTGTCGGCCGGCTCCGGCCGGCGCTTCGGACCCGACGACCTCGCCCTGGCAGAGGATCTCGCCGGGCAGGTGGCGCAGGTGGCGGCGAAGGCGCATCGCTACGAGCGGGAACACCGGGTCGCCCACACGCTGCAGGCCAGCCTGCTGCCGACCGACATCCCGGAGGTGGCGGGCGTCCGGTTCGCCCTCCGGTACTCGGCGAGCCCTCGCGCCGCCGAGGTCGGGGGCGACTGGTTCGACGTCATGACCCTGCCGAGCGGCGCCGTCCGGGTAGCCGTCGGGGACGTCGCCGGCCACGACACGGGGGCCGCCGCCGCCATGGGCCAGGTGCGCTCGGCCTGCCGGGCCCTGACCGTCCACGCCCCCACGCCCCTTCAGCTCGTGCACCAGGTGCGGGCGAGTTGGGACGACCTCGGCGTCGACCGTATCGCCACGCTCGTCGTCGCCCAGATCGAGCCGGGCTCCGGAGCAATGCGGATCGCGTCTGCCGGCCACCCGCCCCCCCTGCTCGTGTCGGCGGACGACGCGCTCTTCCTGCCCGTCGCGCCCACGCCGCCACTCGGTGCGCCCGACACCGGAGCCGGCAGCGAGTGGGAAGGGCGGCTGCGCCCGGGCACGGCGATGCTCCTCTACACCGACGGGCTCGTCGAGAACCGGGCCGAGGATCTGGGCCCTTCGCTGGCCCGTCTCGCCCACGGCTCGGCGGGCTTCGTGGACCCCGACCTGCTGTGTGACCACGTACTCGGGACCGTCCGGGGCAGTCGCGAAGACGACATCGCCCTCCTCGCCGTCGGTCTCACCCAGTGAGCAGTCAACCGCCATTGCGGGTGAAATGAGCCCAAGGGGGGTACCCCACAGTCCCGACGAAAGGGGCTTAGAGGAAATGGGACTCATCCTGCTGGTGCTGCTGATCGCACTTCTTCTCGGCGGCCTCGGATTCGCCGTCCACTTCCTGTGGATCATCGCCGCCATCGTGTTCATCTTCTGGCTCGCGGGCTTCGGACTGGCCCGGGGCGAGGCAGCCGGCGGCCGGCGCTGGTACCGCTGGTAACGACGTAACAGTCGGCCGGCGTCTCGTCGGCCGACCCGCAATTCACACGGGCTGCGGCCATCACCTCCACAGTGGGTGAGCGGCTGCGGCCCGTGTGGCGCGTCCAGGCCCGGATGCGCAAGATCCTGCGGCTTCCGTCGTTCGGCTTGCGGAGGCCGTCGCACCAGAGCCGGGTGCGCGGGAGGCGGTCTCCCGAAGGTGGGCGGCGAGTGGGCGACTCGCACCGTTGGGGGCGGGGAGGATGCAGTGCGGCTGCCCGGCGGCGGAACGCGGGCCTGGCGAGCGCTGGTGGCGCTCGCGGCGGCATTGGGTGCAGTGGCGGCGATCAGCGCGCAGATGGCACGCGCCGGAACGAACGACCCGCCCTACAACGTCACTCCCAATCCGACCTTCTACAACGACTGCGCCCCGAACGGCTACGACGACTCGTCGGCGTGTGTCAACGACACGGTGGCGGCCATCGACCACGCCCGGGCCCAGGAGGGGGTCGGGTCGCTCACCCTCCCGACGAACTGGTACTCGCTGTCGGTACCGCAGCAGATCTTCGTCATCACCAATCTCGAGCGCACCGCCCGCGGGCTGCCGCCCATGGAGGGCATGGCGACTCAGGCCGACCAGTCCGCCCAGCAGGCGGCGCAGCAGGACCAGGACCCGACGCCGCCGAGCGGATGGAGCGCGCCCACCTGGGCCGGGAACTGGGCGGGAGGCGGTTCAAACCCGCTCGAGATCGACTACTTCTGGATGTACTACGACGGACCGAATTCGAACAACGAGGACTGCTCGAGTGCTGGGCAGCCGGGATGTTGGGTCCATCGCCACGGGATCCTCGCTCCCATGCAGTGCTCGCCGTGTGTGAATGGCGCAGGGTACGCGCCGACCGCGTCGAGCGGGAACCCGAGCTGGACAGACCTGCTCATCGACACGTCGGGTAGTCCGGCGCTCGATTTCTCCTGGAGCCAGGAGTCCGGCGCCCTGCCGTCCGACGAAACCGGGAATGGCGGAGGCTCCGTGCAGAACGGCGCCGCCAAGTCGGCGCCCAGTCAGTCATCGTCCTCCTCTGGGGCTGCCGCACCGGCGCCGCCGGGCCATCGCATGGTCGAGGCGAACGGTGGCGTCTTCGACTTCGGTGGCGACGCGTACTACGGATCGCTCCCCGGCCTCGGTATCAACGTCGACGACATCATCGCCATGGCCTCGACCGCCGACCGCCGTGGGTACTGGCTTCTCGGATCCGACGGCGGCATGTTCGCCTTCGGCGATGCGACCTACTACGGCTCGGTGCCGGGGACCGGCGCCCGCGTCGACGACATCGTCGGCTTCGCCCCGACGCCCGACGGCAAGGGGTACTGGGTGGTGGGTGCCGACGGCGGCATGTTCGCCTTCGGCGACGCGACCTTTTACGGCTCGCTCCCCGGCCGGGGCCAGGTCGTCGACGACGTGACCGGGTTCACGCCCAGTCCTGACGGTCATGGCTACCTGGTCGCCGAGCGAGGCGGGCAGGTATGGAACTTCGGTGACAGCGGCTTCTACGGATCGCCCGCGCTCTCTGGCTACAGGGTCGACATCGTGGGGATCGCCGCTGCACCCGGCTACGGCTACTGGCTCGTCGGATCCGATGGCGGCATCTTCAACTATGGCCTCGCCCGCTACGAGGGGTCGGTGCCCGGGGCCGGCGCACACGTTGGCAACGTCGTCAGCATCGCCCCGACGCCCGACGGTCAGGGCTACTGGATCACCGGCAGTGACGGTGGCCTGTTTGCATTTGGCGACGCCAACTATTTCGGATCACTTCCGGGACTCGGCATCCACGTGAACGACGTGCGCATGGGCACGCCCACGTGACGCCGCACTGAGCGGTCTGCCCCGAGAGGACTTTCGGCCCTAGGGAGTCGCGAAGGCCATACCGATCTTGATCGGCGAGAGCGCAGTTCGTCGTTCAGGAGCGGGGTATGCCAGGCCGTCAGTTGACCGAAAGTTGGCGTCCGCTAGACGGGCGGATGATCCACGCCGCCGACGATGGCAGCTGTGGACGTAGTGGGCGGGGCCGCGGGCGATGACCATGACGCCGGTCGCTAACCCCGGTGCTGTCCCGCCGCCGCCTCCCCCCCCGTCGCGCACGGCGCCGCCGCCTCCTCCTCCGCGGGTCGCGCAGCGGGGGAAGCTCGGCGACCTGCTCGTGAACGCCCACCTGATCACGTCCGAGCAACTGGCCGACGCACTCACCCAGCAGGCAGCTTCGGGCAAGCGGGTCGGGGAAGTGCTCGTGGAGCTCGGAGCACTCAGCGACGAGGATCTCTCCCGCGTCCTCGCCGGCCAGTTGGGCATGCCCACCGTCGACCTGTCACAGCGGGCGCCGTCCGCTGAGGCGGTGGCCCTGCTGCCTGAGAGCGTCGCTCGCAGCCGCATGGCGGTCCCGCTCGAGATCCGGCCGGACGGCTCGCTCGTCATCGCCGCCGCCGACCCCGACCCCACCCTCGTGGCGACCCTCGCCCACGCGACGGGCCGGCAGGTCCAGGTGCTCGTCTCGCCCCGCAACGACGTCCAGCGTGCGATCGACGCCGCATACCGGGCCCTCATCGGCATCGAGCGGTTCGTCGAGGCGTTCGAGCAGAGCGCCGCCGCTGGGCGGCGACCCCAGGAGACGCTCGTCCAAGGAGCGGTCCTCGAGGACGACGCTCCCGTGGTCCACGTGGTCAACCTCATCATCACCCAGGCACTGCGGGACCGGGCTTCGGACATCCACATCGAGCCCCGCGACGACATGGTGCGCGTGCGCTACCGCATCGACGGCGCACTGCACGACGCCGTGAGCCTGCCCGTGCACATGTCGTCGGCCGTGGTGAGCCGGGTGAAGATCATGGCCGACATGAACATCGTCGAGCGGCGCCGTCCCCAGGACGGCCAGATCACGATGTCGGTCGACGGTCGCGAGATCGACCTGCGGGTCTCCACCGTCAGCACCATCTGGGGTGAGAAGTGCGTGATGCGGGTTCTCGACAAGAGCCGCAGCCTCTTCCGGATGGCCGATCTGGGCATGCCCACGGCCAGCCACGAGCTGCTCACCAAGCTGATCCACTCACCCTTCGGCATGGTGCTGTGCGCGGGCCCGACGGGAGCGGGCAAGACCACGACCCTGTATGCGGCGCTCAACGAGATCGACGAGCCACACCGCAACATCATGACGATCGAGGACCCGGTCGAGTACGTCTTCCCGTCGATCAACCAGATCCAGACGAACGAGCAGGCAGGCATCACCTTCGCCGACGGGCTCAAGTCGATCCTGCGCCAAGACCCGGACGTCATCCTCGTCGGTGAGATCCGCGACGTCGAGACGGCCCGCATCGCCGTGCAGTCCGCGCTGACTGGGCACTTCGTGCTCTCGTCGCTGCACGCCACCGACTCTGCCGCCGCCCTGCACCGGTTTCTCGACATGGGCATCGAGTCGTTCCTCATCGCCTCGTCGGTCGTGGGCGTCATCAGCCAGCGCCTGCTGCGGCGGATCTGCAACCGCTGCCGGGCGCCGTACAAGCCCACCGACGAAGAGCTCGCCTTCTACGAGGGTTCGGGCGGAGAGCCCAAGACCGAGTTCACGAGGGGTCAGGGCTGCAATTTCTGCGCGGGAACCGGATACCAGGACCGTACGGGCGTGTTCGAGGTGATGAAGATCACCCCGGAGATCAAGCGCCTCATCGTGGGATGGGCCACGCAGGAGGAGATCCAGCGCATGGCCGTCTCCCAGGGGATGCGGACCTTGCAGGACGAGGCCAACCGCCTCATCGCCAACGACGTCACGACCATCGCCGAGGTCGTCCGTTCCATCTACGCGGCCTGAGCCCATGCCAAAGTTCGCCTACACCGCCCAGACCGCCGACGGCCGGACCGTCAAGGGGATCGAGGATGCCCTGACGGTGAGCATGGCCCGGCGTGCCCTCGTAGCCAAACAGCTGGCCCCGGTCGAGGTCGCCGAGCGCAAGAGCATCATGCAGTTCGAGCTCACCCGGAAGAAGGTGTCCCGGCGCGAGCTCATGCACTTCTCCCGGCAGATGGGGGTGTTCCTGCGGTCGGGGATCCCGGTACTCGAGGCGCTCGACGTCATGTGCGAGGACACGAGTGACAAGCTGCTCCAGCGGGTCGTGGCCGAGATGGGCGACTCCCTGCGGGCGGGCGAGACGCTGGCCGACGCGGCGGACAAGCACCCCGAGGCCTTTCCGCCCTTCTACCTCGGCATTCTGCGCTCGGCCGAGGTGAGCGGCAACCTCGACACCGTCCTCGACCAGCTCTCCGACTACCTCGAGCGGGACGACGAGGCCAGGCGCAAGATCACCTCGGCGCTCATCTACCCCTCGCTCGTCCTCGCCTTGTCGATCGTGGCCGTGGTGGTCATCACCACGTTCGTGCTGCCCAAGTTCAAGACCTTCTTCGCATCGCTCAACGCCAAGCTGCCGCTTCCGACGAGGATCCTGCTCGACATCACCAAGGTCCTCACGGATCAGTGGTACATCTTCGTCGGCATCGCCGCCATCGCCGTCCTCGCCGTGGTGCTCGCCATGACCACGGAGCAGGGCAAGGAGATCCGCGACAAGGTCGTGATCCAGGTGCCGGTGCTCGGCGACCTCGTCACGACGGCGATCCTCGAGCGGTTCTGCCGGATCATGTACTCGATGGTGGCGGCCGGGGTGCCCATCCCGGAGGCGCTCATGGTCACGAGCCAGGCCACGTCGAACGGCGTGTTCCAACGAGGCCTGAGCTCGGCCCGCGACGGGATGCTGCGGGGCGAGGGCTTGGCCGGTCCGCTCTCGGCGACGGGCTTGTTCCCCACCGTCGCCCGGCACATGTTCCGAGTGGGGGAGTCGACCGGAAGCATGGACGACCAACTCGAGACGGCGGCCAACTACTTCGACCGGGAGCTCACCTACAAGCTCGCACACTTCACGAGCCTGTTCGAGCCGGCAGTACTCGTCTTCGTCGGTGTGGTGGTGGGCTTCGTCGCCATCGCCCTCATCTCGGCGATGTACGGCATCTTCCACCAGGTGAAGGTCTAGAGGAGGTGGTCATCACGAAAAGGTGCTCCTCAGACGCAGCTCTATCGATGTCCGGTTCCGGCACTCGCCGGACACCTTCCATGAAAGGAACCAATCACATGATTGAGCGGTACTTCGAGCGCATGCTCGAGAAGCGGGACGAAGGCGGGTTCACACTGATCGAACTCCTCATCGTCATCATCATCCTGGCCATCCTGGCCGCCATCGTCGTCTTCGCCGTGGGGTCGACCGGCGCGAACTCGAAGTTCGCGGCGTGCAACTCCGACGCCAAGACCTACGAGACGGCGCTGGAGTCGTACAAGGCGCAGCTGGGCACGTACCCGGTGTCGCTGTCGACGTCGGCCCTCACGACGCCGGCTACGACCACCGGTTATTCGGTGGCACCCGGGGCCTCCCTGACCCAGACAGTGACGAACGGGACGTCGACAGCCGGGCCCGCACTGCGCTCGCTGCCGGGCACCTCGCACTACCAGATCGTCTCCGACGGTAATGGCGTGGTGTACGTGTTGCCTCCGGCACCTTTTGCTGTGCCCACCTATCTCTTCCCGGGTGAGACGGCGGCACAGGCTGGTGTTACGGGCGACGCAGGCCCGATCAACTTCGACACCAACAGCGGCGCTGTCTGCAGCGACGCCAGCATCGTCAAGTAGCTGAGCATCGGGAAGGGACATGGCGGGCTCATCCCCCGCCATGTCCCTTCCATCCTTCAGCGCGGAGCATGGCATGGCCCGTCCGGCGAACAGCATCCGGTGGTGGCTCGTCGCCATCGTGCTCGTCTTCGTCGGCACGGGCATGGCGTATTCGCTTCTCTGGGCGGATGTCGTCCGCCACGACACGCACTACTGGCTGAACCCAGGCGACTTCTGGTCGACGTGGCGCAACGCCCACTGGGTCGGCTGGGGCGGGCTCTCGTACGTGTACACGGCAGGGACGGGCCTGGTGACCCTGCCGGGTTTCGCGGTCGTGCTGTCGCCCTTCGCCGCCCTGGCGTCCGCCCTGCATCTCACCGAGTCGTCCCCCTTCGTCAGCCTGCCGAAGCCCGAGGCGTGGCTGCTCGCCGGCCCCGTGATCATGGCCTCGGTGGCCATCGCCCTGGCCGGCGCCGACGCCCTCGCCCGCCACTTGGAGGTCTCCCCCGGCCGTCGGCGCCTCCTCGCCCTCGGCGTGGCCGGCACGAGCTGGCCCGCCATCGTGTGGTGGGGGCACCCGGAGGACGTGGTGGCGCTCGGTATCGCCGCCTACGCCCTCACCCGTCTGCTGCAGCGCCGGTTCACCGCCACTGGCTGGCTGCTCGGCCTGGCCATCGCCATGCAGCTGTACGTGATTGTCCTCGTGCCCGTCTTCATGGCCGTCGTCGGCCGACGCCGGGTGGCTCCGCTCCTCGCCCGCGCCGCCATCGCCCCGGGCTTCCTCTTCGTGGCCGTCGTCGTGCCCGCCCCGAGGGAGACGTTGCATGCGCTGTGGAACCAGCCCAACTTCCCCACCGTCGACCATCCGACCCCATGGGCGTCCCTGTCGCCGTCCCTGGGTCACCATGTGATCGCCGCCGGTCCCGCCCGGGTCATCGCACTGGCCCTCGCCGCGGCCATCGGCGTCGTCGCCATCCGATTCCGCGAGCGCGGCATGGCGGTGCTGTGGCTCTGTTGCGCCTCCCTTGCCGCCCGGACCGTGTTCGAGGCCGTGATGGTCCCCTATTACGTGATGCCGGTCGTCGCCCTAGCACTCGTCGGAGCAGCCGCCGCCGGATGGCGGCGGCTGGGCGTCGCCATGGCCGCCGGCGGGTTCGTCACGGTCGACGTCTTCTGGCACTACGGCCCCTGGCCCTACTGGGTGGTCATGACGGCCGCCGTCCTCGTGCTCCTCGCCGCCGCCCTGCCTGCCCGATCCCCGGTGCAGACCGTGCAACCCACACCGGCTCCCCCGCCTGTGCGCGAAGCGGACCTTCTCGACCGGCCCCTGCCCCATCTCGACGAGGTGCTCGGCGGGTACGTCCCGCCTGGCGTGAGCGGTTCCAGCGCCGACGAGGTGCTGCACCTCCGTCGTTAGCAAGGTTCCCGGCAAGGCCCGCGCGGCACCGTGCGGGCCATGGCGGACGGCGATCTCCTCACTCTCGATCGCACCCTGCGCGCCCTGGAGCAGCTCGTGCGCCGGCTCGATCCGGACCGTATGACGGGTCGCCAGGCGGCCCAGCTCGGCGAACGGCTGGCCAAGATGGAGCGGCTGTGCAGCGCGGCCAAGGCGACGTGCGCTCGCCGGGTCGCCGACACCAAGGTCTTCCGTGACCGGGGCCACCGCTCCGCCGCCTCGTGGCTGGCCGAGGCGTCCGGCGAGTCGGTGGGCGTGGCCACCCAGTTGCTCGACACCGCCACGCGCATCGCGCCCGGCAGTGCCGTCGACGAGGCGTTCCGGCGTGGCCAGCTGTCGGCGACCCAGGCCAAGGAGATCGCGGTGGCCGTGGAGGCCGACCCGAAGGCCGAGCGGAAGCTCCTCGATGCCGTGGACCGGCTTTCGCTCCCCGAGCTGAAGGCGGAGTGCCGGGCCATCCGGTCGTCCGCCACCGCCGAGGGCGACAAGCGTCGCGTCTACGAACGCATCCGGGCGACGCGTCACCATCGGAGCTGGACCGACGACGACGGCGCCTTCCGCTACCGGGGCCGGACCACGGCCGACGACGGCGCCCGCATCATGGCCGCCCTCCAAGCGGAGACCTCCCACCTCTTCCGGCAGGCGCGCAAGGCCGGACGGGCCGAGCGCATCGACGCCTGTGCTGTGGACGCCCTCGTGCGCGTGCTCCAGTCGAAGCAGGCGGGGCCCAAGAAGCCACCCACGATGTTCATCCGCGTGGACGCCGCCGCCCTCCAACGGGGTGCGACGGAAGGTCACGAGCTGTGCCAGATCGACGGCGTCGGCCCCGTCCCCGTCGCCACCGCTCGTCGCTACCTACCCGAGGCATTCCTCAACGTCGTCGTCACCCGCGGAAGCAACGTCCAGACCATCTGCCGCATGGGCCGCCTCGTGCCGGCCGCGCTGCGCACGGCGCTCGAAGCCCGCGATCCACGCTGCGTCGTCCCCGGCTGCAACGCCTCATACGATCTGGAGATGCACCACGTGGTGCCCGTCGAGCACGGCGGCCCGACGTCGATGGCGAACCTGTGCCGGGTGTGCGCGTTCCACCACTTCCTCATCACCAACGAGGGGTTCTCGGTGTCCGGAAAACCGGGGGCCTGGCGCTGGAACGGGCCCGTGGCGGGGCCCCCTTAGCGCACGATCTCCATGCGGAGCCCCTTGCTGTCCCACACCGGGTCCTCGGGCACCCGGGTGACCGCCCGCGCCGCGATGCGCCGGGCCGTCCAAAGGCTGGCGGCGGCGTCGATCAGATGGGTGCG
>Ga0070739_10003853_pt1 | contig 18275 bp, 14 predicted proteins | sample Coa_R1_7_FD_66445 | JGI IMG/M metagenome (GOLD analysis project Ga0070739, IMG submission 66445) | Surface soil microbial communities from Centralia Pennsylvania, which are recovering from an underground coalmine fire - Coalmine... | ecosystem: Environmental > Terrestrial > Soil > Unclassified ... | reverse complement strand
TGCTATGAAACATGATTGGCCGCTCAGCCTGTACTGATAATGTCATCTTTTCCTTCTACTATGAGATAGTTGCGTAGTTTCCATCTTATCTCAGGAAAGACGATGCGTCAACCTCTTTTCAGAGAGAACTGAAAAAGAGGTACTTCTTGTCTGAGAGAGCTACCAGGAAATCCTCTCTACGTCATACATTATGGAGACAAATTGGTGAAAGCCGATAATTTTGTATCGGCAAGGTCTTTGCAGAGGCAAAGAAGAATGTTATACTAGATATAATAAGTGTGCGCTCGCTTCTTTCTATGCACAATAATCTGTCGCATAGGGAAACATTTCTGGTTTTTCGCGTTCATAATTTTGATGAGTGAACGGCTGGGGAGTGGATACTCACGGCAGAGGCAGTGAGGGATAGGGGTAATCTCAGCGTGCCTTGTTATTTAGTGTTATTAGCCCTGTCCTCCTCTTGCTCTGCGGCTGTGCGATACCCTCCTGGGGGAGAGTGTCGCTGAGTTCTTGTTTATGGTGTACGCAGTTTTTGGTAATGCATTGTTGTCTGGGGATCCTCACGCTCTCACTGACGTGATGGAAATCCCTCTTTTCCTTGTTCGTTCCTTCGTGTTATGCACGACCAGGGCTTGCGTGTTTTGTGTGTACATTGTATTGTTGTTTTTGTACACATAAGAATGTTCTGTTTGTACACGAAGCAGAAAAAGGAAATGTTGTTATTGTAGACAATAGTGTCACATATGTGCATCTCGTAGAGTAGACTCGACAAGTCTAGTGGAGCGTAGAGGCAGGAGTACACATGGTCAACATTTTAGTCGTTGAGGATGAGCGCTCAATCGCTCGGCTACTCAAAGAAACATTGGAGATCGAGGGATATCAGACCGTGACGGTCCTCAACGGCGAAGATGCCATACAATTTGCGCTACGTGAAACCCCACAACTTATTATCTTGGATGTTATGCTTCCGGGTATGGGCGGTTATGAGGTGCTGCAACGGCTGCGTGAGCACCCTAAAAGTATGCACATTCCCATTATTGTGTTGAGTGCCTATAGCACGATCTCCGATAAGGTCCATGCCTTCGAATTAGGTGTAGATGGCTACATCACCAAGCCGTTTAACAACGAAGAACTGTTGGCTTGTGTTCGCAGGCAACTCTCGCGTATTCAGGAAACTTCCCTTTCACCGCTTACCAGGCTTCCTGGCGGTGTGCAGTTGGAACGTGCTCTCAACTATAAACTGAACAGTTTTGATCCCTGGAGTGTGCTCTATCTTGACCTTGATAACTTCAAACCCTTTAACGATGTCTACGGGTTTCTGGCTGGCAATAATGTGATCCTCCTCCTGGGACAGATTTGTCAGCGTGTCGTCCAGGAGTACGGCAATCCTGATGATTTTGTTGGGCATGTGGGCGGGGATGACTTTGTGATTGTGACAAGCCCTGATCGAACGAAGACGCTGTGTCGGTATATTTTGGACCGCTATAAACAAGAAAGCGTCACTTTTTACAGAAAAGAGGACCTTGAGCGTGGGTCTATTAGCGGGGTCGATCGTAGAGGATGCCCCTATGAGTTTCCTCTGGTCTCTGTATCTATAGGCGTTGTCACTAACCCGCCACGCTCTACCTGCAGTATTGAGGATATCGGCACTCTTGCAGCTGAAGCAAAACGGCGGGCAAAGCTGGCAATCGATAATGTTTATTATATTTCGTCTCCTCACACTACTCACTACCAATATTATCCGCACTCAGCGCACTCCTCTTCCTCGCTCTCTTACCCAAGATTACCTTCTTTTCGTACTCCTGGTGACGCTCATCATAGCTTTTTTCCTACTCAAGAGGATGCACTGGCGGAATTCAAGTGAGCGTCGTCGTCAAATTTGTGCTATGCTAAGAGAGGGAGCAAGGCAAAAGAGAGGACTCTTCGCAAAAGATGGTCCTATCAAAAACGGTTGATCGAGAGGGAGGAAACATGGCATGAGTCAAGAACATGGCACTCAACAATTTAGGCAAGAGAATAGTGCTGACCGACTAGACGAGCAGACACGAGAAGAGAAGAGCCTCGTTGTGCGTGAGAACACCAAGCGTGTGCTGCGTGAGAGTGGACTGGCTGATATGCTGCTAGCCATTAATAAGAACCTGCTCAAAGGGCGAGGGCAGTTCGAAGAGTACGAGAGCATCGTACTTTTCAAGTGGGGAACCAGCCATACACGTCGCCACATCTGGGTTGAGGTCGATGGGAATAACATCCGTTTCAGGCTCTTGCAGCACCGTCAGTGTGCTAGTCCTGTACCCTTGTGCGATGGGGAGTATCATACATTTACTGAAGCGATGTGGGCTAATCGTGTACTCTTGCAATCCGAGCTGAAAAAGTACTATGATCGGCCAGTAGCGGAAAGCTCGTCTGATTGATAGTCAGTCATGACAGGACGCATCTCAGTGCGTCCTCGGCGAACCCACTCTTACACAGGGTGCAATGTGGTGCCCCTGCACGGTCCCGCTTGAGAGAGCCATTGTCTCACATAGGCTCAAGGGGGAGAACCTGGACAACTCCCCTGCTGCCCACAAATTGGTGAAGGGCTTGATAGTGGGGATTAGCAAGAAACTCATCTCGCTCTGATTCGTTTGACCAGCAGAGCAAGTTGAGGAAAATGGAAGCTTGCTGAGTGGGTGCGATGCCTGCATCCTTGTGTTCGCTGAATGCAAAATGTGGATTGTTGGCCAGTCTATCTTCCCGTATACCTCGTGCTAAAAATGCGAATGCCAGTGTGGGATAAACGGCTTGTTGCCTCAGTTGCTCGATCCAGTGTTGCTGTATGGCTTCAACTTGCCCGGTGCCAACGTGGGCCAGATGGGCACCGGCAAGCGTGGGTATAGCTGCAGGGCGGCTGTAACCCCATAAATAGTGCATCAACCACTGCTCTGGAAGTGCAGTCAGGAGTTCTGTTGTTGAACTCAGCAAAAGATGCTTCGGGTTATAACGGTCCCGTGCCTGATACCAGCTTTCTTCGGTATCCCATGTGGTAAGCAACAAATAGTATGCATGAGTCCCCTGACCGCGATATGCCTGTGAGATAACGAGCCCTGGTGCATTGCGTACTGTATCTACTATCAGGCGTATACGCGCCAATATATCTGCATCTCTATCTGCATTCGTATATGCTAATGTGACGACGAGTAATTCCATTTTTTAATCTATCCAAAAAGCGCACGTGGTAAAGCCATTCTTCCGTTAACATCACAACCGCGGCAATGGAAATAAAGTTATTGCCGCGAAAATGTACGTAGAGCGAAGGTGATCTGCTGTTCCAGGGTGAGCGCCTGATCCTGTGGAATCTTCGCCAGCGCGGCATGAGCCTCAGCAGCAGAATAGCCCAGACCGATCAATGCTTCCAGCACTTCAGCCTGTATTCTGCCGGATGCCCCACCTGTTGTGCCGACAGCACTCCCGGCAGTTGTCTATGTAGGCAATTTGCCCTTTAGCTCAAGAATAAGACGTGCGGCAAGACGCTTTCCCACCCCGGGGGCAAGTCCCAGACGCTGCTGATCCTCATCGGCAATGGCCTTGTAGAGCGTTGGCGCATCCATGAAGGAGAGCAGCGCAAGTGCCACCTTTGGACCAACCCCACTCACGGTAATCAGTTGCTCAAACGCATTGCGGTCCTCTTCAGTGAGAAAGCCGTAGAGCGCTATCCCATCCTCACGCATCTGGAAGTGCGTGTAGAGTGAGACCTCCATGCCAGTCTCGTTCAGACGACTGAGCGTTGAGGACGGAGCGAAAATGCGTAAACTGAAACCGCCAACTCGTATAATAGCAGAATCCGCCCGACATGCTTCAAGCATACCATGGACGCTAGTAATCATCCAGAACCTCTTCTGTTATATTTGGGAGCGTTTAAGGATACTGCAACGCTAAGCTTTTCATATAGGGAGCCGTATTGAGATGACAGATTGCAACTGCGGCCGCATCAGCAGCATCATCAGGACGCGGTACTGCTGGGAGCTTGAGCAAGATACGAACCATCTCTCCCACTTGATCCTTGTTAGCCGCGCCATAGCCGGTTACCGCCTGCTTGACCTGCTTGGGGGTATATTCGGCCACCGCAAGGCCACCATTCGCTAATGCCAGCATCGCAACTCCCCGTGCCTGCCCGACCGTCATCGCGGTACGGGCATTCTTCGCAAAAAACAATTCTTCCATCGCTGCGTCATGTGGTTTATACGTAGCAATGATCTCACTCAACCGCTCATAAATGATTTGCAAACGCTGTGCCAAAGCCATTTTAGCAGGTGTTGTAATCACATCGCAGGCTAGCATCGTCAATTCACTTCCCCTCGCCACCACCACTGCATATCCAACAATTGCCGTACCCGGATCAATGCCCAGTGCAATACGCGAACCGGTTGGAAGATGGGAAAGGTCGAGTACATCACTCATGGTTCGGCCCTTCTGTTAGTGACCTGCTAGGGCGACCACAAGGGTCGCCCTACCCGTCGCTTGTTGCTATCTACACGTCCGTTCTCCTCTTTTAGCCTTGATAGGAGGCGGCAAAGGACTCAGGGAAGTCGGCGTTGGTGTATACGTTTTGCACGTCGTCCAGATCCTCGAGTTTCTCAATCAGACGCATGGCCTGATGCGCTGTTTTTTCATCGGTCAACTCGATCTTTGTCTTAGGGATCATCGTGCTCTCGGACTTGAGCACCGTGTACTTCCTATCTTCTAGTGCCTGCCGAACCTTTTCTACATCAGTCGGATCGGTGTAGATCGTTAAGGTCTCGTCATCGGGAGAGACAGGCTCAACGTCCTCTGCTCCAAGGTCGATGGCTTCCAACGAGAGTTCATCGGGGTCATGTCCCTTCAACTCTATCTCGATGACGCCTTTTGCCTCAAATAACCAGTCCACGCACCCATTTTCCCCCATGTTCCCTGCGTTGCGGTTGAAGGCATTGCGTACTTCGGCAACGGTGCGATTACGGTTTTCCGTAAGTGCCTGCACTAACACAGCGGTACCACCGGGGCCGTATCCCTCGTAGGTGATCTCTTCGAAGGATGATCCTTCTGTACCACCCAGGGCGCGTTTGATGGTTCGCTCAATGTTGTCCATTGGCATATTGGCATCACGAGCGCGTTGAACAGCCATACGCAACCGGAAGTTTGCTGCGGGATCACCGCTTCCACCCTCGCGCACAGCAACGACAATTTCGCGTCCTAATCGCGTGAAAAGCTGTCCTCTGCGTGCATCGTTGACGCCCTTTGAGCGGCGAATCTGTGCCCATTTTGAATGACCTGACATAGTATCGCTCCCCTTGTCTTGTAAATGCTGTCGGAAATATGCCTCGTATAGATTTGTTTGCTTGTTCTCTAAACGATGTTGTTGGCGCTATTTTAACACGAACAGGTGTAAAGCGTCGAGAGGCAAATCTCGTCGGAGCACTATTCCACTTCTGTAGAAAGGTTCCTCTGCCTCAACCACTCTTCAATGGCCCGATTGACTGCCTCCGGTTGCTCACGCATGACCTCATGACCTGCATGAGGAATAATACGTAGCGTCGAGCCTTGAATACGGTTATGCATGTATTGACTGTACTTAATAGGTGTCATGGGGTCATCAGCCCCACAAATAATCAACGTAGGCAGATGAATTTCGTTGAGCCTGGTCATGATATCGAAGCTATTACAGGCTGCCCAGTCGCGGTAGGTGACGAGAGATGCTCGCCGAGCATCTTCCAGGATGCTCGGGAGAACGCGTAGACGCGCTCCTGTGCCAACCAGGATCAGTCCCCCAAGTTCCTGGCTGTATTCCAGCCCCATGCTGAGTGCGATTGCACCACCCAATGAGTGCCCGGCGATAATGGGATGGTTGAGTTGTAACTCGTGAGTAATGATGTCATGTACGGCATGTGCGTAATCGGCCACTGTTACCTCAGCCGATAACGTATCAAGGCGTTGACCATGTCCTGGTAGATCGATGGCAATAGCCTGCTGTGGGCCGAAATAGTCCGTCTGGAACTGCCAATTGGCCGCGCTCCCTCCTGACCCGTGGATGAAAACGATAAGGTTGCTCATAGAATATCCTTTCTGTTATAGAAGTGTCTCGTTTCTTGTAGTATGCCATTTATTGTGCAAGTGCGGCCAGGGTGTCCATGGAGTGAAGTGGTCATGTTCAGCTGTACAAAAAAATTGTCCACTTCAATCTTGGGCACAATGATGTTCCTAATTGAGCAATACAAGGAGGTTGTCTGGCGATGTTGGAGGTTGCTTTCTTGTTTGTGATACACTATCTTTGGCTAGTAACATATTTTCAAGATCACTAAGGAGAGGATTTACCATGCCTGGACAAACTTCAAGCCCTATTCGTGCGCTTGGCGTCCTTACCGGGGGTGGCGACGTACCGGGGTTGAATGATGCTATTAAAGCACTGGTCTACCGAGCGGAACACATGGGCATTCGGATTATGGGCTTACGCTCTGGCTGGGAAGGGATCACTTATCTTGACCGGTCACGAGGACGTGAGAACCTCATCTTCCGTCAAGAGGAGCCCAGCACCTGGTCTGGCAGCTATCTTATGCCCTTGACGATGCTGAACACGCGCAGTATTGACCGCCAAGGTGGTACCATTTTGCAGTCTACACGCACCAACCCAGCAAGGACAAAGGTGAGTGAACTGCCACCCCATCTGGCATCCTATGGAGCTGGTCATGCACCTGATGATCGAGTTGATCTCACCGAAGAGGTGTTGAAGAACCTGAGCTTCCTTGAACTGGATGGCCTTGTGGTGATTGGTGGAGACGATACGTTGAGCTACGGGGCGGTGCTGGCGACAAAGGGCGTTCCCGTCTGGGGCATTCCTAAGACGATGGATAATGATGTGCCTGGGACCGACTACTGTATCGGCTTCCATACAGCCATCAACCGTGCGGCAGAGTTTATCAATCGTATGCGCTCCACGGCCGGTTCACACAGCGAAACCGTGCTCTTCCGTATGTTCGGACGTGACGCAGGCTTCACAGCACTGGAAACAGCTATCGTTACGTGGGCTGATCGTGTCTTGATCCCCGAGGTACCGGCCAATATCGATACCCTGGCGAGCTTGATCATTGAGGACCGCAAAAATCCCCAGAACTACTCCATCGTCCTGCTCTCCGAAGGTGCCAACTTGGGTGTGGCTGTACAGGAGATTGGTCCGGCAGATGCATACGGACATCGTAAGAAGGTCAACGTTGCCGAGTTCCTTGCCGAGGAGCTCACCAAACGTATTCCTCACGTGCGCTTCCTGCCGGTTGACCTGACCTATTTCTTACGGAGTGGCGCACCCGAGGTTTATGATAAGCGTATGGCAATTTTCTATGGCAACCTGGTGATGAGCTTCGCTGAAAAGGGAACGTACGGCCTGATGGCGGCACACCGTGATGGGAACTTTATCGGTACCGACATTCCGGGCAAGAACTACCCTGCCCGACGTGTCGACCCCGCTGATTATTACGAGCAGCGGTATCGTCCGCGCTTTGAGAAGATTATGGGGCCGTATCAACCCCAACCATAGAAACTGGATTATGCACTTTTCCTGATTATTCTGGATAATCAGGAAAAGTGCATAATCCAGTTTCTACATTTTCACAGGTTGCAGTATGTCTTTCGGCTCAGCGTACACCGTCCTCTCCCGTTCATACACCACCATTCCAGGTCCCCCGCCCTTCATATGCCGCACGTGTTTCTGCAGGGTATAATCTACTGATACACTCGTGCTGCCTCGTGCCTGGCTATAATAGGCTGCCAGACTTGCGGCTTGCTCGATCGTGCTACGTGGTACGTCGCGTCCGGCAGCCTTGATGATGACGTGGGAGCCAGGCACGCCGCGTGCATGTAGCCAGATGTCATTTGCAGTGGCCTGATGGAATGTCACTTCCTCATTCTGGCGGCTGTTTTTGCCAATCAAAATGGTAAACCCGTCTCGACTTTGTACGTGCAGCGGTACGCCGCCACCTGGGAGAGTGGGTTTGCCTTTGCCCTGCTTGCCTCCTTTGCCCTTTTTGGCAGCTTTTTGCGCTTTCTTGTCCTCTTTAACAGACTTACCGCGCATATATCCGGCTGCCTGAACTTCGGCTTTGACCAGGACGACTTCGGCAGGAGTTTCGGCAAGCATGAGGTCGGCCAGAAGTTGCTCTATCGTTGCCAGTTCTACGGCGTTCTGCTCGATCTGAGCGGGCAGAAGTGTCAGGGCACGGCGTAGTTTGTGGTATTTATTAAAAAGACGGTTGGCGTTGCCTACAGCGTCAAAGCGTGGGTCGAGCGGGATCGTCACGAGAGGGCCAGCTTGCTTACCATCAGTCTCGAAGAAGTTCTCTACGGTAACGCTACTCTGCCCCTGTTGTACTTCGTGCTGGTGGGCCAGGAGTAGATCAGCGGAGAGGCGGTAGGAATCGGCCTCTTCGCCCTTTGCCGTTTCCTGCTGTAGCAGTTCGGCCTTGCGGTGACAACGGTCAAGTTGTGTTTGCAGGACTTTGCGGAGAGGAGTGCGCAGGCTTTCCATCGCGTCGCGCCACTCTGCACGTGCGTAAAATTCATCGAGGATGACATTGATCGACGAGGATTGTCGCACACGCACGCTGGGTACCTGAGCATATTGCTCCAAAATATATGGAGCAAAAGCGAGAGGTTGGAACATGGTTTCCCCATGCCCAGTCTGGCGTTCAATCATTTGCGGATGCCAGCTATGAGTATCATAGAGTGCTGCAAGCGTCTGTACATTTTGAGCGAGCGCTTTCCATATGGCTTCGTCGGCTTTCTCTAGTGGGGTCTCAGTGTCTTGGGTCGTGCGATAGACCGCTTCCCGTGCCAGTAGAGGACTGAAGCCCAGCAAGTGTTTTGTCAGCAATTGCCAGAGTTTAGGCTGTTCTGGCGTACGCTTGCGGATTTTTTTCTGAAGTGGCTCGCTCTCAGGAGCTTCTTCTTCGGTAGCACAGAGCGAAAGTTGAGCCGCGCTCACGCCCGTTGGTTCCAGGCGTGGCAGCGATTGACCGGCAACCGTTCGCTGTTGTGGTGGGGGTGGGACATATGGCACGCCTGCGGCAATGACGCGATAGCGGTTGATCTCCGCTCCAATTCGCTTGAGACTGCCCAGAATCAGCCCTTCTTCGTTACAGAAGATGATGTTGCTGACACGGCCCATCACCTCGATGATGAGGCGAAAACGTACTCGCTCATCGCTATCGGGACTGCTGCGATAGCCAGCAATGATTTCAACCACTCGCTCCCAGCGGGGCTGCACAATGGACTCGATGCGCGTCCCCTCAAGGTGCTTACGTAGCAACATGACAAAGGGCGGGGGCTCACTGGCAATCTTTGCAGGCTTGAGAGAGGTCAGGTGTACACGTGCCAGCTGTGGATGGGCAGAAAGATAGAGCCAGCGGTTCTGTCCCCCTTGTCCCTGGCCACCGGGTGCATAGCACTGCAAAGCAAGAGCATATTCTGTTGGTTGAATGATCGTATCGATACGCGCTCCGGTGAGCAGTAGGCGTAATTCGTCGCTGACGGCTGCCAGCGTTATGGCATCTACATGCATAAGAGTACCCGATATTCTAACGGAATTGCCGTTTCGTGTTGTACAATAAAAAGGGAGCATCTATCTACACGGCCATCGAAGACGATGCAGTGTATCTGCTGCTCATCCAGCAACAGAGATCAAGACGCATTGAGCAAGGTGTATCCGTTCGATGTATCTGTTCATGAACAGTATACCAAAGAGTGGTGAGTTCGTGTACTTATTCATTAATGAACACTGCCAGGAAGAAGAGTATGCAGATTGAGACGGAGCATATTGTGCCTCAGCAGGATTCCCCAATCTCTCCATTACGTACACAGGGGCTCCTTTTTGTCCTCTCGGCCCCCTCTGGGACAGGGAAGGACACCGTGATTTCCGCGTTGAGAAAGCGGGGTCTGGATTTTCATGTGGTCGCCTCTGTCACGACACGAGTGCCACGTGCAGGTGAGAGTGAAGGCAATCCGTACCACTTTATCAGTAAAGAAGCATTTGATCGCATGATTGCCCAGAATGAGTTGCTGGAGTACGCCAATGTACATGGTAACTGGTATGGTCAACCGATGCAGCCGATTCGGGACAATTTGCGGGCAGGACGCGATGTTCTGCTGAAGATCGATGTGCAGGGAGCGGCGACAGTACGTAAGAAAGTGCCAGGGGCGATCTATATCTTCCTGGTGCCTGGTTCTGTGGAGGAGCTCGTCGAGCGACTCACCCAACGTCAGACGGAGACGGAGGCTGAGCGATTACGACGACTCGCTGATGCTCACAAGGAATTAGCGCAGCGCGATCACTATGACTACGTCGTTGTCAATCGACAGGGACACCTGCAGGAGGCAGTCGAGTATCTGAGAGCGATCATGCTGGCTGAGCATTGTCGTACCCGTCCACGTTATGTCGAGTTATAGCAGCACAAAGGAAAGGCCATGCAAGAAGAAAGACGTTTTGAGCAATCTGGTACCAAAGAGCGCAATCTAGCGATGGAGCTAGTCCGTGTGACCGAAGCTGGTGCCCTGAGCGCAGGACGCTGGATGGGCAGAGGCGACAAGGAAAAGGCTGATCAGGCCGCCGTAGATGCCATGCGTCAGGCCCTCGATGCAGTCGATATGGACGGCATTGTGGTCATCGGTGAGGGCGAGAAGGACGAGGCTCCCATGCTCTATATTGGGGAGCGCGTCGGCAATGGAAATCCCCCAGAAGTGGATGTGGCAGTTGATCCAGTCGAAGGAACACGGCTACTTGCGCTTGGCATCCCCGGCGCACTGGCGGTTGTAGCTCTTGCTGAGCGTGGTGCAATGTATTCTGCACCTCCAGGAGTTTTTTACATGGAGAAACTCGCCGTCGGGCCGGTAGCCAGGCAGGTGATCGATATCAATGCCCCGGTGGCTGTCAATCTAAACCGTATCGCGCATGCACGCGATGCACATATCGATGATCTGACCGTCATCATCCTTGACCGACCTCGCCATGCCGAAATGATTCGGCAGATTCGTGAGGCGGGAGCACGCATTCGCTTGATTACTGATGGTGATGTATCAGGAGCAATTCAGGCAGCTATGGAAGATTACATGGGTGTTGATGCGCTCATGGGGATAGGTGGCGCGACAGAAGCGGTGCTGGCAGCCTCTGCCATCAAGTGTATCGGTGGCGAGATTCAGTGTAAGATTTGGCCGCGCAACGAGCAGGAACGAGAGAAATTCAAAGCCGATGGTATCGATATCAATCAGGTGTTTCATACCGATGACCTGGTAAAGGGAAAAGATGTCTCCTTTGCCGCGACCGGTATCACCAGCGGTGAATTGGTTGACGGAGTGCAATACTTCGGCTGGGGTGCATATACATCATCCCTCATGATGCGCACGCGTTCCGGTACCATACGCCATATTAAATCCAAGCATAGATGGCGCAAGGACGGCAGCGGGGGTACCAGTCCTCTCGGCCGATAAGGTCAATCACCTCTTGAGCAAGATTGTTGCAGTTCATGTGCCTGCCCGATGAGCAGGCACATGAACTGCAACAATCTTGCTCAAGAGGTTTTCATCGGACCTACATCTTTTGCAATTTCTCGATAACGGCATCGGCGACTTGCGAAGTGCCGACGGCTGTAGGGTCATCAGGGCGAGGCTTGAGATCGTAGGTCACATACTTGCCCTCTGCGATCACTTGAGCAATGGCTTTTTCCAGGTGGTCGGCTGCTTGTTTCTCACGTAAATAACGCAGCATCATCACTCCAGAGAACATCATTGCCATCGGATTTACCTTGTTCAGGCCGGCGTATTTGGGGGCGCTGCCATGCACCGGTTCGAAAACGGCGTACTGATTGCCGATATTTGCCCCTGGTGCGACGCCAAGCCCCCCGATGAGGCCAGCAGAGAGGTCAGAAATAATGTCACCGTACAGATTAGGTAACACGAGTACATCGTAACAGTCCGGCTTTTGTACCAGTTGCATGCACATATTATCGACGATTCGATCCTCGTACTGAATGTCAGGGTACTCCTTCGCCACTTCATGAGCAGTTGCCAGAAACAAGCCATCAGAGAGCCGCATAATATTGGCCTTGTGGACGGCAGTGACTTTGCGTCGATTGTTAGCGCGGGCATACTCGAAGGCAAACCTGACAATGCGGCGTGTTGCCATCACCGAAATATATTTGATGCTAATGGCAGCGTTCGGATCAAGGCAGTTGCCCGTGGTATGGGCAATTGCCTCAATGATCTCCTCAAACTCTGCTGTGCCACGCTGGAACTCAATACCGGAGTACAAGTCCTCGGTGTTTTCACGCACGATCACCAAATCGATCTTCTCGTAGCGAGAACGTAACCCTGGATACGTTTTGGCCGGTCGCAGGTTGGCGTACAGATCAAGTTTCTTGCGCAGTGTTACATTGGCACTGCGCGAACCTCTCCCTGTTGGCGTCGTAATCGGCCCTTTTAACGCCACCTTTGTATATTTTATCGACTCGATGACATCATCTGGTAGGACGGTGCCATATTTCTCTAGCATTTCCGCTCCTGCCTGCTGTACCTCCCACGCGAACCGGACCCCAGTGGCTTCAAGAACACGACGTGTTGCTTCAGTAATTTCCGGCCCTGTTCCATCACCAGCAATGAGCGTTACTGCATACGGCATGAACTCCTCCATTACTGTAGAGTTTATTTTTATGAAGTAATAAATGATTTATCTGTATGATTATATCACATTCTTCCCGAATCATTCAGCTCTACAGTATCGTTCTCCACTGCTACTAGCCTGGACGTTCTTACTAGAAGCTTTTACGCTGTCGTGCTCTTCTTCCTTCCTGTCATGGCTCTATCACCAGATGCAGAAACTGCACGTGTAGTCGTTTTTCGGCCAGTAGATGATCGCTTGCTGGTACCCCGAGCAGTTGTCTTCTTTGCTACTGTGGTGCGTGTTGCTGTTTTCTTGCGCGGCGTTGTTGCCTCACCACTCTTCTTCATAGCAGTGGGCGTCGTTGCTGGCTCTGTAACTGCCACCTTCTTTCTTGTTTGGGTACGACGTGGCGTTCCTGGTTCTGCAGCAGTCGTTTCTCCCTCTGTGTCTGCTATTGCTGCCTTTTTGCGTGTCGTTCGCGGTGTCTTTGCTTGCCCATTCTGCTGAGGTCTTGCCTCCCCATCGCGCTGGACAGCAATCACCTCTTGATAACAAACAGGGTCCTGTCCTGGTTTGGGGATGACCATGAGCCCACCACATTGGGGACAGAGATCAGGGATGGGTCGTTCCCAGATGGCGAAGTTGCATGTTGGATAATTATTGCAGCCATAGAACACACGCTTCTTCTGCCGTGTCTTGCGCTCAACCAGATCAGCGTGGCACACCGGACACAGTGCTCCCGTCTTGTTGACGAAAGAGCGACCGTAGCGACATTCTGGGAAGCCTGAACAGGAGATGAAGCGACCATAACGTCCGTTGCGGATCACCAGGTTGCGTCCACACTCAGGGCAGAGCTCATCGATCTCTTCGAGCGGCTTTTGTACGCGATTCATCTCAGCTTCCGCTTTTTCCATGACGACCTTGAAATCGCCATAGAAACTGCGCAAGAACTCTATCCAGGAGCGACGCCCTTCCTCAACATCGTCCAATTTCCGCTCCATCTCAGCAGTAAAATTGGTGTCGACGATCTCGGGGAAATGCTTATTCATCACTTCATTAATGGTTTCGCCCAACCACGTCGGCACGAAACGCCGCTGGTCTTGATCGACATAGCCACGATCTTGAATCGTGCTGATAATTGGGACATAAGTACTTGGACGCCCAATACCCTGCTCTTCGAGTTCTTTGATTAAGCTCGCTTCTGTATAGCGTGGGGGTGGCTGAGTGAAGTGTTGTTCCGGCTTGAGACCGTGCAACTCAAGCTCTTCATTCACCTGCATCACGGGCAACAGTTTCTCGTCCTCCTCGCGGGGCCAGACCGCATAAAAGCCAGGGAACTTGAGGTTCGAGCCGGTAGCGCGAAAGACGTACTGTATGGCTCCGATGTCGACACGCACAGTATCAAAGACTGCCGATGCCATAAAGCTTGCCACAAAACGCCGCCAGATGAGGTTGTACAGCTTGAACTGATCGGCAGTCAGATACGGTTTAGCGACTTGCGGCGTCAGCGTGACATCGGTCGGGCGAATGGCCTCGTGCGCATCCTGCGTGGTGGCCTTTGCCTTCCCTGTGCGTCCTGGGCCGACGTAAGGCTGACCAAATTCCTCGGCGATATAGTCTTTGACCTTACTCTGTGCCTCTTCAGAGATGCGTGTCGAGTCTGTACGCATGTAAGTGATGAGACCCTGGTGCCCGCGTGCTCCTAGTTCGATACCCTCGTAGAGCTGCTGTGCCAGACTCATCGTTTTCTTCGGCTTAAAGTAGAGCCGAACTGAGGCATCTTGTTGCATCGTACTCGTTGTGTATGGCAAGTACGGTTGACGGCGCTGTTCCCGCTCATCATATTTCAGGATAGTGTATGTTGCCCCTTGCAGTTCAGCCAGGATGGCATCAGCTTCCTCTTTGGAGGAGATTTTGATCCGTCCCTTCTCAGCCTTGGGCGGCTTCGTGCCGTTTGCGTTCTGCTCACTCCCTGTCCCGTTCGCTGCTTGCTCCTCACTGTTAGCTGCCTCATCGCCGTTCAACGCAGCCATGTCTTTAAGGCGGGTGATCAGCACTGCCTCGAAGCGTCGGGCATGGTGCTGCTTGCTGAGCGTGGCCGTGATGCTCCAATATTCTTCGGGCACAAACGCACGAATTTCTGCCTCACGGTCACAGATCAAGCGGAGCGCCACTGATTGGACACGTCCGGCACTCGTGCCTGATTGAATGCGCCTCCACAGCAGGGGGCTGATCTTATACCCGACGAGACGGTCAAGCACGCGGCGTGCCTGCTGTGCGTTGAACAGGTCTTCGTTGATCTCACGGGGTTTGCGAATCGCCTCCTGGACTGCCCCTTTCGTGATCTCATGGAAGACGGCACGACGTGGATTGGGTAGTCCTAGCAGATGTTTGAGCGACCAGGCAATGAACTCACCCTCTCTGTCAGGGTCGGGTGCCAGAAAGACCTCATCAGCACGCTGAGAAGCCGCTTTTAGCTCTTCGATCAGTTTGTCTTTTTTCTCGATAATCTCATATTTGGGTGTAAAGTCTTTGCGCGTGTTCACGCCGAGACCCTTCTTGGGCAAGTCCAGGAGGTGGCCCATTGAAGCGCGTACCTCGAACCCGCGTCCCAGAAATTTCTCGATCGTTCTCGCTTTTGCTGGTGACTCTACAATTACAAGCTTTTTTGCCATCAACAACCGACCTTTTAGTTATTTCAACCTCATGGCTCCATGAGTTGTTATTTCAGATGATAGAATAGCACACATTGGCAAGAGCCTATTCTGAACTGGTCTAATATCTAATCAGAATAACATATGCTGGCAAGTAGTTATTTCATTCAAACTGTAAGGGCATCCTTTATGATACCTGGATTGTCCTGTAAGGACATCCTTTATGGCACCCTAGAAAATTGTCTCTTGACCTGAGCGAACTTGCATGCTATGCTGCAACTACAAAAATGGATAAGACACTGATTTTCGGGAGACTGCAATGTCAGAAAAGAGACCAGCATGGTCAACGACAAAGAAGACACGTATGTTACGTAGAGAGCGCCAGATGAGCCGTTTCTGGCCCATCTGGTCCTTGCGGCCTCGTTCCGAAGATCAGCCAATCGCGAGTCAATCAGCGGGGCGATCAACGAAGGCCAAACATAGTTGGCTACGTACTGGTCTGGCGGTGGTCGCTGGAAGAGCAGTGGGAGCGCTGAGCCGTCGCTTACATCTGGGAGGTGGGACGAGTATTGTTGGTGTGGTCGCACAACGCCTCGATCCTCACATTGTCGATCATCTTGCACGTCAGTTAGCGTATGGCAGCGTGGCCGTTGCAGGAACCAACGGAAAGACAACCACCAGCAGTTTTATCGCGGCCATTTTAAGTAACGCTGGTTTGCCTGTCTGGCGCAACCGCGAAGGCTCGAATCTCATGCGAGGCATTGCTACTGCGCTGGTAATTCGTGCTCTGCCCAATGGGCGCTTGCGTCATTCAGGAAAAGCTATTGCAGTCCTGGAAGTAGATGAGGCTGTGCTCCCCCAGGCGGTACAGGCTGCTTTACCTCGAGTCTGTGTGTTGACAAACCTTTTCCGCGATCAACTGGACCGCTATGGTGAGGTGGATAGTGTGATCACTCTCTGGCGTCGAGCCATCAGTGTACTACCGACGGATACCACCCTGGTCCTCAATGCTGATGATCCCAGTATCGCGGCACTTGGTAAGTCATTTGCGGGCAGAGTACTCTACTATGGCATTGATGATCCCTCGCTTGATCTTGCAAGGCAGCAGAGTGGTTCTGAGCGACACCAGGTCCCTGATGCTCGTACCTGTTCTCAGTGTGGTGGCACCTACGTCTATATGCTGCGTTTCTATAGTCACATGGGACACTATGCCTGTCCTCATTGTGGATTACAGCGTCCACAACCATATGTACGAGCAATACAGGTGCAAACCGAGAGTTTTGACCGCTTACGTCTTGTGGTTGCAACGCCGACCCACCAGGAAGAAGTGGTTATTCCATTGCCTGGACTCTATAACGTCTATAATGCCCTGGCGGCCATTACAGCTGCCCAGGCATTAGAAGTGGGCTGGGATGCGGTTCTGAGTGGTATTGGGCAGGCGAAGCCTGTCTTTGGGCGGGGGGAGCAGATTGAGGCCGAGGGGCGTACTATCCGCCTGCTCCTAGCAAAAAATCCGACCGGTTTTAACGAAGTGTTGCGAACGCTTTTCAGCGACGAGACACCTCGCCATGTGCTTTTCATCTTACAAGATAACATTGCCGATGGTCGCGATGTTTCCTGGATCTGGGACGTGGATTTTGAACGTGCGGTTGGGCGGATGCAGTCACTGGTCGTTGCTGGCACGCGTGCGTTAGATCTGGCTGTCCGCTTAAAGGAAGCAGGTGTTGCCCAGGAGGATATGACGATTGTGCCATCGGCTTCTTTAAGAGCGGCAAGGCAGGAATATACACGAAATGGACATGTTCGTCCTATGAGGAAAGTTCTCAGAGAGACGGGCAGGGGAACTCTTGAAGTGATGGACCCCGTTGTGAGTACACCCGTAGTGCGTGCCTATGGTCTCAAAAATGCTCTTAATCTCGCTTTGAGTCAGACACCTGTCGGTGAAACTCTCTTTATTGTCCCCACGTATACAGGCTTATTAGAGGTCCATCGTGAGCTAGAACAACGTGGCCTGGCACCACATTACTGGGAGGAATAAGACGCATGATACAGACGCCTTATAAGCTCACATTAGGACATTTGTATCCAGATCAACTGAATCTGTACGGTGATCGTGGTAATATTGTCACGCTGCGACGACGTTGTCAGTTGCGTGGTATTGAGTTGCGTGTGGTGGGGTTGGGGATGGGTGATGCTTTGGCACCGGATGAGTATGATATGTTGTTTATTGGTGGGGGGCAAGATAAAGAGCAGGCACCCGTGGCCCAGGACTTATATGAGATAAAGGGGATCGGGCTGTGGGCGGCCATCGAAGATGATATGCCTGTGCTTGCGGTCTGTGGCGGCTATCAACTGCTGGCACACTATTATCGTCCAGCGGAGGGACCTGATATGCGTGGTCTAGGGGTCTTCGATGCGTGGACCATTCATAAAGGTCCACGTGTGCCACGCTGTATCGGTGATATCGCGATTAGCTGGAATGGAAGCACACTAATCGGCTTCGAGAATCATGGTGGGCGGACGTATCTGGGGACAGCTAAGCCATTAGGGAAGGTTCTCAAAGGGTACGGCAACAATGCGGAAGATGCCTTTGAGGGAGCGGTCTATCGAAATACCTATGGTACGTACCTGCATGGCTCACTTTTACCAAAAAATCCGCATTTCGCTGATTATCTGATCGGTTTAGCCCTCCAGCGCAAATATGGTATTGGCAAGCGACTGATGTCTAACGATAGGGAGGAGAGGTCAGATAGTGTTCTGTATAGTATCAGCACGTCGGGAAATGGGTCAAGGTCGGATGAATCTGTAAGCGAAGAAATGTCAGAGATTCTTACACCACTGGATGATTCTTTAGAGTGGGAGGCCCATGCCTCTATGCTTGAGCGTTTAGGCCTCTATGCCTCTGCTGTGGCTGCACTCCGCAGGCATAAAGGTAGACTCAGCGTTTCATCCACTAAGAAAGAGGACACATG
>Ga0070739_10003851_pt1 | contig 18276 bp, 16 predicted proteins | sample Coa_R1_7_FD_66445 | JGI IMG/M metagenome (GOLD analysis project Ga0070739, IMG submission 66445) | Surface soil microbial communities from Centralia Pennsylvania, which are recovering from an underground coalmine fire - Coalmine... | ecosystem: Environmental > Terrestrial > Soil > Unclassified ... | reverse complement strand
GTTCTCGCCCGCAAAGCAGCTTCGATCCAGAAACGAATTTCATTGAGCAGCTGGCTGTATAAGGTCGCCTATCGAATCTGTCGGCACGCTCAGGCCCAGGCGGATCGGCATCCACGCCATGCCGGGGCGGCGCTCGAAGTCGAAGCGCCGGATTTTGCCTCTGACGCATTGTGTCAGGAATTCCTGCCGATCCTCGATGAAGAACTCCATCGTCTGGGGGAAAAACACCGAGCGGTTCTGATTCTTCATTACCTGGAGGGCAAGAGAGTCGAGCAGGTGGCCCACGAACTCAGCTTACCCCAAGGTACGGTTGCGAGCCGATTAGCACGAGCCAAGGCGATTCTTCGCTCTCGGCTCACGAGACGAGGAGTGGCGTTGTCCACCGGCTTGGTGGCCAGCGTCCTATCTACAGGGGTTGAAGCAACAGTCCTGCCTGGTGCAGTGGTTCATAATACTCTCCTGACAGCGAGGTTGTTCACGGCAGGCGTGACCCTCGCCGGCCGCACTTCGACCAGAGCAGCCTGTCTGGCCGAGGCCGTGTTGAAATCCATGCTCGTGTCGAAAGTAAAGGCGGCAGTGGTGCTGGTGATGGCCAGCTTATTGGCAACGGGGACGGGTGTTGTCGCTTATCAGATTTCAACAGAGCGGCAGCCGACTGCCGAGCAACGAGAGGCAGCAGCGGTGCCGGCTCAGCAAGCAGAAAAACCGGCCTCTGAAAAGCAAGAACACCGCCCAGCCGATCTGGCGGATGATCCGCTACCGGAAGGAGCGATTGCTCGCCTGGGGAGCATGCGCTTCCGACATGGGCATTCGGTTTCCTCGCTGACGTTTCTTCCAGAAGGAAAATGCTTACTGGCATCCGACTGGTCGGGAATCTACATCTGGGATGCGAAGACAGGCCGTCAACTCCGGCGGATCGGTCAGGACTTCCAGACCTCGTTACGCTCCTGTTCCCTTTCCGCCGACGGCAAACGTCTGGCGACGACCGAACATCACGGCCACACCATTCAGGTTTGGGACGTACAGAGCGGCAAACTCGTCCTGTCTTTTTCCCAGAACGGCAAGGAGCTTTATGCCTGGGGCGACAAAAAGGTGCAAGCATGGGACTCGGAGACCGGGAAAAAGACCAAGGATCTTTTTGCCGGGCATGAGGACCGAAGTTATGCCGCTGCCTTCGCACCGAATGGGAAGTGGGTCGCTGTCGGGGGACAAGAAGCGGTTGTCATCCTCTACGACTTGGGCACCGGCAAGGAGTTCAAGCGATTGACAGGACTTCCGGGTGCAACCTCAGCCCTGGCCTTCTCCGCAGACAGTCGGACCCTCGCCTGGGGAGGCTGGTATGGTGGCCCCGTTGTTCTATGGGAGATAGCGACCAACCAACAACGCCGATGCTTTTCTGGCCATTTGGGTAGAATCCATTCCCTCGTCTTTTCTCCCAGTGGCAAGTTCTTGGCTTCTGGTTCGGATGATACCACGGCTCTGCTGTGGGATGTCGTCGGTCGGTCGAGCGGCAAGGGCCGGATCAAGCATCGTAATCTTCTATGCTATTGGTTTCACCTGGATGTAGAGCTTCGCCGGGGGGTCGGAAAAGTAGCGAAGAAGAGCAGGGCACAACCAGCCTTCCATGTCCTTTTCCTTCCAACGATAGACGTTGCCGCCGCCGTCTGCTCTCGCCCATTCCAAAACGATTTGGGCATCCGGGAAGTAGCTGGCCGAAAAGACCGCCAAGAACCCCTTCTCGGCGTTCGGGATGTGAGCGGTCGCCACATCGATCATCGTGTCGGCACCGCCGACGAAAGGCTCCTTGACCAATCCCACGTTGGCATCATCAAAGACCCACAAACCCTCCCACTTGTACGGCTTGATGACGAAGATCGAGTTGTTCATGGCGAGTCCTCCTCTTTTCCAAAGCGGACACGTTTCATTCTACGCCGGTTCGCACGGACGATCCTTCACGGATTTCGTGAACCAATCCGATCCTGAGCGTGTCCTTCTCTTCATGAACACGAACCTCCTTGACATCAAGTTCGCCCGCTTCGGCGCACGGCTGAAGATCGCCGCAAGAACGCCGCTTTCATCCGGCAGGGCGAGCGGTTCTTCCTGCCGGTCCCCGGCTTCGTTGTGGACGAGAAGCTGGTGCTGCGGCACGAGCCTCTTCGCCGGGGAAATGGTGGCAAGCCGCACTGGGCCGAGTTTTGCTATCGGACGGGTGGCGAGACGGTCTACGTCTGCTCTCGCTGCCCCAACGGTGTCACCGTGCCGCAGTACCGGAGCATCCTGGCTGGCAACTCGAAGGCGGACACCTGGAATTGGCGTATGATGCTTCGCAATGCCGGTGTCTTCGTCAAGGGTAGGATCCGCCATCCCGACCACGCCACCATCACGCTGCACGGGTGGCATCGGGTCGTGATGAACACCGAGGGTCAGTCGAAGGCCATGCGGAACGTGGCCTTCCTCGACTGACGCCTTCCCGGATTGATCGGAACGAGAAGCGGCCCGTGGCGGGTTGCGCCTGCTTCGGGCTTATTCTCTTTCGGGAAGCTATGATGACCGAAAAGGCAGTGGATCAGCTTTCCATCCGTGCGTGCCGGCTGGAAGATATACAACGGGTTCTCGAACTCTGGCGGCAGGCCGGTGCCACTCCCAGCGTGACCGACACTGCCGATGATCTGCGGCGGGCCATTACCGAATGCCCTGCCCATGTTCTCGTGGCCGAGGTTGAGGGTCGAGTTGTTGGCTCGATTATCGGGGCGTTCGATGGATGGCGAGGCAATATCTACCGGCTGGCAGTGCATCCCGATTGCCGGCGACAGAAAATAGCCCGTGCGCTGGTGGCCGAGGTCGAGAAGAGGCTGGCCGGGCAGGGAGCCAAGCGCATCACGGCACTGGTAGAGAAGGACCAACTGAGGGCAATGAGCTTTTGGGAGGCGGTCGGCTATCGAGTGGACGAGCGGATGGTCCGCCGTGTCCGCACCATCTGAACGGCACAGGAGCAAACCATGCTGGTCGATGTCAGCCATGAAGTTGAACACGGGATGGTGACGTACAAGGGTCTGCGGGCCCGCTCGTCGGCGACTTCCTCAGCCGAGAGCAGTCCCGCTCGCATTAGGCTCCAGGCACCGAGTTCCACATCGGCAAGATCATATTCAGAGTTTCGACGTGACCGGCCTGGCGGCGATCTTCGATAGTGCTCCGCATTTCCGGGGCCACACGCAAGAGATCATCCACATGACCCGGTTGCGGTTGGGTGATGCATACCAATTCGCCTGGACACCAACAACACCCGAACAAGGCGCACGAGCAAATTGAGATCATTTTTGGGGAAGAAGCAATCGATGAGCGATTTCTATGACCAGATGGCCAGCCTTTATCACCTGATCTTCCCGAACTGGGACGAGAGCATCGAGCGCCAGGCCGGGCAACTCACCACTGTTATCACCGAGCGCTGGGGAGCCGGGGCCAAAACCATCCTTGATGTCTCGTGCGGCATCGGCACTCAATCCATCGGACTGGCCAAGCGTGGTTTGATGGTAACGGCCTCCGACTTGTCTGCCGGGGCTATCGCCAGGGCCAAGGTCGAGGCGCTGCGCCGTGCGGTCGAGATCGACTTCTCTGTATGCGATATGAGGGCGATCCAGTCCCATCACCAGCGACAATTCGATGTGGTGATCTCCTGCGATAATTCCATCACACATCTGCTCAGCGATGATGCTCTGCTTCTGGCCCTACAGCAGATGTATGTCTGCACCCGTCCTGGCGGCGGCTGCCTTCTGACCGTCCGGGATTATGACCGAGAGGAGCGTGGGACCGGACTGGTCAAACCGTATGGCGTCCGGGAGGAGGGCGGGAAACGCTATGTCATTTTCCAAGTGTGGGATTTCGTGGGTCAACTCTATGACTTGGCCATGTACTTCGTCGTCGATGACCGAACCTCCCAGCAGCTTGTTACCCATGTCATGCGGACACAGTACAATGCGGTCGGCACGGACCATATGCTGACCTTGATGCGGAGAGCTGGTTTCACGAGAGTCGAACGGCTGGATGGTTGCTTCTACCAGCCGGTCTTGGTGGGCAACCGAGATGCGTAAGCAAGTACAGAGGATAAGCCCATGTCCACATGGGAACAAAGTAGAACAGCGGAGGCAACCCAATGAACGCACACGGACGGGTAGCCAACAAAGCAGTCCTGGTCACGGGAGCCGCCTCCGGCATTGGCAAGGCCACGGCTCTCCCTCCGGCCAAGGAGGCTGCCATGATCGTTGATGGGCGCTCTGCGGAGAACGGCAACAAAGCCGAAGAGCATCAGCGGTTGATCGTAGACCAGTTCACCAAGCAGGCGATCCCGTTCTCCCAGATGTCCGATCACTCGCCGGAACTGATCCTGGCCTCAACCGGGGTCGGGCCGACCGACACGGTGTTAGACGTAGCCTGTGGCCCCGGTGTTCTGGCCTGCGCCTTTGCTCAAATTGCCTATTATGTGACCGGGATCGACCTGACCCCGGCCATGATCGATCAGGCCAAAGTCTTCCAGCAAGCGCACGACCTGGCCAACCTATCCTGGCGAATCGGGCACGTTCTGCCGCTGCCCTTTCCCGACGCTTCCTTCTCGCTGGTATTCACCCGCTACTCGTTTCACCACTTCCTCGACCCGAAGGCGGTTTTGGCCGAGATGGTGCGGGTCTGCTCGCCGGGTGGCCGGGTGGTCGTGGTGGACGTGTTCACCAGCAGCCCGGCCCAAGCCGAGGCGTTCAACCGCATGGAGAAGATGCGTGACCCATCGCATGTGCGGGCCTTGTCGCTGGAGGAACTGACCAGCCTGTTCCATGAGGCTGGTCTGCACAACGTCAGGAGGCAGTTTTACAAGCACGAATTCAGCTTGGATGCGGTTCTCAAGGGATCGTTCCCCAACCCAGGAGATGCGGAGAGAGTTCGACAGTTGTTCGAGGCCGACCTGGGCGTGGACCGCCTGGGGCTTGCGGCTGACCGCAGGGAAGGTGACATTCACTTCGCCTATCCCATCGTCCTCGTCGTCGGCGACAAGCATCCATGACATTCGGGAAACAACTGGAGGAACTGGCTTACACCGAAAGACCGGCAGCCTATGCAGTGGTGGCTGGCGAAAACGGCTCCGTCGCTGCCGTGCGAGGAGCGGCGGGCATGATTGGCTTGCCCGGTGGAGGCTCTCTGCCAGGCAAAACGCCCGAAGAGACGCTGGCGCGTGAGGTCTGTGAGGAACTGGCCCGTGGCATCCGGCTGGCGAGCAAAATCGGCGAGGTCACGTAGTTCTTCTACGTCGCCGACGATGACCGCGGCAACCTCGGCGTCATCCTCATCGAGCTTCATGCGAGAGAATTTGCTGCAATTGGGTATGGAGCTTATCGCCGAGGTCGGGCCGAGTCATGCGGACGTAAGCGATTTTGCCTTGCAGCCAAGCGACGAAATTCGGTCGTCCTTCGCGGTTTTGTCGCTCTAATCCTTCCGTCTTCGCGCGATGCAAGATGGCCCGCAGACGACGCAGCTCGCGGCGATGCACCGTCGCTTTCTCGTTGACCACCAGTCCCGTAACCACCTGTGCTGTGTTCCGGCGCAGCACGCGGCTTTTTTTCTCGTTGACGAGATAGCCTTCGTCTTCGGCAAGATGGCGAACGCGGGCCATCAGGTAGCCGATGCGCCCTTCCAGGCTCTCGTCGCCGGAGAACGTCAAGTCGTCGGCGTAGCGCGTATAGCTCAGACCAAGTTTGTCGGCCAGGCCGCGCAGACGGCGATCGAGCCGGCGCGCCACCTGGTTCGACAGGGCGGGACTCGTGCAGGCGCCTTGCGGCAGACCGCGCGGACCGATGGCAACATGGTACGTTTGACCGGCGTATTCAACGACGCGGCGCGGACATTCGGTACAGAGCAGAGCCAGAATGGTCGCCACAGCCGGGGAGTAGCCCAGACGATGGAAAACACTGCGAACACGCGGAAACGTGATACTGGGAAAGAAATCCTGTAGATCGAGATTGACGACGACAGCCCGCCGGATGTGCGCTTGGGCGTTGCTAAGGATGCCGCGTCCAGGGTGAAAACCGTGCGCGGGGGATTCAACGGGCAAGCGGCGGAGAATGTTATTGAGTATCCAGCGTTGCGCCGCTGCAAGCGTGCGATGCGGAGCATGAAGGGTGCGTGTGCCGCCGCTTTTTTTCGGCACCGTGAAGCTGATGTATTGGACGCGTGTCGCTACCTCCGTATGAAACGCCAGCCAGCGCAAGCGAGGAACCGTCAGACCCAGGGCGGCGGCCACGTCAGCAGGCGTGGATAGATGAGGCAAACCTAGCTCGGCCAACTTGGCGGCGTCGCTGGTGCGCTCACCGAGTTGGCCGGAAACGCCGCGACCGAGAAAGAGAATATCGGTGGATTTCCGTTGGGCGATGGCCTCCGCACGTTGCCGTTTGCGCTGGGCCGCTTCCTCCTTCTTGCGCGCTTTCAATTCAGCCCGACGTTGGCGTTCGGCTTGCACAGCCGCCTCGCCTGCAAGCGTCGCCTGGCTTTCCAGCATCTCAACCACGGGACGAACGCGATCCATCTCGGCACCGACTTCGTGGATCTCCGCCAACTGTTCGGGCGTCAACAGTCCCTGCGTCACCATTGCGCGGTCGATGAGCTTGGTGCGAAGATCCTCGGCGGGTGGAATGAGATCGCGTCGGCCAAACCAGGCGCCGCCCAAACGCACTTGCTTGGCGGCTTCTTTCAACTCGTCGCGGGTTATCGGTAGAAAATCCGCGGCGTTCAGGTCGAGGGTAGCTGGGCGCGAGGTCGGCGTATTGGAGGGTTGTGGTTTAGGTGGGCTGCTGGTGGGCGGGGTCGCCGATTGCGGAGGGAGAACAGGCTCCTCTTTTTCGGAGGCGAATAGACGTTTCAGCCAATCGAAGAAAATCATGCGCGCCGCCTTCTCTTAATGTAAGTCCTTCAATTCCGCCCACAGCTGTTGAAACCAGCGCTCCAGCGTACTCGGCTGCCGCGGCGACGAACCCGGCGCCGACGAGGGGCGCAACGCCGCATTGCGGACGGCCTGCAAGTGACGGCACGGACCTTTGCGCAGGCCGTTCTTGAAATGATGCGAGCACTTGCATTTGCCGCGAATGATCCGGCCGTCGCCGTCGAGAACGACTTCAACTGGTTTCTCCGGCGCAAGGCCGACCAGCAGCCGCAGGCCCGAGGGTGAACGCTCATCGCGCTGGATGCGGACTTTGTTCGTCAGTTCGGGAGCTGCTTCGGTTTCGGGATTATCTGGCCCCAGCTGGCCGATGGCGACCGGGACCGGCAGGATTTGCCGCCAGCGATAGAGTCCGGCCGGCAGATCGTGAATCAACTGCCCCATGAGTGCCAGGCGATTCAGCCCCGCCGCCACGTAAGCCGGTGCTGCTCCCGTGCGCTGCTGAATCTGACTGAACGATAGGGCAGGTCCATCCTTGAAGACAGCAGCGACTTCGCTGAGCAGATCAGCGCTAGGTTCGACCGGCGGTGCAAGCTGATCGAGCGTGCCGGCCCCAGTCCAATCGTTCGCCGTCCAGCCGGACAATCCTAGCATCAGCCGCATCTCGCCCATTCTCACCGACCAGAAACTCGGTAAGCCTGTGCCAAGTAGATACACGTCGGCTCCTTCCGCCAACGGCAGCAGCCGAGCTAACACGCGCAGCCGATCGCGCCCCCAGACGCGGATAGTTTCGCGCGCGCCGGCATACGGTGTTCCATGCAACACAATGCGCCGTTCCCACGGTTCCAGCACCAGCACCACCGGCTCTCCCGGCTCCAGCTCGAAGCGCACCGCCCGCGGACTTCGCGCCGCACGATGGCGCTTCAGCCAGGCCAGGACGTTGTACAAGCCCTCACGGCTGACCGGCACGCGCCGCATCGGCAGGCTCATCGCCGCTTGCAGTTGCAGAAAACCGCGCAGCCAACTCGATGGCAGATCGATCTTCTCCTCGCGGTAGTTCGGCGCTTGTTCCGTCCGTACCTCAAAGCCGGCCGGATCGATGACAAACCGTGTTGAACGATAGGTGCGCAGCTTCTGAAATTCTTCGTACAATGTCCAGGAATAATCGACATTGGTTGTGCCTAAAGTGGCTTTTTCCTCGGTAGCGAAGGCATTGCGCTCGACGGTCAGACAGCCGTAGCTCGATTCGTCTTTGCTGAAACACTCGAAAAACAATACGTCCGGAGCGACGGTAATGACTGGATCGCACGGCACCAGCATACGCCACAATTCCGGATCGTGACGCGATAGATAATCGGAATATTTCAGGCGAGCGTCCCAGTAGGTTTTCCGCAGCTTTTGGTAACGCCGCTCCAATCCTGCGGGCATCGGTTGCGACTGACGGGCGAGCAGTTCGGCGCGAGCGGCCTGATGAGCACCGCGGCGAAGGGCATTCTCGCGCTCTCTCTGTTCGGCGAGATACGCCTGATAGGCACTGCGGTCCTTGGGTTGGTAGCGGAGATCACTAACGACAATCTCGTGCAGTGCGCTGACGGCCTCGCGGAAACGCAGCGGTTGCCGCAAGGTGCCGTTGAACCCGACGCGATCACGGCGCAGGTTCGGCGCAAACGATACAGCCAACCCCTGCGGACTTTGCTGAATGACGCTGCGACCGAGATAGGCCAGTTGGAGGTTCATTGCTACCGTCCAAAATCGGCGAGCGGGGGGCGTAAGCCCCCTGTTTCGTACCAACAGGGGGCTTACGCCCCCCGCTCGCCTCTCGCCTGTGGTGAATAACAAAAGGGGTGCCAGGCAGCACCGACTTCGAAGCGCCGACCAAGGTCGTTCACCGAGGCCCGCACGCCTTCTGGCAGCGGAAAACCTCGTTGATTCAGTCCCGCTGCCAGAAGGCGTGCGGGCCGAAAGAACAACGGCCTTGGGGAAGCAATGTCAGGCCAAGTTCAACCGCGGCGGAACACCGCAGCATGATGGTCTCGGTAATCTGTCTGAGCACCCCCATGATTCATGACAATTTCAACTCCGGAAACACCTGTTTCACCGTGGAGGCGAGGTCCGGACGACGCTGCACCAAGGCGACGACGCCAGCCAATCCTGCGCGCCATTCCGGGCCGCGCACCGAGCGCAACGCCACGGCCAAAATTGGCAGCAACATCCTCGCTTCATCCGGTTTTCGCTCCAGGCGTTGTACCATCTGCGCAACTACCAACGGTTTCGTCCTTCCGCCCCGATGGATGTTGAGCAACACCGACGCCCAGAGAAATCGTAACAATTCCGCATCTAATTTATCTCTGGCCACTGCCGGCGCTCGCCCGCCCACTTGCGCCTCTAGTGTCGCGGCCAGTCGCAGGCGCACATCGTCATACGGCGATTCGAGCAACTGCTGCCACAGCGCAACATTCTCCCTGGCCCGCGGCTCCGCCTCCAACCAATTCCAGCCTTCGCTGCGCACGTCGGCATGGCGACTGTCGAGAAAGTCCAGCAGCCATTCCGTCTGAAAGTGTGGGGACGCGCTCAGCACGCCGCGCGCCCAGCGGATCATCTCCTGCCGAAGAGGCTCCGCTTCCGCGCCGGCAAGACGTAGCAACGACTTGCAATCCTCCGCACTCACGGGTTGTTTCGACTGAAGCCAGGAAAAACCGAGCCGGGCCAACGGCAATGGACGACTGCACGCCAGCCGCACCGCATCTTCCAGATTGACGCGCTCCGGACGGACATGAGCCACGATCAATTCGCACAAGACTTCCAGCGCGAGAACATTCGGCGTTTCCAGCAGCGCCAACCAGCGCTCGACACTCAATCGATCCAACCCCGGCGCATTGCGGAGCATCTCGGCGGCCAGAGCGGCAACTTCCGAATCATCGTGAAACAGTAAGCCGAGCCATTCATCAAGGGCGGCGGCATCGTGTAGCTGCGCCGGATCGCGGCGCAGCCAGCGAATGGCCCATTGCCGCACCGGCCGGCACCGCGCCTCGCGGAGCAGATCGAACACGGCTCGCGGCGCTGCTCGCCACAACGGTTCGTATATCGGCGCGGGCCGCAACTCCGCCAGCGTATGTCCATCTGCCAGTGTCCAGCCGTGCGGCTTCGCCACCAATGCGGGGCTATAATGAAACAGCGCGTGCATCAGGCCCCAGTTATCGAGCAGAGCCAGGCCGTCTTCAACGTCTGTGTCTTCGTACAGCTTCAAAGCCGTTGTCACCGCCTTGACATACTGCTGTGGATGCTCTTTGCCCAACTTGCGAAAGTAACGCCAGGCCCGGCGACGAAGGTAGTTACGAGTGTGAACGCTGAACAATCGCAAGTTCTCCAGTCGGGTCCTTGTCTGTGGCCAGAGTTCGGGCGAAGATGGCTGCCACCACCATCGCGGCATGTCTCGCGGCATGATCGTATTACGGGGCAGTACAATCGCCTCTTCGGACCAAGAGCAATAAACGTGAAAGCGATTGCCCCATTGCCTTATTCCCGAGGCATCAAGCCTTCCCAGCCTCTCCCACTGACTCAGCAATGCTTGCGCAGTCGCTTGGTCCTCTACCCACTGTGATTCATAACGTAGCTTTTTCCGTTTCACGCGCCGAATCGATCGATCAAATAAGACGAGAAAATACGCCATCAACTCATCATCGTTCGCGGCCTCGGCCATCTTGAAGAGACGTTTGATTAGCACTTCGTGGCGGTAAGCGTTGAGCGGACGACTGAGGTAATCGCGCAGCATTTGCCGGGCTTGGGGCCGCCGGTCAGCGAACCAGCGTGCGGCAAACCCAGCGAGAGTATCGGCGTTGTGATAGCGGCGCAGCCGATCCACGAACAGCGCATCGCCGCGGGCGAATAGGTCCTCGACTTCGGCCCAATGGGATTGGTCGCGTTTATCTTTCCAAGAGGCCATAGGGGTATGGTGGATTCAGGTCCATTGGTTGTGAGTTAGACAATCGTACATCGCGTCGAGCATCGATGCAAGCGCGGTAGCAGCGACATACTTGACAGGGAGCAAAACATCTCCTTGGATGAATTCGCTTTATCCCCCACAGGAACTGCACTTTCCGCAGCCGCCGTCGTCTCGGTGGAATCCTAGTGAGCTAATCGCGGACGATCCTGACTTGGGGCATTGGTCAGAGCGATTCATCGAGGCGGGTGCCGTCGAAGTGCCGTCTTGACGGGAACCACGGACGGCGCTGGCCCGCGCGAAGCGAGCCAGTAGGAATCCGAGGAGCAGCGCAGGACCCGGCCGCTGTCACAGAGCCGCTTGAGTGCGGAAGCGAAGTTCCGGTCACTCTTGCACTTGGCGCGCTGGGCAATACGGATGCGCTGGAGCGGTTTCTCGCACGTCTGGAGCACGGCCACAATGACATTCTCCGTTGCCGTCATCCTCTCGCCCGCGGTCATGAGGTCGATTCTCGTATCCGATGCCGTCTCGGTGATCGGTTGTACTGTCAGTTCACCCCGCAGACCGTTGCGTTCTAGCTGAACACGTACCGGCTTGCCTTCGCTAAGCAGCTTATTGAGAACGATCATCGCTTGGGTGATCGGATCAGTATCCATGTAGGCTTACTCCTTCGATGTTTGAATTTGGTCACAGTCATTCAGTCAGACAGAGTGCTGCCCATGCAGCATGGGAGGGCTGGCCAGCAATGGCCACGCCGACGATAAAGGGATCCATGCGCCTGCTTTGGCCGGCGTTCCCTGGAAGGGGCGCAGGCGGAGGAGAAGAAGACAGAGTTACCTCTTGCCGATGGCGCGATCCAACATCTTTCGGGCCATCTCTTCACTGAGCCAGATCTTTCCCTGCCCTACTCGGCGGATGGCGTCCACAATCTTGTCCGCAGCCTCATCCTTGGTGATGAACCCTAACGCCCCGGCCTGCAGAGCGCAGCCGGCGTAGGGCACTTCGCTGTACAGCGACCAGACCAAGATCCCAACGCTCTTGTTGTGGTCGTGGATCCGCTGGATGAGATCGATTGCATTGCCCTTTCGGAGAGAAAGATCGATGACGGCCACATCCGGTTGCGTGTCCGCGACCAAGCGCAGCGCCTCAGCCATATCGGCGGTCTCTCCACAGACTTCCAGGTCGTGTTGTCGGCCGATGCGGATGGCCAACGCCTGGCGCACTGACGAGTGGTTCTCGACGATGAGGACACGGGATCGCCTCTTGGCTTCGGGTTGGGCGCAGCTGGGCACGTCCGCGGCGCTTGCCGTTTGGGCCGGGGGGCTGGACACCTCGTCCTGGCCTGCCTGTCCAGCTAGCTTTTGCAGCGTTTCAATGGAGGGAAGCATAGGACTCCTCTGCGAGTAAATGGAATACTCCGTCCGAGCCAGACGAGAAGGCTAATGCTCGAATGGTCAAACGGGGAACATCGATCCCCTCATGGCTGTGCGGACCGTGGACGCGACAATCGTTTCTGACTCTTTTGCGTCCTTAGTTGGGCTGGATGGGGCAACGGTAGGCGGGAAGGGATGCGGCCAGCACGACCAGCAATGAGTGGGGGACCAATTGTCTCAATTAACTAATCGAAAAATTCGAGCAAAAGTGGACACGATTTTTTTATTTTTTTTGATTTTTTTTGATTTGCGCGAGCTCATCCTTTTCTTCCGTCAGCGAATCGGGGCGATTCCCTGCAAACCCCAGCACGGGTTCTCACCGCGTCTTGTCCGGCGCCGGTGCGTCCGGCGGGCAGAGTTCCTGCAAGGCCTTGCGCAGGGCGTCGGCGTTGCGTTGTCCGTCGCCCACGAACAGGCGCGCGATTTTGCCGTCGCGGTTGATGACGACCGTCTGCGGAATCGCCGTGACCGAATACCGTTGCGAAATTGCGCCATCTGTGTCGAGCGCCACGGTGACGTTCAGCTTGTGGCGTGCCAGGGTCGCTTTCACCTGGTCTGGCCGTTCTTCGAGATTGACCGCCACCAGCTTTACCTTGCGATCGGCGAATTCGCGAACCACCGCGTCGGTCGTGGGCAAGGCCCGGAGACAGGGGCCGCACCAGGTCGCCCAGAAATCAAGCACCACCACCTGCCCCTTGTGCTGGGCCAAGTCGAAGGTGCCACCCTCCAACAGGTCCAACTTGAAGGGAAATGCCGCCTGGCCGACGAGGGGTGATTCCGTGCCGGCCGCGCGCTCTTCAGCGGCTCCCTTGGCCTCGGCCAGAACGAACTTAGGCTCCGGGGCGTGGTGCAGTTTCCAGACATGAAACGGCAAGGCGGCCGCACTCTGTTCGATTGACCCGCCCAGGAGCAACTGATCGATGTTCGCCAGCTGCACGCGGCAGGCGCCGAGCACGTCGCTGGTTCCGGCGATGGCCTCGGAGTCCGTTTTCTCGGCCACAAACGTCAAGCGGTTGCCGTCGGCTGTCAGCGTTTGCACGCGCATGACATGCGAGAAGTCACCAGCCGATGGTATCGCCTGGGAAGCGGCCAACTCGTCCGCATGGAGCCAGATGATTTGGGCCAGGCGGTCGCGCGGGATCGACTTGGTCTCCAGGCGCACTTCCATTTGCAGGCGGTTGGCGTCGAGCGTTTCGATGCGGCCGCGCAACACGTCGCCGTTTTTCGAGCAGACCAGATGGGTGGGAGGCGAATCGCGGTGCAGGCGCGGCAGCATCAACAAGCGATCGCGCTTGGTCTGGTCAAGCTGCGGCACGTCGCGGGTCGGAATCAAATCGACGCTCTTGACCTTGGCGTGCGGCACAAAAGTGGCGTTCGACAGCGGTGTCTTGAATGTGACTCCCTTGTCGTCGATGCCGACGACCTCGCACGGTATGGTATCGCCGCTGCGTAAGTGCAAGGCACGTCGGCCAGCGGGCGCTGGGGACTCCGGCTTCTTTTGGAATAAGCGCGAAATGGCGCCTGCAATGCCGGCTTGTTGCGGCGGCTCGGGACGATTCGGCGTCGGCGCGGCCGGTGCAGGTTCGCGGAAGACGATTCGCCCAGCGACGCCGGGAAGCAGGGCGCTGGCGTTACGGCTCAAATCGGGATGCCATACGATGCAACTGGCGTTCGGTTTCGCCGTGCCGGGCAGGAGTTTTCCCTTGAGGCGGACGCCGTTCATTTCCAGCCGCCCGGACGGCCCCGTCACGGACGCTTGGTCGGGCACGCCGGAGCGCTCCCGCCGGACCAAGGAGCGCAGTCCCTTAAGGGGGAGACGCAACGGTTCCTTCACTCCGGGACAGATGAGCGCAACGTGTGCATCCTCGATCCGTGTAACCCGGCCGCTGAGACGCGTGCCATCACGATAGACCAGGCACTGCATCGGCGTGGACACAGGGCCCTCCTGCTTGGCTGCGTCCCTGGCGAGAGGCTGCGGCGCGAGAAACAAATCGGCCATCGCTTCCTCGGGCACCACGGTGTCGGTCTTGCCGTCGCGCAAGGTGAATGTTTTGGCCGTGGGATCGAACGCGACCACCCGGCCATAGACGATGGAGCCATCGGTGCGGTGCAACCGGGCCCGGTCGTCCTGGACGGCATGTGGGGCCACGCCGTTCCAGCGCGTGATCCGTAGCTGTTCGAGGCGCACGTCGCCTTTCTTGTTGACCAGGCGAACGCCGGGAAGCACGCTCGGCTTTTTCTTCGACAAGACGTGGAGCGTCGCCAATGGCTTGCCACTTCGCGACAGCACAATCAGGCGCCGCTGTTTCTGATCCAGGTACATCTGAATCCGCGCCATGCCCTCGCCGTCTCCCAGCTGTTGCACGGAGGCGAGGTCGGCGTCGCGCTTAGATTCGCCCAAGACGACGAGGTCGTGATCCCAGACTTCAAGACGAAAGGCATCCTGAACCGATGCCTCGCGCTCATTGACGCCGAGCGCGAGAACGAAGTCCGGCTTGTGCCGCCAGGAAAGCTGGACCTCGAGCGCCGATTGCTCGGGGATCCCGAGCATGCCCAAAAGCGAGGCGCCCGATTGATCGGAAACGAGCTGGCCCGCTTCTTCGCGCCAATGCGGCGTAGGCGATGCGTCCTTCCAGCCGCTCAGGCCGTTGGGACCGAGGTAGATTGAGTCGGCGCTTTTCCAGCGGTACAGACGGCCAATCTGCTCGCGGCGCACGTGAACGCGACCGATGCCAGCACACTCCACCTCGGCGAATTCGTCGCTGAGGGCCAACAGATTGCCGTACAGAACGTCGTCGTTGACCAGCTCAAAACAATAGCCGCCCCAGGGCTTGGGCTGCGGACCTGAGACGGTGTAATGAACGGCATTGACAGCTGCCGCCGGGAACTCGAAGACGTTAGCAAAGTACGGTGAACGCCAGCGGATGACGGCCGGATCGCTTGAGGCTTGCAAAGTGCCGGAGAGAAAATCGTCGTTCGCCAGATGCAGCGTGGCGCTCGGTTGCTCGGCCGCACCGGCCGCGGCGCACAGCAACATCAAGCCCAGCAGGGCGAGGCCGAGATTGGGGGCCGCGGATGGAAAGCGATGGCTCATGCGGTCGGTGCTCCTAACTTTTTGGCGAGCGGGGGGCGTAAGCCCCCTGTTGATCGCTAGAAACAGGGGGCTTACGCCCCCCGCTCGCCCATTTGGTTAGTGCCTCTAACGTTCGTAGATTGGCAAGAAGCGGTAATTGAGTGCCAGGGCCAGCAGTGTCAGCGAGGTCGCAACCGGCGAGCCGTGCTGGCCCGAAAAGCTGCCGTCGGCGCGTTGGGCAGTCTTGAGTTGGCGAATCAGCAGCTTGTTCCACTTCTTCCATGCTTCGACATCGCCCTGAAACAGGGCCTGCGCCTGGTAGTAGCGCTGGTAATCCTCCCAACCGAAACCCGAGCGGCCGGTAAATTCCAGCTTGCCAACGAGGTAGTCTCTCGTCGCCTTGAACTGCGGCAAATCCTTGCGCCGCGCCAGGGAGTAGACGAGGGTCGCAATCGAAATGCGGGCCAGCGACTCGTCAAAACCGCCCAGGCCGCCCGAATAAGCCACCTGTCCCGAGGAGGATGTCATTTTTGTGTAGTAGGAAATCGCCTTGTCCATCGCTTCGTCGGGAATCTCCATGCCGGCGTTGCGGGCGGCCAGCAGGCCCACCAGCACGGCGCCGCTTACCGACGTGTCGGCGTCGGCGGAATCGGGCGAATAACGCCAGGCGCCGAGGGGGTTCTTCTTTTGCGAGGTCAGGGCTGCGCGCACCGCCAATTCCAGCGCTGCTCCGATGCTCCGAGGGGCTTTGCCTCCTTGCCAGACCTGGCGATCATCCACGGCGCCATAAGCTTCCGCCAGCGCCAGCATCGCGAAGCCGTGATGGTACATGCTGTTGCCGAAGTACCCGGTGTTGCCATCCTGTCCGGTGACGATGCTGCGCACCGCCTTGCGGACGTTGTTGCTGTACAGCCCGAAATTCGGATCTTCGCCCGAGGCGAGAAAGGCCAGCAAACCCAGGCCGGTGATGCCTGGTCCCGATTGTCCGCCTTGCCAGTCGCCCTTGTCGGTTTGCGTCTTGACGAGGTATTGGAGACCCTTGTCATACATTTCGCGCACGTCGCGGGGCACGGCTTCGCCGATTCGCGCATTGGGAGGTTGAGCCAACATCAGGCCGGTCATGCCGAGCAAGATCAGACTCGAAGCTAGCATCCGAAGCATCATTCTTGATCTCCTTACGGCTGATTCGCCCGTTTCGCGGCGGGCTTGGCATCGGCGGGGGGCGCATCCACATCCTCGTCGTCTTCGGGCCACTGACCGGACTGCTTAAGCCATTGCACGTTACCTTTGTACATATCCAAGTGGGCACGCACCATTTTCCATTGGGTGCGATCGAACACCGGCTTCAGCTTGTCATCGGGAAGGAGACTCATCTGGACATTGACAACGTAAACCTCGTACCGACCCGACTTGCGGGGAGGTTTCAGCTCCTTGAGCAACAGCGCGATCAATTCCTGGCGCTGCGCGTCGCGGAGCGGCATGGATTCTTCGAAACTGTTGACCGCCAGTTCAATGCTTGCCCGATGATGGAACCTGCGGCGTTCCTCGGCCTGCGCTTGATACCGGGGCAGCTGCTCGGCCGTCAGCGTGTGCCGCAGCGATTTATGGAGCAACGAATCTTCATGAAACAGGCCGCTTTGGAGGTTCATTTGCAGCGGGCTGATGTCCTGCCAGAGTTCCTGCCAAGCTTCCTGCCAATTATCACCTTGTAGCCTCGGTTTAAGGCGCTGAAATTTCTGCCGGACGGCCTCGTAGTGATCGAAAAACCGCTTGATGTCGCCGCGGCCGGCCAATTGCAGCTTCTTCTTCTGCGCCTCCGTCAGCTTGCAGACACGGTCGATGTCCTGGATATTGAGCAGCAAGCTCCGATCCAACTCCTTGCGGGCGCTGGCCGCGTTCCCGCCTGGACCTCCCCCGCGATTGAAGACCTGTTGGTCGAGGTTCTCGTCGGTCCACTCAATTTGCCCGGCAGCGGAACCGACAAAGGCGGGCCACAGTGCGGCTGCCAGCACCAAGGCCCAGCGGGAATCGCTTGCTGCGCTCATTTTTTCTCCACCTTGTTGGAGGGCTGCTTGCTCTTCTTGACGGCCTTCTTCTCGGGCGTGGGCTGGGCCGGCTTGGCCAGCACATCGTCGTCCCAGGTTTCTTCAAACTCGAGCACGTTTCCGATGCCCAGACCGTGAAAGCCAAACAGAAAGTTGATCTTTTGTCTTCCATTCCAGATGGTTTTTTGGTCCTCGTTCAAGATGGGGAGTATCTTGGCATCCGGCATTTCGGGATAATAGTTGCTGCCGAAGCGGACGACGTAGGTGTACCAGGAATCGTTCCAGTTCTTGTCGAGGACTTCGTGAATTTTATCGCGTTGCTCGGCGGTGAGGATGAGTTGCCGATCCATCATGGCGATCAGCGTCCGCACCACGGCCCGCCTTTGCGCCGCGGTGCGCAGGTCGCGTTCCTTCTTATAGGCGGCCGCTTGCTCGGGCGTCAGCGTTTTTTGCAATGCCTTTTCCAGCTCCGCAGACAGCGTCTCGCGCAGGTCGGCCTGACCCTTGCCCGAGCGGTCCCATTTTCCCTGCTGTTGGTCACGCCAATAGCCCAGGAACTTCTGCTTGGTCGCCTTCAAGGCAGGCTCGCCGTCGGCCGCCACTTTCTGGTATTGCGCTTTCGTCAGCTTGCAGACCACGCGCAGTAAATGCAGCTCCGTGCGATACAAGTATTGAAACTGCTTGCCGAACTGCTGTTCGAACTGCTGGGCAAAGGCGTCATCCTGGTCGTCTGGTTTTTTCGGAGCCGGCGGAGCTTCTTTCGCCGCCGCAGCCGCTTTCTTCTGGGCGGGCCGAGCCGCCTTGGCAGGGGCGGCCGGTTTCTCGTCTGCCGCCGGAACCTCCAAGAACGGCAGCAGAGCGAGCGCGGC
>Ga0070739_10003844_pt1 | contig 18303 bp, 18 predicted proteins | sample Coa_R1_7_FD_66445 | JGI IMG/M metagenome (GOLD analysis project Ga0070739, IMG submission 66445) | Surface soil microbial communities from Centralia Pennsylvania, which are recovering from an underground coalmine fire - Coalmine... | ecosystem: Environmental > Terrestrial > Soil > Unclassified ... | reverse complement strand
GGCGACTGGACGGCTGGCGACCAATTCGCTGCTGGTTGAGTTCGTGGCGGGCGCATGGCTCGCAGTGGCGTTCCTGCGCGGGTGGGTGGTTCCAAGGCGGACCGGCGCGGTCCTTGTCGTCACGGCAGCATGCCTGTTCGCGAGCGGCTTTTGGCTGCCGTACGAGCGCCTGCCCTCGGTCATATCATGGGGGATTCCCGCGTTCATGCTGGTGGCCGGCGCGCTCGCCTTCGAATCGCGTTTCAACGCGGGTTTGGGCCGTTGCGTCGCGAAGCTTGGCGACAGCTCGTACCTCTTGTACCTCTCGCTTGTGCTTGTGCTCGATCTCCTGATCGCAACCCCGATCAAGCTGCTGGACGTCAGCCAATCGGCAGCCATCGCCCTAAGCGCTCCGCTCTCGGCCGCATGCGTGGCGATCGCTGCGATCGGCTATGAAGTCGTTGAGCGGCCTCTGCTCAATGCGATGAAGCGAGTCATCCTGCGGCGCTCGAAGCGCTCGCTGGCGCCATCCGTCGCTCTCTCATAAAACCCACCAACGCGACGACGAAGGCTCGGCAAGGCTCGAGGCAAGAAAGCGCTCACATGGTCAAGAAAGCAGCCAAGGCAATCGAGCGGCCGTCCGCGCGTCGAATTCCGCGCATCATCCACCAGATCCTTATCGGTCGCGAGCTCACGCCCGAGCTCCAGGCGAATATCGATGCTCTCAAAGCGCGAAATCCCGGTTGGGAGCACCGCCTCTACGATGACGAGTTGGCTGAGAAGTTGATCCGCGACGTATACGGCGAGGACATGCTGGCGACCTATCGAAGGATCTCGCCCAAGTATCTCGCGGCTCGCGCCGACCTCCTGTGCCATCTGATCATCCATGATGCGGGCGGTGTGTATCTCGACATCAAGAGCACCTTCGAGCGACCGCTCGACGATGTGATCCGGGACGACGACAGTTACATTCTGGCGCAGTGGCGCAACGGTCCGGGAGAGCGCAATGAAGGCTGGGGCCTCCACCGCGATCTCGCGCACGTGCCCGGCGGCGAATATATGAAATATTTCATTATCGCGGAGCCGCGACATCCCTTCAGTGCGGCGGTGATCGATAAAATCGTCGCGAACGTTAAATATTACCGGCCGTGGAACGCTGTCGGCAGGACTGGCACGCTGAGGACGACAGGACCCATCCCTTATACGCTTGCCGTTCACCCCATCCTCGATCAGCATCCTCATAGGATTGCTACGGAAGAGGAGCTCGGGGCCGTCGTAAGCATCGGAGGGACCTACGACCACTATTCGGTGTTCAAAGAGCATTATTCGACCCAGATCACTCCCGTGGTGACGCTGTCGAAGACAGGAACCGCCTTCAGCCTGTTTTTCGTCGCGCTGCGCACGATCAAACACTTGATCATCAAGCCGAAGCCGGATCGCCGGTAGGGTCTTGCTAACCATTTTCGGCAATAGATTCCCGGGATGATGGAGAAGCTTGCGATTGGCGGGACGGTCGCCGCCGGCCTAATGATCGGACTTCTGTGGCCGACAAGTCACCGGCCTGCACAGCGCGGAGGAGGCACCGAGCTCGTGATCGAGCGCAGCTCCGACCACCATTATTACGCCGATGCGTCGGTGAACGGCCGGCCGGTTCACTTCATGATCGACACCGGCGCAAGCGAGACCGCGCTCACGGAGGCGGACGCACAGCAGATCGGCATCTCCGTGGATCCCAGTAAATATGAGGTGATCGGCGACGGTGCTTCCGGGATGGTCCGCGGCCAATATGTTCAGCTCAAGACGATCGACCTCGGCGGCCTACGCGAAGATGACGTGAACGCCGTGATCGTGCCTGGAGCGACGGTCTCGCTTCTAGGTCAGCCCTTCCTCGAGAAGATCGACGAGATTGTCATTCGGAAAGGTGAGATGCGGCTGCGGATGGGCGACCCCTCTTAAGCGGGCTTTTGGACGACCACGCGCTGCATGTCCCGCGCGTTCAATTTCACATGAATCTTCCGAAACCCGAGTTTGCGCGAGAGCATCAGAAGGCCGTTCAGGATCGGCTCGTTCTTGGTCATCACCCCAATATTATAGGCTAGCTTGTCCAAGTTCAGCGAACGTCCGACGTAACGGATTTGGCGAGACTGCAATCCAGCCTTCTCGCAGAGCTTTCGTAGCGTTTCCGTCGTGAAGAAATAAATGTGCCCGTCGCAGCTTACGCTCCGTTCACGGTGACGCAGGAGCTTGAACATCAGGCTGTCGTAGCGGGGAGTTTCGAGCACGAGATGGCCGCCTGGCTTCAGAACGCGGCGGATCGATTGCAGCGTCTTCAAGGGATCGGGCACATGCTCGATCACGTGCAAGAACACCACGACGTCCATCGATTCGTCCGGAATCCCCGAATCCTCGAGCAGCGTCGGCAGAGCCTTGAGACCGTGCTTCAGTTCGACATATTGGCAGAAGCCGCGATCCGGTTCGATGCCGAGGACGTCCCAACCGTCGTCACTCAACGCCTTGAGCAAAAAGCCCATGCCGCAGCCGAGCTCGAGTAGCCGCCCGCGGTTCGGATAAAGTTCGGCCAGATACTTGAGCGTGTCGCGATAGTCCCTGACCTGTACCCGCTCCTTCTCAAATCGCGCGGGGTCATATTCTTCCGCGTCTTTCGTCAGCTGCGGATCGTAATCCTTGACCAATTCCTGATCGACGGGACGGATGCGCGGATTTGAATACATCAGTCCACATTGGCGGCACTTCACGATCCGATTGATCTGGGCCTGGCCCGCCTCAAACAACGTCTCGGCATCATCCGCCCCGCAAAGATTGCAGGTGACAAAAGTTGCTGCAGACTCAAGCACATTGGGGGCGGACGCAGTCATCGGCCGAAGCTTAGAGCACGGACGCCGCGTGTAAAGTTAATGCCTGGACATCGGGATCACGCAGTGATGGGCGCATCGATCGCAGCGTTCCGAAAAGGTGATTGACTGTCGCCGACGGGCGGGACCTGCCTCTTCGCTTTGCGGGCAAGTATGTAGATTGCAGCCGCCATGCCGAGAGAAATTGCGAAGAATGTGTGATTGGTGTGGAGCATGAAAATCCACTCGTAGTTCGCATGCACGGCGACAATGATCATCGTCACCGCGGTACCGGCTGCCAACTCGCCGCCGAACCCCGCCGGGACACGTCGCATCGCGCGCGCCGCCACGAGAAAAGCTGACACAAAGAGGAAGATGAGCGCGCCGAGGCCAAGCCAACCCATCTCGGTAGTGATCAGGTAATAGAGGTTGTGCACGGGCGCGCCACGATTCCCCGTATTCCACGGCACGCCCGCCTTTTCGGAATACCCGCCTAGATTCGCCACAAGAACATAACGGTCCGCGCCTACGCCGAGCGGAAATTCGGCAATCATGAGGCTCGCGGCCGCCTTCATGTTGTCGCGGACCTCCACGCTGTTCTCGCGCTGCTCGGCGGTCCTGCGCTGCAGTGCAGAATAGAGCAGCGGAGAGACGGCCAGCAGCCCGATGACAGCCGCGCCGGTGACCGCCATCTTGCGCGAATTGACCTTATGCAGGCTTGAGAAAACCAGCGTAAGCGCCATCCCCAGAAGCATCAGCGCGATGGTCGCCCGCGAAGCGCCGGCGAACGCGATCAGGACCGCCGAGACGACAGCCAGAAGCATCCTCTTGGGATAATAGCCGCCGAGGAGGCATGCGAGCGCGGGGTAAGCGATGAAATGGGTCGCGAAGCCGAGATTATTCTGGTGGCCGAACCAGCCGCCGGCTTGCGTTCGGCCAGTTGCCGCAATCTCGTAGGACACAATCACCGCCTGGATTGCGATACCGGTGATGAGTCCATTCATGAGCCATTGCGCGGTATCCTTATTGGTCGTGCACGCCCGGGTGACTGCAAGATAGACGATGACCGTCCGCAGCATCTGCCAGCCCGTGAAGAACGACTCCTCATGCGCGCCGCTCGAAATGGTTGAGACCGCGAAAGCCACAACGAGTAGCCCAAGCGCGACTTTCAATAAGGTGGGCGATCTTGCTGACTTGCTCGCGAGCAGCATTGACACGGCGAACGCGTCAGTCAGCGAAATCTCGAACCCCTGGACCGGCCCGGCCCATCCGGCCCAGGATATGGGAGCCGATGTGAGGTGAAACCTCGCCTCGAGGAACGGACACATCGCCAGACCGAATGCGGCATAGGGCAAGAGTCGCGGATTCCGCCGCAACTGCGCCGTAAGCACCGCCGCAAGGACCAGCAGTCCGGCGAGGTAAATCCACTTCATGATCGATCCTCGCTCACCACGCGGCGATCGCCCGCTTGACTAGTCATAGCTGTGCAGTTTCCACAGAGTAAGGACAAATCACCCGACGATCTCGCGAAAGAACTGGTGGTAGCGCACTCCAATCGCCGACCAACTAAAGCTCCCGACGCGCTCACCTGGCTTTGACTGTCGCCCTGCTCCGATTGCGGACGCGATCGCCGCAGCCAAGTCCTCCGCGGTTCGGCCTCTTGCGAAAAAACCATCCTCGCCGATGATCCACCGCGTCCTCGGTATATCATAGGCTATGATCGGGAGGCCGCTCGCCATCGCTTCGACGAAGACATTCCCAAAGGATTCATCGACCGAGAGGTGCATGAACACGTCGGCGCTTCGGTAGAGGGCCGGCATCTCGGCCGCGGGGAGGGTCAGCTGCCGGAACCTGCCAGGCAGGAGCTCGCCCGCAAGGGCCTGGATCTGATCGCGAAGTGGCCCGTCGCCGGCTACCACGAGGTTCGCATCCGGGATTCTGGCAATGGCTGCGATGCCCTCGGCGACGTTCTTGCTCTCGATCAATGCGCTGACCATCAGGACAATCGGGCCATTTTCCGGCAGCCCTAGCCGGTGGCGCTCAGATGGCCCGGGTCGAAAGCGCTCGAGATCAACCCCGTTCGGGATGAGTGCGCATCGGTAGCGACCGGAATTGCGCTCAAAGTAATCCGGATTGGTGCAGACGAGGCCGTCGCAGCTGAAGAACCGGAACTCCGCCGCATTCGAATGCGCCGGCCAGTCGCCGTTCTGCGTTATGAAGACGTGGCGCGGACGACTGCCGCCGAAGACGGGCCGCCGAAGAGTCCAGTGCGTCCACGGAAAGGCGCAAGTCGCGGTCACGTCGAAGTCCGTCGGGCGGAATTTGCCAAGAAGCGTTGGTGCAAACGTCGCCTCCTCCCACGCCGCTTCGTTGCGCAGCGTCGGAATGCTCGGCCAGTGTTCAAACCTCGTTCGTGAGATCGCGCCCGCGTGGATATATCGGTAGGGCTCATTGGCTCGCCCAGGGCCCGAGCCTATCAGCGTGACCTCGTTGCCGAGCTTGACCAGCTCTCTCGCGACGGAAATGAAGGCGACTTCCGCACCGCGGTCGAAGCGGTGCAGACCCGCAAGCGCAAACAATATTCTCACTTGATCGATGCTACTGCGCCTGTCCATTGTGGGTCTAGGCGCATCTAGGGACCGCGCTTCGCCGGCGTCCCCGCGTGAGACAACCGGGCGGAGGGGGAAATTCGAGCAGACATGGTCTTGGGCGTGCCGAAGTCGATGGTCGTGCGCCTCGGTTGGGTGGCGCTGACCTATGGCGCCGTTCAGTTCCTGCGTCTGCTCAACAACGTGATTTTGACGAGGCTGCTGGAGCCCTCGGTATTCGGACTCATGTCGCTCGTCGTCGCGATCCGGGTTGGCATGGAGCTCGTCTCGGACCTCGGCGTCACCCAGAATATCGTGAGCAACCCACGCGGACACGAGCCGCGCTTCTACGATACAGCCTGGACGCTCCACGCGAGCCGCAACCTGGTTTTGGCGGTTCTATGCTTTCTGCTCGCGGGCGCGTTCGCGGATCTGTTTGGACATCCCGAGCTGGCTTTGATCTTGCCGGTCGCCAGCCTGTTTTTTGTCCTTTCGGGGCTCGGCTCCACGACGGGCGCAGTGCTTCACAAACAGCTTCGGGTCGCCAGGCTCGGAGCGTTCGAGATTGGCCTCGCGGCAGTGACCATTGTTGCCCAGGTCGGCGCGGCCCTGGTGTTCCGGAATGTCTGGGCAATCGTCGTCGGCATGATGATCACGTCCGCCGTTACTCTCGTCACCTCTTATTTGTTCATCCCGGGGACGCGGCACCGCTTCATGGTCGATCCGCAGAGCGCGCGGGAGCTCCTGCACTTTGGCAAGTGGGTTTTCTTTTCCTCCATCGTCTATTTTTTCGCGATGAACTTCGACCGCCTCTACTTCGCGAGGCAGATCACGCTGGCCGAGCTCGGAATCTACGGCATCGCGCGCAATTTGGCGGAGGTGATCAGCCAACTGGTCACTCGGGCAAGCGGCTTCGTTCTTTACCCCACCGTCGCCGCGGCCGGCCTTGGTCCGCTCCAGCTCAGGCGGAAGCTGCTCCGGGGCCGCCGCACGTTGCTCCTCGGCGCTGCGGTCGCCCTTGGCACGTTCATGGCGCTATCCGACGTCATCGTAGGGATTCTCTATGATCCGCGGTACCACGAGGCGGGAGCCATCCTGCCGATCCTCTGCGTCGGCGTGTGGTTCGGCATCCTCACGGCCACCAACGATTCGATCCTGATGGGGCTTTCCCGCCCAGCATACCCGGCGCTCTCGAACGCCGCCAAGCTGCTCACCTACATCATCGGGGCGCCGCTCGCCTTTCACTTTTTCGGATTCATGGCCGCTGTCGCGATCATCGCGGCCGGCGAGATCGTGAAATACATTGTCCTGTGGGCGCTCAGCCACAAGGAACATCTGCGGTTCGGCCGCGATGACCTGGTGCTGACGCTCGCCTTTGCAGTGAGCGCGCTCGTAATGCGCGAGATGCTGCGGCTGGCCGGCTTCACGGCGGCGGCACATCCGGTGAATTTCCGCGCGTTGGCGGGAGCGCTCGGCCTGTGACGGGTAGTGGATCAGTGCCGACCGTGGGCGTCGTCGTGATCGGCCGCAACGAAGGAGAGCGGCTGGAGCGATCGCTCCGTTCGGCATTGTCCGTCTCGCCCCGCGTGATTTACGCCGATTCGGCGTCGACCGACGGCAGCCCAGCCGTGGCGGAGCGCCTCGGCGTCGCGGTGGTCCGTCTTCCTCCCGACGGTCAGCTAAATGCCGCGCGTGGACGCAATGCCGGTTATGCCGAGCTCAAATTGCGTTTCCCGGAGTGCAATGCGGTCCAGTTCCTCGACGGGGATTGCATCGTCCAGCCCGGCTGGATCGCAAAGGCGAGCGCCTTTCTCGCTGACCATCCGGATGTTGCGGTGGTTTGCGGCCGCCGCTTCGAAGCTCATCCGGAAGCTTCGATATACAACGCCCTCTGTGATCAGGAATGGAATACACCCATCGGTGAAGCGAACGAGTGCGGTGGTGATGCTTTGGTCCGCGCCGAGGCCTTCGAGGAGGTGGGTGGCTACTGCTCCAGCCTTCGCGCAGGCGAAGAACCCGAAATGACGGCCCGCATGCGCTCAAAAGGCTGGAAGATCTGGCGCGTCGATGCCCCGATGACGGAGCACGACGCCAAGATACTGACATTTCGACAATGGTGGCGGCGGACGCAGCGCGGGGGTTACGGCTACGCGCAAGCCTGGCGTGTAACGAATGGGCTTCCGCAGCGCCTCTACGGCCGGAACTTGCGCAGCGCCATGCTGTGGGCCTTGCTTGTGCCCTTGCTTGTGCTCGCCGCAGCCGTCGCTACCAAAGCGCCGCTGCTTCTCCTAGTCCTGCCGGTCCTCTTCAGTCTGCAGATCGTCCGCATCGCCCCCAAGTCGCGGCATGCCGATAAGATCAAATGGGCCGGCGCCGTGATGCTGATGGTCGCGAAGTTCCCGGAAGCCATAGGGGCGTTACGTTATTTCCTCGGCGGCAATGACGGCGGGATCCCCGAGTACAAGTCCAATGCGTGACCGCGAATCCACGGGTGACGAACTGCGCCTCGCCTACCTGGTCAGCGCTTACCCGGGCACCTCGCATACCTTCATCAGCCGCGAGATTGCCGCCTTGCGCGACCTTGGCGTATCGCTCGACACGTTTAGCATCAAGCCTGCAACTCCGGCGGAGCTTGAGGATGCGGTCCTTCGTCGCGAGGCCGAGCGGACATATACCGTGCGTCTGCAGCCACTCGCGAGCTTCCTAGCGGCTCAGGTTGCCGCACTCCTTTCCCGGCCGCGCAGATACCTGGCGGTCCTGGGAAGGGCCCTCGCCCATCGCCCGCCGGGGCTCCGCGGTTTTGGCATGTCGTTCGTCTATTTTGCCGAGGCCGTCCTACTCGCGCGGGAGCTGAAGCGCCGCCAAATCACCCGGCTGCACAATCACTTCGCCAATGCCGGCGCGATCACCGGCTACCTCGCCGCGAGTCTGCTCGAGATCCCGTGGAGCTTCACAAAGCACGGCATCTCCGAGACGGATTATCCATCCGGCCTGCTGCTGGCCAAGAAAATCGAGGCCGCCGAATTCGTCGTCTGCGTCTCCTATTTCGGACGGGCGCAGGCGATGCGCCTGGTAGCACCTGATCAATGGCACAAGCTGCGCATCGTCCGCTGCGGCTTGCCGTTAGGTCAGCTACCGAAGCGTGTGCCGGCGGGCGGAATGAGACGCATCGTCTGTGTCGGGCGACTTTCACCCGAAAAGGGACAGGCCGGACTTCTGCAGGCCTTCGCCTCCGTTTGTGCCGGCTCACCAGAACTCGAGCTGGTGTTTGTCGGCGATGGCCCCGAGGCGGCGAATCTCCACTCAATAGCCGACAGGGCTTCGCTTTCCGGCAAGGTCGTATTCACTGGACGTCTAAGTGAACAGGATACGCTCGAGCAGATTGCGGCGTCCGACATCCTCGTCCTGCCGAGTTTCATGGAGGGGCTGCCGATCGTGCTCATGGAAGCGATGGCGATGGGAACCGCGGTCATCGCGAGCCGGGTCGCCGGAATTCCCGAGCTCGTAAAGGACGGCCAGTCCGGTCTTTTGTTCACTCCTTCGGACTGGGAAGAGCTTGCCGAGTGCATCCGCCAACTTCTCAGTGACAGAGCGCTGCATCAAACTTTGGTGAAAAACGCAGAAGTGGCGGTCTCGGATGAGTACGACATCAGGAAATCTGCAAGCCGCTTAAGGGAGCTTTTCACCGGAGGAGCGCCGTGACGGTCTTCCCGGGCTTCGATCGCATCCGCATCATCAACCTGCCGTCGCGGACCGACCGTCGCGCGGAGATGATACGCGAGCTTCGCCGGATCGGCCTCGCCGGCGATCCACGCGTCGAGTTCGTTGACGGAGTGGTCGTTCGGGAGAAGGAGCCTTGGCGCGCGGCGGGGGAAAAAGGCGTGTTCCTCGCGCATCTCGGTATCATTGCCGATGCGGCCGCAAGCGGAGAGAGCGTCCTCATCCTCGAGGATGATGTCGATTTTGCGCCGGGCGCGGAGCGCTGGGGCCGCGCGCCCGACTGCGACATCGCTTATGGCGGATATTCGGCGTCGGACCCTGCGGACTTGCAATCGAGCGACATTATCGGCGCTCACTGTATCGGCTTCAGTGCGCGTGCAGCGCAAGCGCTTGCCCCTTTCTTGCACGCTCTCCTCGACCACGAGTCACCGCCTCCGATCGACGGAGCCTATGTATGGTTCCGGCGCCAGCGAGAAGGGTTTCGAACGGATTTCGCGGAACCGGTCATCGCGGTCCAGCGCCCCTCCCGGTCGGACATCACGCCGGGCAATCGTTTCGATAACATTTCCGTGTTGCGGGTACCCCTCGCCATCGCCCGACGAGCCAAACGCGCCGTTCAGAGGGGGGAGCTCACATTCGGTCTGCGGGAAGCAGCGATCCTCTCTGCGGTCGCCGTCGCGATCACGATCGCCGTCGCCCGCCACTATTCCGGAAGCTAGCGCCCGGTTCTTAGCCACTCCTTTGGAGCGCCGGCACGGATGAGACCGAGGTAGAGTGGGAGTTTCCATGCGATATACAGCGGCAGGCGAATTAGCGTTGCGCCCGACGCAAAACGCCTGCCCTCTTTGCTCCAAGCCAATCCCAGCGCCACAACCGCTGCGGCCAAGACGGCGATTTGCACGATGAGCGGCCAGAGCGGCCCACCGATAGCCCTCAGCCCCACGCACAACAGGAGCGCGACGCCGTTGAGCATAAACAAGAGAGCAAGCGGCGGCACGGAAAGGTCAAGCGCCGCAGCGACGCCGCGAAGATCGGCACGAATGATGCTGCGGCCCAGCGCGACCGGGGCACGCTTCAGAGAAGTGACGATGAATCCGCCTTCCCACCGCCGCCGCTGAATCAGCGTTCCGCTCGCCGGAGCAGCCGGACTCCAGACAGCCGCGCTCTCCGTAAACAGAGGCGCAGCGCTGCCGGATAGGTCCAGCCCAAGCGCAAGATCCTCAACGATGTTCGATCCGCCAAAGTCGGCGTCATCGAAAATCCCCCAGGGGAATGCCATTCCTGTCCCCGTGAGGTGCGCGCGCGCGGCAAGCCTCTGCAGTCCGCGCTGGCGTACCAGGTTCTTGATCATGAAGGCCAGCGAGGAGATCTGCACCAGCGGCGGGGCACGAAGGTCCGGGGTCAGCAGATTGACCGCCTGACACGCGCGTCCCGACGACGCGGCTGCGGCACAAAGCGCCCGCAGACTTGCGCCGTCGAGCCGGCAATCGGCATCCACGATGATCACGACATCCGGCGGATCGCCGCGTAGCAACTCACGTGCTGCAGCAAGGGCGAAACCTTTGCCTTTTCGTTCCGGATCGTTCCGAACGACTACCCGCGCACCGGCAGACGCGGCCGCTCCCGCCGTATTGTCGCTGCAGTTATCAGCAACGACGAGCACGGTTGAGGCGCCGACTTCGCACGCCAGCTCCGCAATGGTGCGGCCGATGACCTGCTCTTCGTCATGTGCCGGAATGACAATGATGGTCTTCGCGCAAGGATTTTCGGCTACCGCGTGTCGAAGCGGAAAGAGTCCCGCGAACACTTCGAGAGCGAAAAAGGCCGTTACGAGCATGATGGGAGCGATGATCGCGAGTGCGACCAAAACGAATGCGATCATGATCCTTCATAAGCTCCGCTGCGTGCCGATCATATTCAATGCGGCGGTAGAATGCGAAGGTCCGATTTTGGGCCATCTGGCCTCACCCCGTTGGTTTGGCCGCTTGCGGCCACAGGGCGCGCAGTCTAGCCTGCTGCTCGATAGGGAGAGCTCAGGTTTGACAAGGCGAGGCTTCGCTCTTGCTGCTCGTTAAGGCGCAGCCGCCCACGATCCTCGATCGCTCCCTGCGATGGCCTCATCTCGTGCTATTGCTGGGCGTGGCGGCAGTCGTCCTGCCAACCATGTTCGATGTCGCCCGGCTTACGTGGACTACGGAACAGGGCGGACATGCGCCGATTATCGTCGCGACCGGCGGATGGCTATTCTACAGGGAGCTCAAGACCGCCCGCGCGAGGCTTCGGCCCGGAAAACTGTGGATTGCTGCTCCGGCACTCTGCGTTTCGCTCATCTGTTACGTGGTTGCGAGGATCACCGGCATACTCGAGATCGAGGGGGTGGCGATGTACGCCACGCTCATCTCGGCATTCTATGCGCTCGCTGGCGGAGCGCTTCTCCGCGCAACCTGGTTCCCGATCCTCTATCTGGCTGCGGCATTGCCGCCCCCCGACACCGTGGTCAGCGTCATCACGCAGCCGCTGAAGATCGCGATATCAGACTCGGCGGTCTCTCTGCTTCACGCCTTGGGTTATCCAATCGCGAGCTCCGGCGTCACTATCCAAATCGCCAATTACGAGCTGCTGGTTGCCGCGGCGTGCGCGGGCCTCAACTCGATCATAACCTTATCGGCAATTTGCCTTTTCTATGTTTATCTGCGGCATCGGTCAGATCTGATGGCATTCCTGATCGTCGGCGTCCTCATCGTGCCCGTCGCGGTGTTTTCGAACTTCGTCCGTGTCCTCGCGCTGGTGCTGATCACTTATTATTTCGGCGAGGCGGCGGCGCAGGGCTTCCTTCATGACTTCGCCGGCCTAACCCTGTTTCTCGTTGCGCTTCTCTCGATCATCGGACTGGATTCAGTCTTCACGCGATTGCGCGTACGCGGTGCAAAGTCGTGAGCGCCGAATTCCCCCCCGATCGGACGGTCTCCTTATCTCGATCGCTCTCGCGCCGGGAACTCGTCACCGGTCTCGCCATGCTTTCGGCCGGCGGCGTCGCGGCGATGAGAAGGCCCAACAAGAGGCTCGATTATCTTCGCGATTTCAAGCTCGAGAAGGTGATACCGACGCGGATCGGACGCTGGCAGTTCGTCACCAACAGCGGCCTCGTGATCGCGCCGGAAGACCAGCTTGTTCTTGCGGTGTACAGCCAGCTGCTGACCCGGGTCTATTATGACGGAAAATGGCCCATCTGGCTCCTGATTGCGTACAGCGCCGACCAGACCGGGTTCCTTCAGGTGCATCGGCCGGAGTTCTGCTACACCGCCGCCGGTTATGCTCTTTCCGAGTTCGCGCCGCACAACGTCCGCCTGAATCAGTCGACGCTGCTCACGACCAACAGTCTCACCGCTGTCCGTGGGGATTTCAACGAAAAGCTCATCTACTGGACACGGATCGGCCACCACATCCCGCTCAGCTGGGCGCAACAGAAGCTCACGGTGGCGGAAGAAAATCTGCAGGGCTTTGTGCCCGACGCTGCACTGGTGCGAATCTCGACCATCGGAGTCGATGAAGGCGCAGCGATGGCGACTCTCGACCAGTTCGTCCGAGACTTTATCGCGTCGGTACCTCAGTCCTTGAGACGCGTGTTCATCGTGTAGGTCAGGCCCGCGGCCAAATCTTGAACGGCCTCAAATAATAGACGATGAAGAAGAGCGTCGCGGCGATTAACGGAATCGCGATCAGGTGCAGGCCTTGATTGCCCAAATAATTGGCGACCGCGCAGCCAAGCCCCGCAGCAAGATACAAGAGCAAGGAGTCATGCTCTTGGCTCTGCTCTTCACTCGTCGAGCGCTGCACAAAAAGTACGACGAGCCCCGCGAAAATGGCGACGGTGACCCAGTCGTAGACAGTTTCCAAGCCGCCTCTCCCCGCTTCTGGTACGCCTTAATGTGCCATGCTATGCCGCCAATTGTCTAATTGTTAAGCGGGGGTTCTGGGTGAGATATCAGATTGTCGCAGCCATCGCCGTCGCTCTCGTTGCATCCGGGTGTACCCGGAAGGCGGAGGGACAGACAGTTGCGGTGGTCAACGGCGAGGAAATTACCGCCCCCGACCTGAATTTCGCGCTGGATCAAAGCAATCTTCCGCAGAACGCGGACAAGAGTGCCGCCCGCGCGCAAGTCCTGCAGCAACTCATCGATCGGCGCCTCCTTGCCGAGCAGGCGCGCAAGGAGGGCATCGACAAATCGCCCGAATATCTTAATCGCCAGCGCCAGGCTGACGAAGCTCTGCTCATCTCGATGATGGCGAATCGCCGGCTCAGCAGCAGCCAGCTGCCCTCGGACCGCGAGGTCCAGAATTTCATCGCGACGCACCCTGAGGCGTTTGACAAGCGGGAGACGTGGACGCTTGACCAGCTGATGTACCCGACGCCCACAGATCCGAAAGTCAAGAATGAGGTCGTCGCGGCGCACACAATCGACCAGCTCGCTGCGGTCCTTCAGAACAACAAGGTGACGTTTAACCGCCAGAAAAACCGCGTCGATACGGCCAACATACCGCCAGAGCTCTATCAGAAACTGACTGCTCTCCCTGCGGGCGAACCCTTCGCGCTTTCATCCGGGGAGCGCACGATTGCGAGCGCAATTACCGCGAGGGACCCCAATCCGTTGACCGGCGATCAGGCCAAGCCACTTGCAGTCGATGCGATGCGTAAGGCGCAAACGGCGAACGCGCTCGAGGGGCTGCTCAAGTCCCTGAGAAGCTCCGCGAAGATTGAATACCAGCCGGGATACGGCCCGCCGAAGAAGAGCTAACTGCTAAACCGCTCAATCGCGAGGGCTGCCCGCGCTCAATGAAGAGCGTAGAGCAGGAGTTGCTACTCGCCTTTACCGCCTTGGCCCGCGGAATAGTAGCCGGCGGCATAATAGTTATCGACGCCGTACCCCTCACTAACCATCCCACCGCGGTATTTGTTGAGAATGACTCCGGCGAGGCGCTGGACACCCAGCAGACTTACGACGTCCTTGACTTCGCGCGTAGTGGTCCGTCCCTCCTCAACCACGACGATATAACCATCGAGGCGCGCCATCGCGGTGACCGCGTCGTCGTTCGCGAAGACCGGCGGAAGATCGACCACAAAAAGACCATTCTCCGCCGATCCGCGCATGGCCCTGAACAGCGCCTGGGCTCGCGGCCCCGCCATCAACTCGGCGGAGCGGATCGGTCCCGGCGTTGTCGGCACGATCATCAATCTCTCGCCTTCCAGCGCATAGACGCTCGGCGAATCTGCGCCGGGCTGCTCTTCAAGATACGCGCGGATGCTCACATCAGGCTCGATGTTGAAGATCGCGGTCAACGACGCTCTGCGCAGATCCAGATCGAGGACAGTCGTGTCGAACCGTGGATCGCGGCTGAGCGAAGCGGCGACATTCGCGGCGATGAAGGACTTGCCGACCTTCGGGGTCGCCGAGACGACACCAAAGAGCCGCCAGCCCCGCTGCGAACGAAGCTCGTGAAGCTTGGCGCGGATCATGTTGAACGGTCGTGAGCGGGCATCGAGGCTGTCGAAGCCGTAGATGCCCTTTGCTTTCGCAATGCCCGAGTCCCATCCGAGCAACGTGGCATCGGAGAGCGCCGGGAGCGTGAGCGCTGGCAGCTGCTTGCCCACCGGATTGACCGCGGGCTGATCGGTTAGGTCATGAGTCAATGGCTTATGCAAGCTCCGGCTCCCGGCGGCGGAAAATCTGCCACCAGCGCCGCTTCGTTCCCCGGTCGATGATCGGGACGATCCCGACAACGGGGAAACCCAGACCGTCGATTTGGACGGGGCTGCGCAGCGGCCGCTTCAGCAGTTCAACGACAAGAGCCACGAGAAGGCCGAGGACCAGTCCAGCGAGCGCACCACCGCCGATGAGCAGCGGCCGGTTGGGCCAGTGCGGATGGTCCGGAAGATCGGCGGGTTCGACCAGCGAAAGACGTTCAGCACGCTGCTCCCCGGCCATGCGTGCGCTATTTTGCGCCTTCATGAGGTCGTCGGCCACGCTCTTATATTGGGCGCGGAGCCCGTTTGCGCGGTCCTCCAGCTGTGACGCCTGTTCGAGGATCGCAGGACCCTGAGCCTGCCCGGCAAGGCGCGCATTAGCGTTTGCGATTGCGGCGTCTCGCTGAGCGCGCAGGGTTCCGATCGCCTGATTATTTGCGCTGATCTGTTGCTGGATGGCGCTCGACTCGCTGGTGTCGGGCGGCGGCGCCGCGGCGCGCAAAGCGCGCAATTTTTCGCGCGCCGCCACGACATCGGGATGAGTGTCGGCATATTGGGCCTGCTTCGCAGCGAGATCGGCGGCGGCAGCAGCTATTGCTTCGTCCCGGGCCGGCTTTTGGCTCTGCAGGACGAGCTGACGATTCTGATTTTCGAGATCGACGATCTGCGCGCTGTAACTGCCCGTGTCGATCATCGCGAGGCCCGTGCCGCCGACCAGCGCCGCACCGTTCCGCGACTTCAACGCGGTGACTTCGCTTTCGATCTGTTCGATTTGGCTTTGCAGTTTTTGGGCCTGGTCCTGCAGGAACCGGACCGTCAGCGACGCCTGGTCTTCAACCACGTCGCTGTCCATTCTGAGGAAGCTTTGCGCAAAGCTCTGAAGCACCTCCTGAGCCTTGATCGGATCAGGATAGTCGAAGCTCATGTTAAGGGCGATAACGTTGCTCTGCTGGGAGTTTGGATTCTGGCCGATGTCGCCCTGAACTGCGCCGACCGAAGTCGCCTTGCGCATCTCATCGATAACCTCCGACAAGGGCTTGGAACGCCGCTCAGACGGGTACAAATCGTATTGCTCGATAAGCGCGATCAGATCGCCCCGGCTCAGGACCTTCTGGCGGATCTTCGCGATACGTTGTTCGATTGCGCCGGTGCCGGGGCTTTGCGCAACATCCTGCGGCAGGTCTTGCGATTCAATGAGGAGAGTCGCTGTTGACCGGTAAAGCGTCGGCAAAGTGTAGGCCGCAACCGCCGAGACGATGAGGAACGCTGCGAATACCGCAATGGCATAGTAACGGCGATGCCAAAGGATCGTCGGCATATGGTTGATCATCCAGCCAAAGCCGGCGTCACGGGTTTCGAAATTTTGCGCTTCAATCATTGGATGTCGCCAAAGCGGTAACGCAAATAGATGTTCGCATTAAGGTCCGCTCGTGGGTCTGGCCCGCTTTGGAACAGGTTTCGGACGCCGCCGCTAATCCCGGCGTAAAGCCGATGTCCCACCTTTCGATCGTATCCGGCCACGCCACTGAGATAGGTCGTGTGCAGACTTTGCCCGTTTATCCCAGAGGTCGATGCCGAATAACGCGTTGCGTAAAGCGACGCCTGAATTGTCGCGTCCTCGCTCAGCTGCCGATAATAATCGACGCCCGCGGTGGTGGTGATCGATGACTTGCTGCCCCCAGTGATCAGGCCGCTATTCAGAGCCGAGCGCGCATCGTGAGCAACATGAGCGCACAGGCGGCTGATTGTGCCTTGGCTGCAAATGGATCCGTTGAATGATGGCGAGACGGTGTTGCTGGTCTGTCCGTTGCGGTCCTGATGGAGCAGGAGGATTCCGACGGCGGCGTCGGCGACGACGCTTTCACTGAGTTGGGTGTGGACCGTCGCCACCGGGTTCACAATGGTCGCGGAATCGCCGTGCGTGAAATCCTGATATTGGACGAACACGGTCGGTCCGATCGACGTGCGCTCCGACAGTTCGAGCGAATAGCCCAGGCTCCCGAAGTAGCTGTTATAGTCGAAATCCGGATTGGCGGTGAACCACGAACGCTGGGCACCCGCGGTGACGCTGATCGTGCTCCGCTCGCTGCTGCGAATCGATGCGCCCACTTGACCGTAGAGCCGATACTGGTGGCCGCTAAAGCCAATCACGCCCGGAATTGCTGGCACCGGCGGAAGCGGGTTGTTGGGATCGGTCACCGGGGGACCGCTTGGAACGGCGATCAGCCGATTGGACAACTGGCCGTTCAAGTCGCCATAGAAATCGAGGTTGCCATACAGCGAGAGCGTCGGGCTGACCGTGTAGGTCGTATCCGCGCCGAGTGAGAAGATCCGCTGTGAGCCGTAATTCTTCAGATAGCTGGTGTTCTCGATATAGCCGTGAATCGAGGCCGAGCTCCGCTCATTCTTCCAGGTGTGATTGCCGTACGCGGATATGCGGGCAAATCCACTCGACTGGACATTGGTGATCCGGAGTCTGGGATTGCTCGAGAAGCCTGCTCCGGCCGAGATATCGAGCGTGTCCGTGGTCGTAGCGTTAGCCGCACCAGCACTGAAGAACAGGGCGCCGGCAAAGGCCGTCGCAGCGAGGTATCTCTGTTTCGTGATCCGGTTCATGGCACCACCATTGTGTCACCGCTGAGGATCGGCGGGATTTGGGTCAAATGACTGAAGTCGCCTTTAAGCGCGGGCCCCACGTCAACCGGGATGGTCACGACGCGACCCCCAACCTTCCGGACGATGCGGATCTTGTTAATGTCGGCAAACTCGGTCGGGCCGCCGGCGATGCCGATCGCTTCCAGCGCGCTAACATAGCGGCCGGGAGTGAAGGTGCCCGGACTCTTCACTTTGCCGATTACCGAGAATTGATACCCGTTCGGACTCTTCACGGTGACGGTCACCTGGGGCACGACATCTCGATACTGTGGCTTCAAGGCCACAGTGATCACGCGTTCGAGTTCGGATGGCAGCAACCCGGCAGCCATGACCTGACCGATAAGGGGAAACCCGAATGATCCATCGGGCAAGACTCGAACGACCTGATGCAGCCGCTCGTCGCCCCACACCATGATCTCGAGATCATCCCCCGGACTGATCCTGTAGGCAGGACCCGGCTGGCTCCCCGGGCTCTGCTGAGCCTGAGCCGGGACCGGCGCGATCGCGAACAAAGTGAACGCGAACAAAAACGCGAGAATCTTCCTCATGTGAAGGACACCCCTCCCCGTCGTGCCGATGCGGCACAACCAACTCACACCGGCACTCCCGGACCGTTACAAACGTCTAATAATCGGTAGTATATACAAATCGTGAAGAACCGAACCCTCTTTTTCTGGCTGTCCCTGTTTGGATTGGTCGCGACTACGCCACTGATCGGCGGCTGCAGCTTGTTCGGCTCGCGGGCAGCCGCGGCGTATAACGAATA
>Ga0070739_10003843_pt1 | contig 18306 bp, 21 predicted proteins | sample Coa_R1_7_FD_66445 | JGI IMG/M metagenome (GOLD analysis project Ga0070739, IMG submission 66445) | Surface soil microbial communities from Centralia Pennsylvania, which are recovering from an underground coalmine fire - Coalmine... | ecosystem: Environmental > Terrestrial > Soil > Unclassified ... | reverse complement strand
AGCTCCATGTTGAGGATCCCGTAGGAGCGGTTGTTGAAGATCACGACGGTGACGTCCAGCTGTTCACGCGCCATCGTCCACAGCGATTGAATCGTGTACATGCTCGAGCCCTCCCCTTCGAGCGCGAGCACCGGACGGTCCGGGGAGGCGATCGCCGCTCCCACCGCGACCGGCAGCCCCTGCCCGATCGCGCCGCCGGTGAGCGTCAGCAGGTCGTGCCGCGGGGCGCCGGCGACCGCTGCTGCAAGCGTCAGGCCCGAGGTCACCGCCTCGTCGGAGATGATCGCCCCCTCGGGCAACACCGCTCCGATGGCCTGGCAGGCCTTCTCGGCGGTGAGCGAGCCCGCCGGACTCTGCGGCCGCGAAGGCTGCTGGAGGGCGGGCTGCGCCCCGCCGGCGTCGAGCGCCTGCGCCAGCGCCTGCAGACTGCCGAGGACATCGCCCGAGGGAGGCGCGAGCTCGAGCACCTCGCAGCCCTCCGGCGCGAGGTAGCTCTTCTTGCCCGGGTAGGCGAAGAACGACACCGGCGCCTTGGCGTCGACGAGCACCAGGTGCTCGAGCCCCGCCAGCTGCACGGAGGCGAGCTCGGCCAGGTAGGCGAGCCGCTCCACCTCGGGCAGACCGGCGCCGCGCTCGAGCCGGGTCGGGAACACCTCGGCGAGAAGCTTGGTTCCCGTGGCCGCCGCGATCCGGCTCGCCGCCAGCAGCGCCGGCTCGCGCAGGGCCCGCCCGCCGAGCAGGATCGCCGTGCGGCGCCCGGCCCGCAGCGCCTGCGCCGCGGCCGCGATGACCTCGTCCGCGGCCACCGGCGGGACCGCCGGCGGGGGCGGCGGCGCGGGCTCGGCCCCCTCGCCCCACGACACATCGGCGGGCAGGATCAGCGTGGCCACCTGGCCGGGCGGTCCCTGGGCGGCGGCGATGGCCTCGGCCGCGTCGCGGGCGAGCGCCTGCGGGCTCTGCGAGGTGCGCACCCACCCGGGTGAGACATTGCGGGCCACGGTCTCGATGTCGGACTGCAGCTGGGCGTCGTACCGGGTGTGGTAGGTGGCGTGGTCGCCGACGATGTTGACGATCGGGACCTTGCCCTTGCGCGCGTTGTGGAGGTTGGCCAGGCCGTTGCCGAGGCCCGAACCAAGGTGCAGCAGCGTGGCCGCCGGCCGCTCGGCCATGCGCGCGTACCCGTCGGCGGCGCCGGTCGCCACGCCCTCGAACAGCGCCAGCACCGCGCGCATCTCCGGCACGGTGTCGAGCGCGGCAACGAAATGCATCTCCGAGGTCCCGGGGTTCGTGAAGCACCGTGTCACGCCGGCGTCGACCAGCGTGCGGATGAGCGCCTGGGCGCCGTTCATCCGACGAGCTCGCCGCGGTGAAGGGCGGAGCGGTCGAGCTCGCCCACCGAGTTGTGTCCGGTGAGCCCGAGTGCGGTGTCGATGTCGGCCTTCATGACCCGCAGCACATGCTCCACGCCCGCCTGGCCGCGCGCCGCCACCGCCCAGGCCCACGCCCGCCCGACGAGCACCGCCCGGGCGCCGAGCGCGAGCATCTTCACCACGTCGAGGCCCGTGCGGATGCCGCCGTCGGCCAGGACCTCGACGCGGTCCCCGACCTCGTCGACGATCGCGGGCAGGGCGCGCACCGTCGAGGGCACCGAGTCGAGCTGCCGGCCACCGTGGTTGGAGACGACGATTCCGTCCACGCCGGCGTCGGCGGCGCGGCGCGCGTCCTCGGGGTCGAGCACGCCCTTGACGACGAGCCGTCCCGGCCAGTGCGCGCGCACCCACGCGATGTCCTCCCACGTGACCGTGGGATCGAACTGCGAGTCGACCCAGTGCTTGAACGCGGTGGGGGTCCGCGCCCCCGGAACCGCCTTCTCGAGGTTGCCAAAGGTCAGCGGCCGCCCGCCGAGCGCCGTGGTGGCGATCCAGCGCGGGTGCGAGGCGATGTCGAGGCCGCGGCGCAGCTGCGCCCAGCGGCCCGGGTGACCGACCATCGCGTTGCGGGTGTCGCGGTGGCGGGCGCCCACCACCGCGAGGTCCACGGTCAGCACGAGCACGGGCGAGCCGGCGGCGCGGGCGCGGGCCATCAGGTCCTCGGCGTACCCCCGGTCGCGCATCACGTAGAGCTGGAACCAGGGCGGGCGCGAGGTGGCGGCCGCCACCTCCTCGATGCTGCAGATCGACACGGTCGACTCGACGAACGGGACGCCCACCGCCTCCGCCGCCCGAGCCGCCTGGACCTCCGCCCGCGGCGCGTTCATGCCGGCCAGCCCCACCGGGGCCAGGATGACGGGCAGCGCCAGGCGCTGGCCGAGCACCTCGAGCGACTGCTCGCGCACGCCGACATCGCGCATCACGACCTGGCGCAGCAGCACCTCGCGCAGGTCGGCGATGTTGGCCTGCATCGTCGCCTCGTCGTAGGCCCCACCGTCGATGTAGTCGAAGAGCTGGCGCGGCAGCCGGCGGCGCGCGAGCTCGCGGTAGTCGTTGACGCTCGCCGGGGCGACGCCCAGCGGCCGGTCGGCGGAGAAGCGCATCGCGGTACCTCTATCACCCCGGCTCCGGCGGTGCCGCACCGGGATGCGCCGGCGCTCAGGCGCGCTGGGCGAAGGCCCGCACCGCGTCGGCCACCTCGTCCTGGTACTCGACGTGCGGGTGGTGGCCGGCGCCGTCCAGCATGAGCACCTCGGAGCCCAGCTGCGAGGCGATCCACCGCGCCTCGGCCTCCGGATCCGGCCAGTCGACGTCGCCCGTCCCCATGATGACCAGCGAGGGCACCCGCACGCGGCCCAGCCGGGCCTCCGCCTCGCGGTGGGTCTGCTGGAGCAGGTAGGCGGTGATGACCCCGCGGCGGCTGGGCTCGTTCAGGTTCGCCTTCAGCGCCGCGACGTGCTGGTCGAAGTCGGAGGTGCGCGGCCGGCGCGGCTCCCACTTGGGGAAGTAGGACATGTAGATCGGCAGGGTGAGGAAGGGGATGCGCATGATCGACATCAGCCGCCGCTGGATCCACGACATCCTGCCGTCGCGCACGAACGGCGCCGCCAGCACCAGCCCGCGCACGAGCTCCGGCCACTCGGCCGCCACGTAGACGCCCGCCGCGGCGCCGTTGGAGGTGCCGTAGATGATCGCCGGGCCGCTGTCCAGGTGGCGGATCAGCGCGGCGAGGTCGTGGGCCAGCGGGGCGCTCCCGTACTCTGGCCACTCGCCGCTGGTCTCCCCCATACCGCGCTGGTCGAGGGTGACGACCCGGAAGCCGGCGGCGACGAGCCGCGGCACCAGGAAGCGCAGCTCCGAGCGCAGATCGAGCATCGCGGGCGTGGCGACGATCAGCGGGCCCTCGCCCTGGTCGTCGTAGGCCAGCCGCCCATCGGGCAGATCGAGAAATCGTGTCGTCATCGGATCTCCATTTCAGCTAACAGCGTTAGCCGCACTCTAGCGAACGCTGTTAGCGGATGCAAGACTTCCGCCGTGGCCTCGATCAGCGACCGCCTGAGCCCGCGCGCGCGCCAGATCGTGGCCGCCGCCCGTACGCTGCTGGAGGAGCGCGGCCGGGCCGGGCTCTCGATGCGCAACCTGGCGGCTGAGCTGGGGATGCGGGCGCCCTCGCTCTACAAGCACTTCTCCAGCAAGGAGGCGATCGAGGCCATTCTCATCTCGATCGGCTTCGAGGAGCAGGCAGCGCTGTTCGAGGCGGCGCTGGAGCGCGCCGGCGCGCCGCTCGCCGCCATGGCCGCGGCCTACCGCGACTATGCGCGAGCCAACCCGGAGCTCTACCGGCTCATGTACGACAGCCCGCTGAACCGTGCCCTGCTCGAGCCGGGCAGCGAGGAGGCGGCGGCCGCGCCGTCGCTGCGGGTCACCGGCGGCGATCAGCATCTCGCGCGCGCCGCTTGGGCCTTCGCCCACGGAATGACGATCTTCGAGCTCAACGATCGCTTCAGCGAGGGCGCTGACCTCGACGCGGCCTGGCGCCGCGGGCTCGACGCCCTCCAGGCGGCAGCGCCGCCGGCGGCGGCGCCGAGGAGGCGGCGCGGGGCGCCGTAGGCTTGGAGCGTGGCGCACGGAACCCACGACTTCGAGGAGGACCCGCGCAACGAGGACATCCTCGTGTGGGTGGGCGGGGACCTCGTCCCCCGCGAGCAGGCCGTGGTTTCGGTGTTCGACGCCGGGTTCGTGCTCGGCGACGGCGTCTGGGAGGGGCTGCGGGTGCACGCCGGGCACCCGGTCTTCCTGGAGCGCCACCTCGACCGCCTCTTCGAGGGCGCGAAGGCGATCGTGCTCGACATCGGCCGCACCCGCCGCGAGCTGACCGAGGCCATCTACGCGACCCTCGAGGCCAACGGAATGACCGACGGCGTGCACGTGCGGCTGATGGTCACGCGCGGCATCAAGCGCACGCCCTACCAGGACCCGCGGGTGACGATCGGGCCGGCGACCGTGGTCATCATCGCCGAGCACAAGGAGCCGCTCCCCGCCACGGTGACCGACGGCATCACGCTCTTCACCACCCACGTGCGCCGCGCGGCGCCCGACACGCTCGACCCCAAGCTCAACACCCACTCCAAGCTGAACGACATCACCGCGTGCATCCAGGCCTACACGGCGGGCGCCGACGAGGCGCTGATGCTCGACCCGCACGGGTTCGTGGCCACCTGCAACTCAACCCACTTCTTCATCGTCACCGGCACCCCCGAGGCGCCCGAGGTGCTGACGTCCGACGGGCGCTACTGCCTGGCCGGGATCACCCGGGCCAACGTGCTCGAGCTGTGCGCCGCCCACAACATCGTGGCGCGGGAGACCACGTTCAGCCTCACCGATGTCTACGGTGCGCGAGAGGCCTTCGTGACCGGCACGTTCGCGGGCGTCGTGCCCGTCCGGTCGGTCGACGGCCGCACGATCGGCGAGGGACGGCGCGGGCCGGTGGTCGAGCGCCTGCAGGGGCTGTACCGCGAGCTCGTGCAGGCCGACGCCGCGGCGCGCGCCAGGCCATGACCGCCGCCGTGCCCGGGTCGCCGTGAGCGAGGCCGTTCGCGTCGCCATGTGGTCGGGCCCGCGCAACATCTCCACGGCGATGATGCGCGCGTTCGAGAACCGGCCCGACACGGTCGTCGTCGACGAGCCGCTGTACGCGGCCTACCTGGCGCGCACGGGCATCGATCACCCGGCGCGCGAGGCCGTCATGGCCTCGCAGCCAACCGACCTCGCGATGGCCGTGGCCGGGCTCGACGCGCCCATGCCGGCCGGCCGCACGGTCCACTACGCCAAGCACATGGCGCACCACATCTCGCGCGAGATGGACCTGAGCTGGACCCTGCGCTTCCGCAACGTGCTGCTCATCCGCGATCCGGCGGAGGTCGTGGCCTCCTATGTGCGTGCCCGCGAGAGCTGCGAGCCGCATGACATCGGACTGCCCCAGCAGGGCTGGCTGCTCGAGCTGTGGGACGAACGCGGGCTCGAGGTGCCGATTCTCGACGCCACGGACTTCCTGCGCGACCCTGAGGCCCATCTTCGGTGGCTGTGCGGGTGGCTCGGCATCCCGTTCACCGAACGGATGCTGTCCTGGCCGCCCGGACCGCGCGACTCCGACGGCGTGTGGGCGCCCCACTGGTATGCCGCGGTCTGGTCCTCCACCGGGTTTGAGCCGTGGCGCCCGCGAGACATCGCCCTCTCCGATCACGACGCCGCGGTGGCTGAGGCATGCCGCCCGATCTACGAAGCGCTGCGCGCCCGCCGGGTCCGGGTATGAGGGGCTCAGCCGTCGACGACGCGGGAGCACGACATGCAGATCACGAGAAACTCGCTCGACACGAGCGCCGGACCGGCCGAGTGGTTCACCGGGACGGTGCACATCGACACGGTCGCCGTCCCGTCGGCACCGTCGCGCGCGGCCGCCGCGCTCGTGCGCTTCGCCCCCGGTGCCCGCACGGCCTGGCACACGCACCCCCTCGGGCAGACGATCTACGTCACCGAGGGCATCGGCCGCTGCCAGCGCCGCGGCGGTCCTGTGGAGGCCATCGAGCCGGGCGACCGGGTCTACTTCGCGCCGGGCGAAGAGCACTGGCACGGCGCCGCTCCCAACCGCTTCATGACCCATCTCGCCATCCAGGAGGCCGACGAGTCAGGCAGCCCGGTCAGCTGGGGCGAGCACGTCAGCGACGAGGAGTACGCGACCGGGCCCGCGCGCTCGTAGCCCGGCGCCGCGCCGGGTGTCCGCACCCTGACCCGGGGCTTGGGGCCTCTGGTAGCGTTGGCAGCTCATTCGTAGGAGGGCGTGCGTGCGGGCGCTTGTGCCCAGCGCTTAATGGGGTGTGAAGGCGTGGACAGTCGCTTGGTCGACGAGGTCGGCGTCACGGAGGACGCGGCAATCGAAGTGATGCCGGAGCGGGCTCGATCCGCGCTGGGCCGCTACGGCCGGGCGGGCCTGTGGGCTGTGGCCGCGGTGCTTCCGCTGATCGGGCTCGTGTCGCTGATGCTGCGCTCCCAGCTGGACCCCAACTACGACAATCACAGGGTCCACTTCGTGCTCTTCCTCGGCGTGGGCGCGATCGTGGGTGTCCTGGCGCAGGTGGCCGGCGAAGCCGCCACCCGGCGGGGGGACGCCCGCGTGCTGCTGATCTCGCTTGCCTTCCTGCTCACGGGCGGCTTTCTCGCGCTGCACGCGATCGGCACCCCGGGGGTCCTGTTCACCACCGAGCACTCCGGCTTCGACATCGCGGTCTCCGCCGGGATGGAGCTCGCGGCGCTGGTGGCGTTCGCCTCCGCCTTCGTGGACCTGCGACCGGGCTTCGCGCCGCTCGTCATGCGCCGGCGCTCGGCGCTGCGGCGCGCCGTGCTCTCGGTGATGGCGCTCTGGTTCGCGTGGACGGTGGCCAAGCTCCCGCCGCTCGCCTCTCCGCACAGCGAGGGCGGCACGGGCAGCCTGCTGACGTGGATGGCGGGGATCGGCGCGGTCCTCTACGCCGCGGCGGCCGTGCGCTACTGGCTCGTCTTCCGCGGACGCCTCAGCCTGCTCCCGGCGAGTGTCATCGCCTGCTTCGTGCTGCTCTCCGAGGCCATGGTCGGCATCGCCACGACCGGCGAGCGGAGCTGGCACGCCAGCTGGTGGGAATGGCACGGGCTCGTCGTGCTCGCCTACGTGATCATCGGGCTGGCCGCGCGGCGCGAGTGGCGCGACGAGCGCTTCCGCCACCTCTACCTGCCCAGCACGCGGCAGCGCAGGCAGGACGTGAGCGTCCTGTTCAGCGACCTGGCCGGTTTCACGAGCTTCTCGGAGCGCTCCACGCCGGGCGAGGTGGCCGAGCTGCTGAGCATGTACTACGAGGTGGCGGCACCGCTGATCTCCCGGCAGTTCGGCGGCGAGATCGAGAAGTTCATGGGCGACGGCATGATGGCGACCTTCAACAGCCGCGGCGATCAGCCCGACCACGCGCTGCGAGCGGCCGGCGCGGGGCTGGCGCTCCAGCGCTCGCTCGGGCGCATCGCCGACCGGCACGCCGGCTGGCCGCGGCTGCGGGTCGGCGTCAACAGCGGAGAGGCAGTGCTGCGCGAGCTGGGCGGCCACGGCCACGTCGCCTACACGGTCATCGGGGACACCGTCAACACCGGCTCGCGCCTGGAGGGGAAGGCGCCGGTGGGCGGCGTCCTGATCGGCGCCGAGACCTACCGCCAGCTCCCGGATGGCGCCGTCGTCGAGGCGATCGCCGGCCTGACGGTGAAGGGCAAGGCCGACGCGCTCGACGCCTACGTGCTCCACTCCCTGCCGTCCTGAGCTCAGCTCACCGCCTGCTTCACGAGCGCAGCGATCTTCGCCTCCGCGGCATCGGTGAGCTCCTTGAGCGCGAAGCCGGTCGGCCACATGGCCCCGGCATCGAGGTTCGCCTTGTCGCTGAAGCCGAGCGTTGCGTAGCGCGACTTGAACTTCTGCGCGCTCTGGAAGAAGCAGACGACGTTGCCGTCCTTGGCGTAGGCGGGCATGCCGTACCAGGTCCGCGGAGAGAGCTCCGGCGCCGTCGCCTTGACGATGGCATGGATCCGTTCCGCCATGGCGCGGTCGGCCGGCGGCATCTCGGCGATCTTGGCGAGGACTTCGCTCTCCCCATCGGCCGCGACCCCCCGGGCCTGTGCCTTGCGCTCGCGGACCATCTCCCGCATCGCGGCCCGCTCTTCGGGGGTGAAGGTCTGCGTGTCCTTCCTGGGGCTCATACAACCCTCCTCGTGGCCTGGTGTTCGAGAACATTGTAGTGCACCATTATGGTTGTCGTCAATGATTGTGATGCTCCAATAAATCTGCGATGCTTGCGTCATGCCGACCCGCATTGCGACCGACACCGAGGTGGCCGAGTTCGCGGGCCAGCTCCTGTTCCGCCTCTGGCGCGTGTCGCACACACGCACGGCCGAGGCGCTCGAGTCGATCGGTCTCACGCCCGCGCGGTTCGCGCTCCTCAACGTGCTCGCCGCTCGCGAGGGGACGATCCAGCAGCAGCTGAGCACGGACATGGGCATCGATCCGAGCGCGATGGTCAAGCTCATCGACGAGCTCGAAGCCGCCGGCCTGGCCGAGCGCCGGCGGCGGCCCGGCGACCGTCGGGCCTGGGAGGTCGCGATCACGGCCAAGGGGCGGCGGAGCCTGGAGCGAGCCAGGCGGCTCGCCGGGCAGGTCGAGGACGAGGTGCTGGGCGGCCTCAGCGGCGTGGAGCGCCGGCGGCTGGTGGCGCTGCTGCGCCAGGCCCTGCGCTCGGCGCCTCCCCAGCCTCCGTGGCGCTACGAGGAGGAGCGCGCGCGTTAGAGCACGAACGGAATCAGCATCTTCGTTCGGGATCGATAAGCGGGGTACGCGCGCGGGAAGGTCGCGGTGAGGTTCCGCTCCTCGAACGAGGCGCTGTAGTAGAAGTAGGCCGCCATCACGGCGACGATGGCCAGCCCGATCAGGTTGGTGACGAGCGCGGTCCCGAGCAGACCGAGCAGCAGACCCGCGTAGATCGGATGGCGAACGAGGCGGTAGGGGCCGGAGGTGACCAGCTCCGGTTGCGCCTTCTCGGTCATCGGCATGCCCCAGTTGCCGCCGAGGTGGATGCGCGCCCACACGGCGAGCGCGAGCCCGCAGCCGAGCAGGACGGCTCCGACCGCTCCGAGCACCGGGCTGTGCGAGACGAGGCTGCCGCTGCGAAGGACCCGGATCAGGAGGACGACCGCCAGCGCGCTCAAGCCCGCGGTGGGGATCCGGCGCCGGCCGCGCATGCCCTGCTTGGCGCCGAGCGCGGCCACGAGCCAGTAGGCCCAGAAGAGGAGCCAGACGATGCCGACGGCGATCCTGAGCGTGTGCATGGGGTTTGAGGGGCGGGCTCGGGCGGCCGGCGATCCGGAGGCGCAGCCGTCCGCGGGCCAGGGACTGTGCGAGGATCCTCCGATCAAATGGCGAACGCAAGCGGCAAGCTGATCCTGCCGCACGGTGACGCCTTGGCGCTCGAGGTGACCGTGGCCATCCACACGGGCGACCTCGAGGCGCTCGAGCGCCTCCTCGCCGAGCGGCCCGGCCTGTCCAGCGCGCGCATGATCGGCCGCAAGGGTCCGGAGGGCGGGTGGCGCACTCCGCTGCACGTGGCGGCGGACTGGCCCGGGTACTTCCCGGCCGCGCCCGCCGCGGTCGCACTGCTCGTGGCCGCCGGCGCGGATCCCAACGACGACACCGGCGGCGAGCGGCCCGAGACGCCGCTGCACTGGGCGGCCAGCAGCGATGACGCGGATGTCGCTCTAGCCCTCATCGACGGCGGGGCCGACCTCGAGACGCCCGGCGGGTCGATCGGCACGCCGCTCGATAACGCGATCGGCTACGCGTGCTGGCATGTCGCCCGGCTGCTGGTCGCGCGCGGCGCCAAGGTCGAGCAGCTCTGGCATGCGGCCGCCCTCGGGATGCTCGAGCGGATGGAGGAGATCATGGACGGGCGGCCGCATTCGATTGCCGAGCTCTCGCAGGCGTTCTGGCACGCGTGCGCGGGCGGCCAGCGGCGGGCCGCCGAGAAGCTGCTCGCCCGGGGGGCGGAGCTCGACTGGATTCCCGACTATGCCCAGGGCACCCCGCTGGATGCGGCCGGCACCCTGGGGACCCGTCAGAGCAACGTCCTCGACTGGCTACGAGAGCGAGGCGCCCGCTCGGCGAAGCCGGAGGACTGACGCTCCAGCCAGACTGCTTGCGCTGGACCTCTCACAGCGCGATCGAGCTGAGGGCCTCGACCGCACGCGCATAGTGGAGCGGCTCGAGCCGGATGTGGGAGTGCTGGGACATCGAGCGCGCCGCGACGCCGATCGCCTCGATGGGCGGGGCGAGATCGAGGTCCGGCACGACCAGCAGCGGCTCGACGGCGATCCGCCACGGCCAGCGCGGGTGCTCGACCCGGTAGGCCTCCCCGACCGCGACGACCACGCCGAAGACCCGCCGCCATACGCTCGCGTAGAGCACGAGGCGGTCATCCTCGCGCACGCGCGGGCGCCGCGGGAAGCCGCCCTCCCTCAGGACGCCCGTCCGCCCCTCCTCGATCCAGCGCGCGGGAAGCGGGCCCCGCGCATGACCGACCGCCTTCAGCCAGTGCGCGCGCATCAGAGGGGGCGACGCGGCCGCGACGGCCCCTGCGAGAGCAGGCGGACGATGCTTCGCACCGTCACGGCCGTCCACACGCCTTCGAGGAGGAGAAAGCCCCACTGTCCGCCGATCGCGGCGAGCACGGCAAGCGCGGCCGACCCCACCGCGTTCGGCCACAGGTAGGCGGGGGCGCTGGCGCCGAGCCGGCCGAACTGCTGGGCGGCGAACGGCGCAAGCACCAGCAGAGCCCCCGCGACTTGCACAATTGCGAGCATGGGGCCAGGCTCTCACACTGGAGGGACGCGCCGCACGGCGGTCGCCGCCGCGATGACGATGGTCTTGACGTCCTCTCGGCGAACCGTTGTCATTGCGGGATGCCCGACGACTTCATCCGGCAGTGGGGCGATCCCGCGCTCTACGAGCCCGCTGAGCCGGTCGCCGCCTTCGACGAGCCGCTGCGCGTTCGTGCCGCACGGCTGTGCCGGATGCTCGAGCTGGCGGACGGCGCGGGCTTGGCCGCCACTCAGGTCGGATGGCTGCGGCGGCTCTTTGCCTTCCGGCTGAGTCGCGAGCACGAAACCCAGGTACTGGTCAACCCTCGCGTCGTGTGGCGCTCGGAGCGGATCGAGACGTTCCTCGAGGGGTGCTTGAGCTTCAACGCGGTGGTCGTTCCGGTGCGGCGTCCGTTCGCCGTGCGGGTGGCGGGGCTCGACGTGTACGGCAATCCGATCGAGCTCGAGTGCGAGGACTTCGCCTCCTCGCTCATGCAGCACGAGATCGACCACCTCGACGGGGTCCTCACGCTGCACCGCGCAGATCCGTCAGCGCGCCAGCACGCGATCACTGCGCTGCTGACAAGCACGACGGAGGACGTGCGCCTGGCGGCGGCCTGACGGCCCGCAGAGCCGCTCGATCTCGAGCCGGCGGCTCCGGGCTCCGCGGAGCCCGGGCTAACCTCCGAGCAGCTCCTTGAAGGCGGGGTCCTCGCGGATCGGGTCGAGGTCGGGATCGCCTTCGAGATACGCGCGGGTTCGCTCCGAGAGCTCGATTGCGCGCCTCAGGTGCGCGATGGCCTGTTCCTTTTGGCCGGCCAGGCTTTCGCAGCATGCGACGTTGTAGAACAGGTCGGCGTACGGCGGGTCGCCCGCCAGCAGCTCGCGGCCACGCTCCGCAGCCTGCGCGTAATCGCCCGCCTCGTAGAGTGGCCGCACCGGCGCGAACAGCTCCCATCCGCCCGGCTCGTAGGGCTTGCCGGGAACGCCGCCCACCACGACGATCGTCGTGTCGGGCTCGTCTCCGAACGCCGTGCGTGTGACGCCGGGCCGCACGAAGACGAACGTCCCGGCGGGGGCATCGAACTTCTCCCCGCCGACCTCGAAGGAGGCGCGCCCGCGCAGCACTAGATACAGCTCCTCGTGGGAGTCCGGCGGGGCCTCGTCGTGCTCGTTGATGATGCGAGCTCCGACCTCGCGGCCTACCCAGGCGTTGACGCCGAAGGACGTGATGCCGAAGTGGTGGCGCACGGGGCGCATGGGCGCGCGGCCGTCGTCCAGCTCCATGATCTCGTCGACATGTGCCACCGCGTACCCATCCATACAGATCCCTCCGTTGTCCGCCGCACAGGCCTGGGCGAGTCTAGTCCTGCTCGCCGTCACGGGAGGACGTCCGAGAGTTCTTCGTGGCCGCCGACGCGTGCCCAGCCAAGCGCGTTTCCGCCGTGGAGGTCGTCACGGATCAGCGGGTCAGCTCCAAGTTCGAGGAGCACCGTCACCGCGTCACGCTGCCCGGCCTGGGCGGCGAGATGAAGAGCTGTCACGCCCTCGCCGTGACCTGGTCCCCCGAACGTGCCGCGCTGGTTCGGGTCAGCGCCAAGCTCCACCAGGGTGCGGACTGAGGTGACCCGGCCCTTGGCGGCCGCCCAGGTGAGTGCTGTGCCGCGGTACGGATCGGCGTCGACTCGCGCGCCGAGCTCGACGAGCAGCCGGATCGCTTCGGCGCGGTCCGCCTTTGCCGCCCACACGAGTGCTTCGTCGAGCACCTCCTGGGGACTGTCGGAGGGCTCCCAGGCCGGGAAGCCGCCGTGGGGGCGGTAAAACGCGCGGTGCGCGCCACCCTGTGGCGTGCCGGCGAGCGCGCGGATCAGTTCGAGGTCCCCGAGCCCGGCGGCGACGCGCAGGTTGACGGGTTCCCGGCCCAGGAGGGCTGCCACTTCGCGGTGGCCCCAGAACAGCGCCTGAACGAGGGGGGTCCCACCATCCCCGCGGGCGGACAGGTCGATGCGCGCGCCGGCGCCGAGCATCAGTTCGGCGAGCTCGCAGTCGTTCGCGTAGCCAGCCTGGTGGAGCTTCGTCCAGCCGTAGTCGTTGCCGCGATTAGGGTCTGCACCCCGCTCGAGGAGCAGCGACACGATCTCCAGATCGCCCGCCATTCCCAGCAGGTCGTTGCCGTTCGTCCCGCGCTGAAGCACGAGATCCGGAAACCGGCTGAGGAGATCGGCAAGGCGCTCACGATCGCTCTCCTCGACCGCTCTGTAGGCGAGCACGAACGGCGTCGGCGGTTCCTCGCCGGCGCGCATCGCCTCGACATGACGACGAAGCGCGCGCCAGCTCGAAAACCCGTGGCGGGCGGCCAGATCATCTCGCGCCTCGCTGACGCTCACGCCGGAAACCGAGGCGAATCCACGGGCGCGCCCGTCGTAGTAGTCGAGGTCGGTCCGAAACGGCTGCTCAAGGGCGAGGCGCTCGACATATGCCTTGAGCCTCGGCCAGCTGTGGAAGCCCAGGTCGCGCGCGAGCTCGAACTGCACCTCCGCCAGCTTCACCTCTTCTCCCGCCGCACGTCGCTCCCGGACGCGCTCCTTCGCCTGCTTGCGCAGCTGCTCCAGATTGAGCTGAAACACCATTAGGGTGGGCTCGGCCCTTTCCGGCGGACTGGATGCGGCCCTCGCCGCAACGGAAATGTAATCGACTGCGGACGGAGGCCCCCGTCGGGCCAGGTGCCTGAACCGGACCGTGATTGGCGGTTTAATCCGGTCCGTCGCGCGCTCCGCGCGACCCGGTGGGACGTTTCCAGGAGAGATGATGAGCACGATCAACGCCGCGCCCGCTCCGTTCGCGCGCCTGTTCCGCGACCGCTCGCGGCCGATGCAGATACTCCTCGGCGGAGTGATCCCGGCCGTCTTCGGGGCGATTGCCGGGGTGCTACTCGGCGTCTCCGCCCCGGCCTACTACGCCTTCGGCGCCCTGGCGGCGCTCGGCTCGTTCCTGTCCGGTTTCGAGCACCGCGACGGTTGGGGCGGCGCCGATCGGGGGTTCTGGGCCGGCGCCTTTTACGGAACCGCGCTGCTGGTCACGCACGCGATCGTCGGCACGCACGCGAAGGCCTCACTCGGGAGCTTCCCCCCGTTCCTGGTCGTCATCACCACGATCGCGGGAATGCTCATCGCTGCGGCCGGCGGCAGGCTGGCGCGGTTCTACCGCGAGCGCGCCGGCGTCTTCATCACCGACGAACCCAAGGACTGAATGGTCGCCGGTCGGCGCATCGCCACTACGCGATGCGCCTTGGCCAGAGTTCAGCTATGTCCCTGGAAGTGCCTAGCCGCGATTCGCTCGGTTCAAACGAACCACGACGCGGGGGAGGGCTTATTCAGATTCGTGCTAGGACGAAGGCGCGGGGGCTGAGCCCGTATCGAGAACCGACAGGAGGCGGTCCATGTCGCGGCGAAGCGCCTCGACGTCGCGACTCTCAAAAGCTTCATGATCGCCGAAAGCCGAAGCGGCTGCTAGGAGCCTCGAGATCAACCGGAGGAGCGAACTGGGCAGCATCTCAAGCCGCACCACCTCGCCGTTCCGCTTTGTGAGGTGAATGAGGCACCGGTAGTCACCTGTCTCGACATCCCGGTACACGTCGCGGATGATGCTGAACCAATCGTGCCCGCCGAACAGCGTCTCGTCCGAAAAGAAAGCAGCTGAGAGGTCGGCGCCGTAGAGGGCGATCACTTTCTCCAAGAACGGGCGCGCTTCATCCGTGAAGGGGGGCTCCGCTAATTCCTCCGGGTCCTGCACCAGACTGACGAGCTGGAAGAAGCCATCGAACGAGAGGAACGACCTGAGAGCTCGCGACAAGGTCCGATACGGCGCTGGCTGCTTGAGCCGATTGACGTGCAGGTCTAGAGCTTGCAAGAAGAGCTCGCGCCGCTCCGACAGCGCGAGGTCCTGAAGCTCCTGAAGTCCCTGCCCGAGTTCCTCGCGTTCCTCCTCCTCGAGTTCCTCTTCGCGAGAAGGAGCGGCGCCCTTGCCCAGTTCAGCGGGCGTGGTGAGGCCGTCGTCGCCACGACCAGTGCTCGCCGGGTCAGTTATTTGACGCCTCGGCTTCCGTCCCGGCGACGATCAAGGTGCGACGCAAAGCGTTCCGAGGCTGACCGACTGGCCGAAAGCTGACACCGGAATGAAGATCAAAAGCCGCGTTGTAATCGACGATGAGCATGGGTTTTTTCGTCACCAGCAGGTCTTCGTCGTTCTGCGCGAAGGTCCCCATCCGTCGCAGTCCCGTCGGATTAGTGGGCCACCAGCCCGTCTGCGCCGGGGAAGGTGGAGGAGGCGGCGGCTCATCGGTTTCGCTCTGACCTGAGGATTGAGTGTCGGAAGGCGCAGTGGTCGCCCCTCCAGGCGGCTCCTCGGCAGCGCCCGATCGGTTTACGGGCAGCAGAGCCAGAGGAGTGCCGAGAAGCCCGACCAACACGGCGAGCGCGCAGCCGACTACAGCGGTGGTCGCTCCCGTCCAGTTCAACGCCTGCGAGGCGACCGTTAGGAATACGCCACAGGCTATCGCGACGCCATAGGCCAGAAGGATGCGAAGGTGGTTCCTGATGCGTCTGCTCATGGACCCCATCCTAGAGAAAGCTTGAGATTACCCATGACAGGGCGCCTGCAGTCAGGAGTCCCATCCCTGTCTCGATGAACGTCGTCCTCTTGAGGCCAGCCTCTGGTCGTAAAACGCTGCATATTGCCCAGGAGACATACCCGAGCCCCCCGCCCAGCGCGGCCATGGCCCCTACCCACTCAATCTGACGGTCAAACGGCAGCTTGGCCGCGGCGGGACGGGCAGGAAACACGCAGGGAGCCTATCTGGCGGCGCCGACAAACGGAACATGTCCGAAGCATCGGCTTCGGATGAGATGTCCTTTACTCGAATCAGCAACGAAACTCGGGCGTCCGGCCCGACCAGACGCGCCGCTCGCGACTACCTCAGCATGCGGGTCGCGAGCCGCTCAGCGCCAACGTGCCCCCGGCGCGCCACGAACATCCGACGCCTCGGTCGGATCGAGGTACCTAAGCCAATCGTCCGGGACAGGTTCGCTGGGCAGCAGGATCAGGCCGGACTCGCGGTCTGCGACCTTGAAGTAGCGGTACTCGTAGAGCTGGCCGCCGGCCTCGCGGATCGACGCGGATCAAGAGCGTCGGATGACTTCGGCCTCGATGATGACGGACGGGTACGCCAGCCCCAGGTCGACGGCGGCGTTACGTCCAGGCTCGTAGAGTTGAGCGGTGAGTTAGTCCGCGCAGTCGTTGACGAGCGTTCTCGTGCTTGCGCATCCGGACTCGGCGTCCGCCGAGGATCTGCACGATGTCGTTGGCGTCCGCCTTGGGCCGGAAGGAGGCGAGGAACTGGGCGGAAGCGGGAGCAGCGGCAATGGCCTGGTCGTCCGCGGAGGCTGGTTCTTCTGCCGCCGCCTGGCGCGGGCTTGGGCCGAAGGATCCTGCAGGGCGCAAGGGGTGAGCGTGAAGCTCTACCGGTCCAGCGGTGATCCGGGCGGTCGCGTGCCTGGTGGCGAGAGGCCAACCATGTTTGAGGGCGAGCGGCAAATGATCTATCCGGTGGCGTGTCCAACGCTTGCCGCCTGCCCGCATCGGCCATGCCGTTGTGGTCAGGCCACGAAAGAGATGACTCGGGCCCTTGGCAGCGACGCGGCGAAGGAATCGAACCTTCCAAGCCGGGGGCTGCCCGGCCCTGCCAGTTTTGAAGACTGGATGGGCCACCAGGCCCGTGCCGCGCCGCGGCGGATCCTACGGATCCGGCTAGGCGGTCGCCGGGTCGCCCGACTCCGGCAGCAGGCGGCGCGCCAGCGCGCGCAGCAGCTTGCGCTCGATGCCGGGGTCAGTGGCGATCAGCCCGGAGAACTCCCGCTCCCCCACCACGAAGAACCGAAGCGGCGTCGCCGCGGTCACGGTGGCGGTCCGCGTGACCGGCTCGAGCAGCGCGATCTCGCCGAAGAACTCGCCGTCCCGCAGCACCGCCACCCGCTTGCCGTGCCGGGTGACCTCGGCCTCGCCCTCCACGATCACGAAGAACTCGCGCCCGCGCGAGCCCTCCTGGCAGAGGACCGTCCCGGCCGGCACGTCGAGGTCGTCGGTCAGCCGGGCGATCTGCGTGAGCTGCCGTCCCGAGAGTCCTTCGAACAGCGGCGAGCGGTTGAGCGCCGCCACCTTGGCGTCCTGGCGAAACCGGGGCACGGCGCAACCGTACTGCCTGGCGCAAGCGCGGTGTAGATCAGGCGGCCTCGAGCCGCTCGGGGAGCCCGAAGCGCCCGAACGCTCCCCGCGCCTGGCGCTCGTCGAGCGGCCGCTCGGGGAAGCGCTCGTAGGCGTCGGGCTCCTCTGCGCCGGTCGCCCGGACGATGAACGCGGTGACATCGCTGACCAGCCCGTCGCGCAGGCTGAGGACGTTCAGCGCGAAGGGCAGGTAGGCGCCCGACGGAGCGTCCCACGCGTAGAAGGCGAGCGCGGGCTGGGCGTTGGCGCGCGTGAGAAGCGCACGCCAGCCCCACCGTCCCGACATCGAGGACTCGCGCGCCCACATGGTGATCGTCTCGCGCGGCGTGTACCACGTCCGCAGGGGAGGCATCGCGAACGTGGCGTCGGCGACCAGCAGCTGGGCGAACGCGTCGACGTCGCAGCGCTCCCACGCATCGACGTAGCGAGCGATCAGCTCGCGCAGCCCGCGATCACCCAGCGATTGGACGTTCTCCTGCTGGCTACGGCGCGGCACTCGCGCGCGCACCGCCGCGCGGGCGCGCTGAAGCGCGCTGTTGACCGAGGCCACGCTCGTCTCGAGCATGGTCGCCGCCTCCTGGGCGCTGAAGCCGAGCACGTCCCTGAGCATCAGCGCCGCCCGCTGGTTGGCGCCCAGGTGCTGGAGCGCGGCCACGAAGGCGAGCTCGACGCTCTCGTGCCGCTCGTAGCTGGCCTCGGGGGTGGCCCGGCCGGACGGCAGCCCGAGCGCCTCGTCGGGATAGGGCTCGAGCCAGGTCGACTCGACGAGCGGCTCACCGGGCGGCGTGTGCGGCTCCGCGGCCGGGCCGAGGTCGATCGGGAGCATCCGCTTCTTGCGTCGAGCCAGCTCGGTCAGGCAGACGTTGGTGGCGATCGTGTACAGCCACGACCTCGCGGAGGCCGCGTCACGCAAGCCGGCGGCGCCGCGCCAGACGCGCAGCAGCGTCTCCTGGAGCGCGTCGTCGGCGTCGTACACCGAGCCGAGCATCCGGTAGCAGTGCGCGTGCAGCTCGGCTCGGTGCAGATCGACGAGACCCGCGAAGTCCCGCTCTGGTGTGTCCGTCGCGCGTGTCAGCGCTGCTCGACCACCATCAGGCTGTGTCCGGTGGGATCCCGGAACCAGAACATCGGTGGGACCGGGCCGCCCATGCGCGAGACCTCGGCGTCCACGTCGACCCCGCGG
>Ga0070739_10003841_pt1 | contig 18310 bp, 16 predicted proteins | sample Coa_R1_7_FD_66445 | JGI IMG/M metagenome (GOLD analysis project Ga0070739, IMG submission 66445) | Surface soil microbial communities from Centralia Pennsylvania, which are recovering from an underground coalmine fire - Coalmine... | ecosystem: Environmental > Terrestrial > Soil > Unclassified ... | reverse complement strand
CGCCTGGGTCGGCAACGCCGCGATCGCAGTCGCCTTCGCCGGCTACCTGGCCGTCTTCTGGCCGCGAGCCTCCACGTACTGGATCGCGACCGCTCTGGCGATCGGGCTCGTCTGGCTGATGACATTCGCCAACATCCTCGGCGTCCGCCAGGCCGCCTGGGTGCAGATGATCACCACGATCGTCAAGTTCGTCCCGCTGGCCCTGATCGGGATCGTGGGCCTCTTCTTCATTCACACGAGCAACTTCGCACCGTTCACGCTCACCCACGGCTTCGACTGGGGTATCAGCGGCGCCGCCCTGCTCACGCTGTGGGCGTTCATCGGGCTCGAGTCGGCGACGGTGCCGGCCGAGGAGGTCAAGGACCCGGAGAAGACGATCCCCCGGGCCACGATCATCGGTACCGGCGCCGCAACGGTCGTCTACCTGATCGCCACGCTCGCACTGTTCGGGATGATCGCCAGCACCGCTCTCGCGAAGTCCTCGAGCCCGTTCGCCGCGGGGGCGAACGTCATCTTCGGCGGCACCTGGGGCGGGAAGGCGATCGCGATCGTCGCGATGTTCTCGATCGCCGGCGTCCTGAACGGATGGATCCTGCTGCAGGGCCGCGTCCCGCTCGGCGCAGCCCAGGACGGGCTGTTCCCGAAGCGGTTCGCACGGGTCGACGAGAAGCGAGGTACCCCGGTCTTCGGTCTCGTCGCCTCCTCGGTCCTGATCACCGCGCTGCTGGCCCTCAACTTCCAGCAGAAGGGGAGCGTCGTCCACCTCTTCACGGACGTGATCATCATCGCGACCCTGACCGCGCTGATCCCGTACGCATTCGCGGCGGCAGCGGAGATCTACCTCTTCTTCACCGAGCCGGAGGCCTTCTCCGGAGTCCGCTTCGCGCGCGACACGGTGATCGCCCTCCTCGCCCTCGCTTACTCGTCCTGGGCGATCTGGGGAGCAGGCGAGGAGTACATCGCAAAGGGCTTCATGCTCCTGCTGGTCGGCATCCCCGTCTACCTCTACGTGAAGTGGGAGCAGAACCGGAAGCAGCCTGATGCCGCGCCGATGACGACGCCGCCGGAGGCGCCGATCGCGGCCACCGACGGCAGGCCCACGCTCGTTGCGAGTCACTGAGGACCGCGACCCATGCATGCGATCGAGAGAGAGCTAGGACGGGCCCCGGCGGCGAGCGCCGGGTCCCGCCTCGCCGTCGCCTCGGAGGTCGGGGTTCTCCGGCGAGTGATCCTGCACCGTCCCGATCTCGAGCTGAAGCGGCTGACGCCGGCGAACAAGGACGAGTTGCTGTTCGACGACGTGCTCTGGGTCAAGAGGGCACGTCAGGAGCACGACGCCTTCGCCGACGCCCTCGCGGAGCGCGGCGTCGAGGTGCTCGACCTCGACATGCTCCTTGCCGAGGCTCTCGAGCAGGGAGACGTTCGAGATCAGGTGGTCGGGCGGACGTTGCGGGCCGCCAACATCAAGCCGAGCTTCGAGCCCGCCTTCGTCGACTGGCTCGCCGGACTGGAGGCGGCGGAAGCCGCCGCGCTCCTCGTCGGCGGCGTGGCCTGGGACGAGCTTCCCTTCGAAGCTCGGTCGCTCACAGGCCGGATCGCCGGACAGCGGTTCGGCGGCTTCGTCCTGCCGCCGCTGCCGAACCAGATGTTCACGCGGGACAGCTCGGCCTGGATCTACGGCGGGGTGTCGATCAACGCGATGGCCATGCGGGCCAGAGCGCGCGAGTCGCTCCACCTCGACGCGATCTACCGTCACCATCCCTTCTTCGCCGACTCCGACTTCGAAATCTGGAGTGACGACTGGCTTCTGCCGCCGCAGCTCGAGGGGGGCGACGTGCTCGTCATCGGAAACGGTGCCCTCCTCGTCGGGATGGGCGAGCGGACGAGCCCGGTCGCCGTCGAGCTACTCGCCGAGCGCCTGTTCGCAGCCGAAGCGGCGCGTCAGGTGATTGCGGTCGTGCTGCCGCGGCGTCGCTCGGAGATGCATCTCGACACGGTGCTGACGATGGTCGATCGCGACGCCTTCACGGTCTACCCGGAGCTGGCGCAGGCGCCGCTCGCGTTCAGCCTTCGTCCCGGAACACACGGACTCCGAATCGACCGCGAGGACGACCTGTTCGCGACGATCGCCTCGGCCCTGGAGCTCCCGCGCGTCCGGCTGATCGAGACGGGCGGCGATCGCTACGAGGCCCAGCGGGAGCAATGGGACGACGGCAACAACGTGCTGGCAATCGCCCCTGGCGTGGTCGTCGCCTATGAGCGGAACGTCGACACGAACACGCGCCTCCGCCAGGAAGGCATCGAGGTGATCACGATCGCCGGCTCCGAGCTCGGCCGCGGCCGCGGCGGTCCGCGCTGCATGTCCTGTCCGATCGAGCGCGACGCGCTCCCCGAATACAGCTGAGGAGAACAGAATGGCAACCCAGACCGCGACTCGCGCACCAGCCGACTACCTGCGCGTCTCAGACCTGACGAGTAATCAGCTCGAGTTCCTTCTCGACCTTGCCGCGCGCATGAAGGCCATGCCCGCAGCCTGGAACGAGGTGCTGCGCGCGGAGACGGTTGCCTGCTTCTTCGAGAAGCCGTCCACACGCACACGCGTCTCGTTCGCCGCAGCTTCCTATCGCCTCGGCGCGCAACCGCTCTTTCTGCGTCCCGACGAGCTGCAGCTCGGCCGCGGCGAGCCGATCGCCGACACGGCCCGGGTGCTCTCCGGCTATGCGGCGGCGATCGTGCTCCGGACGTTCTCGCAGTCCGAAGTCGACGAGGTCGCGAAGTTCTCGGACGTCCCAGTGATCAACGCGCTCTCCGACCAGCACCACCCGTGCCAGGCGCTGGCCGACCTGCTCACGATCCGCGAGCACTGCGGCGGCCTGGCCGGCCGGACGCTCGCCTTCTGCGGCGACGGAGCCAACAACGTCGCCCGCTCGCTCCTCGAGGCGGGCGCGCTCGCCGGCATCCGCGTCGTCCTCTGCGGGCCGCCCGACTACTGGCCGAAGCCGTCGGTCCTCTCGGAAGTGCGGCAGCTCGCCGAGCGCCATGCCGGCGACATCGACCTCTCGAACGATCCGCGGCAGGCAATCGCCGACGCCGATGCCGTCTACACCGACGTCTGGGTCTCAATGGGCGAAGAGCAAAAGCAGGCGCAGCGGCTCGCCAACCTGGCTCCCTACCAGGTCAACGCCGACCTGATGGCGCTCGCGAAGCCCGACGCGATCTTCCTCCACTGCCTCCCCGCCCGGCGCGGCGAAGAGGTGACCGCCGAGGTGATCGACGGCCCGCAGTCGGCCGTCTGGGAGCAAGCGAAGAACCGCATGTGGACCGAGGAAGCCCTCCTCTACGCACTCACCACCCGCGACTGGGAACGAGGAAGCTGATGCGCATCGTCGCCGCACTCGGAGGCAACGCGCTCCTGCGTCGCGGAGAGCCGCTCGAGGCGGAGGTTCAGCGCGCCAATGTCCAGCAAGCGGCCTGCGACCTCGCCGCGATCGCCGAGGACAACGAGCTTGTGGTCACGCACGGAAACGGCCCCCAGGTCGGCCTGCTCGCACTCGAAGCGGACGCCTATCGGGCCGTGAAGCCGTATCCCCTCGACATCCTCGGCGCCGAGAGCCAAGGGATGATCGGCTACCTGATCGTGCAGGCGCTACGCGCGGAGACGGACCTCAGCGTGGCGGCGCTCTTGACCGAGGTCGTCGTCGACGCCGATGATCCCGCGTTCGCGCGACCGAGCAAGCCGATCGGCCCCGTTTACACGGAGGCCGAGGCACGGCGTGCGGCGGCCGAGCACGCCTGGGAAATCGGGCCCGACGGGGCACACTTCCGACGCGTCGTCGCCTCCCCCCGGCCGCGAGACATCGTCGAGCTCGACGCCATCGAGACGCTGCTCGAGCACGGCTCGATCGTCGTCTGCGCCGGAGGCGGAGGTATCCCGGTTGTCCGCAGGGGCCGGCGGCTGCGCGGCGTGGAGGCCGTCATCGACAAGGACCTCACCGCCGCCCTCCTCGCCGAGCGGCTCAACGCCGACCGGCTCCTCATCCTCACCGACGTCCCCTACGTCGAACGCGACTGGGGCACGCAGAGCTCCTCGCGGATCGAGAGCGCGACGCCGGCCGAGCTCCGACAGCTCGACTTCGCGGCCGGCTCGATGCGGCCGAAAGTCGAGGCCGCCTGCCGCTTCGTCGAGCGCACGGGCTGCGAAGCGCTGATCGGCGCTCTCGGCGATCTGGCGGAGGTCGCCGCGGGCCGCGCCGGCACTCGCGTCGAAAGAGCAGCGGTCGTCAGCCAGTCGTCGGCACTGTCGCAAGCTACGGAAACTCCGCAACCCTAATCCGCGCCCAAGCCCCTTTGCGCGAGCCGCGGCGGCGACGACGATTCGCCGATGTCGATCGCCACGATCGCCACGCCCCCGAAACACACCCGGGCACACCTCGTTGGCCGGCCGCTCGCGTGAGACGAGATCGCGCGCACGAGACTGCGTTAGCTCGTCGCGCTGCCCGTCTTCAGCTCCGACGCCCTCTCCTCCGTCGCATAGGCGACCGAGGCGGCGCTCGGCGTGCTGCTCGTGGCGGGGGCATCTGGGCCGCTCCTTCGTGGCGTGGAGTCGCCCGAGATGACGGTGGAAACCCGCAGAGCCGATCCGCGCACGACCCGAGGCGGCGGCTTGGGCGCCATACGACCATCGAGTCGGATGAGCAACGGGACAAGACCTGAGTCGAAGCAACTGGCGAACGAGCCTCTGCTCCGCGTCCTGACGTTCAGACGCGATGCCATCGTCGGTCGAGCTGCGGAGGCGATCCGAGAGACCCGGACCCGCTACCGGACGGCCGGACAGCCCGAAACCGTGCAGCGGCTCGACGGCCTGTACCTCGAACTGCTCGAGGCCGTCTCGAGGCGAGATCTGGGCCGGATCGTCGCGTACAGCCGCGAGCTCGCCGCGCAGCGCTTCCAGTCGGGCTATGACCTCTCGGACGTCCAGGTCGCGTTCAACGCCCTCGAAGAGGCCGCATGGAGCTGCCTCTGCTCGGAGCTCCAGCCGGACGAGCTGGCCGCTGCGCTCGGCGTCGTGAGCACCGTCCTGGGAGCCGCCAAGGATGCTCTCGCTCGCGAATACGTCGCGCTCGCATCACACACGCACGTACCGTCGCTCGACATGCGTGCGCTCTTCACCGGCGGCGCGGGAGCATAGCCCTACTCGAGCAGCCCGCGGTCGAGCGCGGTCGCCGCGATCTCGGCGCGCGTCTGCAACCTCAGCTTCTGCATGATGTGCGCCCGATGCGTCTCGGCCGTGCGGACCGAGATGTAGAGCGTCGCCGCGATCTCCTGGTTCGTGTGGCCGAGTGCGAGGAGGCGCATCACCTCCCGTCGCGATCGGAGAGCGGTTCGAAGAGCCTGACGAGCGCGAGCCGGCCGCGGGCGTAGAGTCGTCGGGTGAACGCGTTGCCGCGTAAGAGCCTCGGGCACTCGGGGATCGAAGTCTCGACATTGTCGCTGGGCTCGTGGCGGACGTACGAGCGCATCTCCCGCGAGCAGGGCGTCGCGGTGATGCAGGCGGCACGGGAGTGCGGAATCACGTTTCTCGACGACGCGCGCTACAACGACGAGACCGGGACGGCGCCGATCCCGACCGGCTACTCCGAGGTCGTATTCGGCGAGCTGTTCCGGGCGGCTGGCTGGAAGCGCGACGACGTGGTCGTCGCGAACAAGCTCTGGTGGGAGTTCTGGCCGGAGCAGTCCGCGGAGGAGGAGCTGGACGCGTCGCTCGCCCGGATGGGCTTCGACGACATCGACGTCGTGTACTCGTGGACCGCAGTGGACGGGCCGCCGGTCGAGGAAATCGTCGGTTCGATCGGCGGTCTGATCGAGGCCGGGAAGGTGCGCGCCTGGGGTACAGGAAACTGGGAGCCAGCCGACCATGCGGCCGCGGCGGAGATCGCCAGAGCCGAGGGGGTGCCGGCGCCGTGCGCCGCCCAGCTCCCCTATAACATCGCGCTGCGCAACCACGTCGAAGGCCCCGACGCGGCGGTCGCGCTCGATACGTCCGGCGCGTCCGTCGTCGCCTCGTACGCTCTGTACGGAGGGGTACTGACCGGCAAGTACGACGATCGCTCGGCGTCCGGGCGCATGACCGATGAACTCGACGATCCGGAATTGCGACCTTTGCTCGAGACCGCCCGGTCGTTGGGAGAGCTCGCCACAACGCTCGGAACAAGCCGGGCGGCGCTCGCGATCGCGTTCGCGCTGGCGAACCCGCGCGTTGCCAGCGTGCTCTTCGGCGCGACCAGCCCCGAGCAGGTGGCTGAGAACGTCCGTGCCGTCGAGCTCCTCGAGCAGCTCGAGCCGGCAGCTCTCGCCGACCTGCAGGCGATCGCCTGAGCCAGCAGCGAGATCCCAGCGGGCCGCCACCTGGTCGGACCAGCGATCCGTGAGATGCCGAACGGATCGCAGCAAAGGGATCGCCGGTGTACGCGCGGAACGCCGCGCGCCGCTCGTCAGCGTCGGGGTGCAAGCGCCAAAGCGATTGCTTCCTCGGGCCTCAGCTGCAAGCCTGTTTCCCAAGCCGCGTCGTAGGCGGCGTCACCCAGCGCAGCGCGAGCAGCCTCCTCTGCCTGATCGCGGAGGTCCCGCTGCGCCGCAATCGGATAGTCGACGTCAGCCTCGCGACGGCGCGCCTCAGCGCAACCAAGGAGCCGCGCTGCGGTCGCGGGATCGCCGCTCCGGACGAGCACACTGGCGATCGCGAGCATGCCCATCGAGACGATGATCGCCGAGCCGAACTCGCTCGAGAAGCCGATTGTGTCCTGTAAGAGGGCCAAGGCATCGGCAAGTCGACCTTCGTCGCGCGCCACCATCGCGAGCGCGTAGCGGCCGGCGGACTCCATGAAGCCGTCGCCGGCGGCCTGCGCACCCTCGAGCAGTTCCTGCGCCACCCGTCCGGCTTCCTCGAGGTTGCCCGTGCGCCAGTACGAGAGCGCAAGCCCCTGCTGCGCCTGCAAGGCCCGGTGCTCGTCGCCCAACGCCCGCATCCGCTCCACGCTCCGCTCGCAAAGCGGCAGCGCGGTCACCCAGTCGTCCTCGACGAAGCACACGGCCGCGAGCTGGAACTCGGCGAATGCGATTCCCCACTCGTCGCCGAGCGCCTGCTGCACCTGAAGCGACTCCTCGGCTCGGCCACGCTGCAGTGCTGCTCCCTCGGATCCGGCATGCGCGGCCAGATGGGCCGAGCAGATCAGCGCCCTCCCTCGCACACTCGGCGTCCCTTCGCCGGTCGCAAGCAGGCGTTCGACCCGACGCCACCCTTCGCCCCAGCGGTTGCGCAGACACCAGAACTCCATCGCCGCCCCGCACAGCCGCATCGCCTCGCCGATGCGACCCACGCCTTCGAGCCAGTCGAGCGCGGCGCGGATGTTCTCGAGCTCGGGCTCGAGCCGGTCGAGCGCAGGCTTGGGGTCGACGCCGAGAAGCTCCGGCTCCGCCGCCTCGCACAGCTGGAGGAACAGCTCGGCGTGCCGCTCGCGTAGCACCTCCACCTCACCCGACGCCTCCAGGCGCTCCAAAGCGAATTCGCGGATCGTCTCGAGCATCCAGAAGCGCCGGCCGTCGCGAACCCGGACGAGGCTCTTGTCGACGAGCGACTCGAGCACGTCGAGCTCCGCGTCGCAGACCCGCTCCGCCGCGTCGAGTGTCGAGCCGCCATGGAAGACGGCGAGGCGAGCGAACAAGGAGCGCTCGTGTTGGTCGAGAAGCTCGTGACTCCACTCGATCGTCGCACGAAGGGTCTGTTGACGGGGATCGACCCCGCGACCCGCCTTGAGCAGGTCGAGGCGCTGCCCCAGGCGATCGAGCAACTGTCGCGGCGAGAGGACTCTCACCCGCGCTGCCGCCAGTTCGAGCGCGAGCGGCAGCTGCTCGAGACGCATGCAAAGCTCGGAGACGGCTTCGTCGCGCGCGAAACCCGGATCGGCCGCGCGCGCCCGCGAGAGAAACAGCTCCGCCCCGTCGCCTGGCTCGAGCGGGGGCACCGGATACGCCTGCTCGCCCGGCAGCCGCAGACGCTCGCGGCTCGTCACGAGTAGGCGCAGGTTCGGGCACGCAGCGAGAAGTCCGGCCAGATCATCAGCCGCCGCCACCAGGTGCTCGAAACTGTCGAGCAGCAACAGCAGCGACTTGTCGCCGACATGGTCGGCCACGCCATTCCGGCTCCCGATTGCCCGTCCCGCGGCGTCGAGCACAAGGCCGGCGTCCGTCAAAGACGCCAGCGGAGCCCAGAACACACCGTCCGGGTGGCTCTCCGCCGCCTCGGCCGCCAGCTGCATCCCGAGCCGCGTCTTCCCCGTACCCCCGGGACCAGTGAGCGTCAGCAAACGCGCCTGCGCGAGCAGCGCCCCCGCCTCCGAGAGCTCCCGCTCGCGACCGACGAACACCGTCGCCGGCACCGGCAAGTTCGTCCGCTGCAAACTCCGAAGCGGCGGGAACTCGCGCTCTCCAAGCTGGTAGATCCGCTCACCCAGCGCAAGGTCCTTCAACCGATGCTCCCCAAGATCCCGCAGCCGCCGGTCGAGCAGCGCCGCCGTCGCCGAAGAGACGAGCACCTGCCCGCCGTGACCCACCGCTGCGATCCGCGCCGCCCGATGGACGTCCACGCCGATGTAACCCTCGTCGTCGAGCCACGGCGTTCCCGTGTGAAGCCCCATGCGCACCGGGACCGGCCCGTCCGCCAACTCCCGCTGTGCCACTTCCGCTGCCCGCAGCGCACCCGGAGCCGAGGAGAACGCAACGAAGAACGAGTCGCCCTGCGTGTCGACCTCCACCCCGCCTTCCGAGGAGAACGCCGCCCGCAGCACGCGCCGGTGCTCCGCCAACACCTCGGCGTAGCGCTCGGCGCCGAGGTCGTCGAGAAGCCTCGTCGAGCCCTCGACGTCCGTGAACAGGAACGTCACCGTCCCGCGGGGCAGATCATCCCGCACGGACAGATCATGCGCGAGAACGCAACCCGGCGTCCAGCCCGGACAACCGCTGCGCCGCGACAGCTAGTGCTGCACCGAGCATGTCGGCGGCGGACCGTGCCGCAGCCTCGCCGGTGGGCCGGCACGCCAGTGCACATCCGCGGGATGGGGCGTCGTCACCCACGCCCTGCCGTCCCAGCGAGCGACGTAGTCGTCCGTGCGGCAGTAGCCCACCGTCCATGCCGAGCCGTCCCGGGCCGCGACTATCGCCGGCCGACCGTCGTAGATCGGCGGTGTCGCGCCGGGCGCGATCTGCCAGCGCTGCCCGCTCCAGTGCAGGAAGAACGTGGCCGGCCCGGTGCCGGAGAGGCCGTTATTACCCTGGAGCTCGAGCCGTTGGCTTTGGCCAAGCGCCCATACGTCGTCAGGACGCGCAGCAGCGACGTCCACCAGTGCGGCCGAGTTGCTGCCGCCGGCCGGCATTGGAACGTGAGTCAGCCGCCAGCTGCGACCGTTCCAGTGAGCCGCAAGCGAGTGCGAGAACTTCGCGACCCGATTGCCGCCCTGCCCGTAACTGCCGACCGCCCAGGCGTCATTCCATGCCGTGGCGGTGAAACCGGCGAACGGATCCGACTGCCCGAACGGAGCCGGGACGGCCTGCCAACGAGATCCGTTCCAGTGCTCGACCACGACCGGCCCGGAAGGCGAACTGTCCTGCTGGCCGCTGGAGATCACCCAGACGTCCGAAGGCCCGGTCGATACCACCTTGTCCAAGACGACGCCGCGCCGCGCCCAGGGCACGGACTGCCGCCGCCACGCGCGACCATCCCAGCGCAGCAGCAACGGCCGCGTTTTGCTGGACACGAACCTGCCCGCGTGATTCGCGCCGAACGTCCCGCCGACGGCCCATGCGTTGTGTGCACCGGCCGCGGAAACCCCGAACAGGAACGACGTAGGAAGGCGAGGGAGCTGAACGACGCTCCAGCGCGAGCCGTCCCAGCGCTCGATCAATGCATGCGACGCGGCGAGGTACCCGGGACCACGCGCTCCCACGGCCCACGCCTCATCCGGAGTGCGCGCGGCCACGGCCCAGAGCTCGGCGTTGCCGACGCGGGGCAGAGGAACGCGCTGCCATGTACGCCCGTCCCAGCGCCAGGCAACCGAACCGAGGGCCCAGGCGTCGCCGCCGGCGGCTACAGAGATCGTCGAGACCCCGGCCGTTCGGGTATCGACATCAGGAGCGGGTCCCCCGGTGCCGGTGAACATCCCGCCCGGCTCGTAGGCCTCGACGCGAGGCGCTCCCGTGCGGAGCAAGCCGGCCGGATGCAGTGAAACCGTCGCTGCACCGCCGCCGAGAACAAGCAGCGCCGCCACGACGAGCACCCGGCGTCGCGTTGCACGTCGCTTCGCACCTGCCAGCAGTGGGTCGAGGCCGGGCGGTAACCGCCAGGCGTGCAACGTCATGCAGCCGGCGGCGGGACCGCCGGTAGCAGCAGCAGGTGGCTGTCGACGACCGCCTGGGCGACGTCGACCAGCTTTTGGCCCCTGTGTTGTGAATGGTCGCGCAGCATCTCGAACGCTCGGTCGGCATCGACCGCGTGGCGGGCCATCAGGATTCCCTTCGCCTGCTCGATCGTCGCTCGGCGTCCGAACGCGCCTTGCAGGCTGTGGTACTCGGCGAAACGCTGCAGGGTGATGTCGATCGCGCTCTGCAACTCTTCCGGGCTGCCTTCGACGATGTACGCGAAGACGCCCCGCTTGGCGGCCTCGCGGACGTAGTCGGGGTCCTTCGCCGAGAGCAATGCGATCACCGGGCAGGCGGCCTCTCGGACGATCTCGGTGATCAGGTCGAGCGCGTGCTCGGAGTGGAGACCGAGCCCGACCAGTGCCACGTCGGGGCGCTCTCTGGCCGTCACGGCGCCGACCTCCTTGACGTAGATCTCGCGGGCGATCACCTCGTGCCCGAGCCCCGCGACGACCTGGGCGAGCAGCTCGAGCCGGTCGCGCTTCTCGTTCGCGATCAGGACACGTAGATGCGGGGCTTCCTCCAAAGGCATGGAAGCCGAAAAATGTAGCGCGGCGCCGCCGGCGCGAATGCCCGCTAACCTTCCCGGTACGGCGCCTCAGCACCCGGCGCCGTGAACCGCATCAGCGGGGCCAGAAAGCGTCCCGGCCCCGCAAGATCCGCCCTCAACAGCAGGCCGGAGCCGTAGGCCGATCGCCGCGCGCGGTCGTCCTCGATGCCCATGAGGGAGGATCGGAGATGCAAGTCGAATCGCACCACGCCGACACCGCCGCGGACGCGACTGCCGAGCCACGCGGCGACCGTCTGCGTCGACACGGGCGTCGCACCGGCCTCTACGCCTGGGCGGTTGCTCTCGTCGCACTTCTCGTCGTCCTGATTGCGCTCGTGGTCGCGAACACGCGCCAGGTGAAGCTGAGCTGGGTCGTCGGGACCAGTCACGCCTCGCTCGTCTGGATCATCCTCGCAGCCGCGATTCTCGGCTGGTTGCTGGGGATCGTGACCAGCGTCGTCTTCAGGTCGCGCACACGGCGCAAGCGACCGGCGTAGGCGCGCTGCGCTCGATGGCCGAGAACTCACTGGCAGGCGTTCGTCGGCATCGGCACCGGGTCGACGCGCTCAGGCGTCTGAGCCGCTCCCGCCGGGGGCGCTGGTCGCTGGCCCTGGGCTCGGGAGCCACCATGGCCGTCCTGGTCTTCTTTGCCGCGCGGCACTTCGCGACCAGTCCGTGGCCGCTGGCTGGCGGGCAGCCCGGCGTCCTGGTCGCCGTATGCCTGCTCCTGCTTCTCGCCCAGGGCTTCAAGGCGTGGGGATGGGGGCGGCTGTTCGCGGCGCGCGAGCGACCCCGCCCGCTCGCGCTTGCGGCCGGCAACGGCGGCGCCGCCCTGATCGGTGTCGTGCTTCCCGGCCGTTTCGACGACGCGATGCGCGTGGCGGTCGTCCGGCGCTATCCGGGCTGCCGCACCGGGGTGTCGGCGCTGTGCCTTTCGCTGGTCGTCCTCGGTCTGATCGACTCGGTCGCTCTCGCGCCGCTCGCCGCCGCCGCCGCGGTGCTAGGCGGCGGGGTAGGCGTGCGCGCCGGACTCACGGTCGTCGCCGTCGCGGGAGTCGCCGCCGCCGGCCTGCTCGTCGCGCTGCCTCGCCTTGCCGGAAGCAGACGCGCCCTGCGCTTCCGGCTGGGCCGGTGGCTGAGCTCGCGCACCACCTCGAGGCGACGGCTGTCGGAGGCGTGGGCGCTCGTTTCGACCTGCTGGCTCCTGCGCGCCCTCGCCGCCTTCCTCCTGCTCGGGACACTCGGCGTCGGCTTCTCCTTGCCGCGAGCGCTGCTCCTGCTCTGTGCAGGCGCCGCCGCGGCGGCGGTGCCGATTGGCCCCGCAGGGGCCGCAACGCAGGCAGGCGCCGGCGCCGCGGCCCTGATCGCAGCGGGCGTCGGGGGTTCGCAGGCGCTCTCGGTGACGCTGGCAGTCGGTGGGCTCGGCGTCCTCACCGGCGCCGCCATCTTCCTCGCGGCGATCGTCTGGCGCACCGGATTCTCCCTGGCGACGACAGGGACCTGCGCATGGTCGCCGCGGGACGACGGCGGGTTGGCCGGGTGGCCGGCGTGAGCTCCGCTTCGCAGCGCTCGTGGCGGGGTGTGCTCGACGCCTACGCCCAGCCCAGGCTCGGACGGAGCCTGCTCGACCTCGCGACGTCGGTAGTCCCGTATCTCGCGCTGCTCGCGGGGATGACGCTGGCCCTGCGGGTATCGGTGCTGTTGTCGCTCGCGCTCGTCGTACCGGCGTCGGCGTTCTTGATCCGCACCTTCATCGTCTTCCACGACTGCACGCACGGTTCGTTCCTGCGCTCGCGCCGCGCCAACGACGCGCTGGGAGTCGCACTCGGCCTGCTCGTGTGGCTGCCCTATCGCAGCTGGCAGCACGAGCACGCCGTGCACCACGCGACCGCGGGTGACCTCGACCGGCGCGGAGTCGGCGACGTCGCCACGCTGACGGTCGCCGAGTACAACGCCCTCCCTCGGTGGCGGCGGCTCTCGTACCGGCTCTACCGCAGCCCGCTCGTGATGTTCGGCCTCGGCTGGCTCCTCGTGCTCGTGCTGAAGCCGCGCTTCGTGGCGCGTGGCTCGAAGCCGCGCGTCCGCAACAGCGTGCTGGCGACGAACCTCGCGCTCGCACTGATCGTCGCGGCGGCGTGCCTCACGGTCGGCTGGCGCGACTACCTCCTCGTTCAGGGGCCGGTGCTCGTCGTCAGCGGCGCAGTCGGCGTCTGGCTCTTCTACGTGCAGCACCAGTTCGAAGACACCTACTGGCAGGAGCACGCCGACTGGCGTTACGACCACGCCGCCCTGGCGGGAAGCTCCTATCTGAAGCTGCCGGCCGTGCTGCGGTTCTTTACCGGCAACATCGGCTTCCACCACGTGCACCACCTGAGCGTCGGCATTCCCAATTACAACCTGCCTGCCGCCCACCAGGGATCCGACCGCCTCCAGGCGGTGCCGCAGCTCACGTTACGGCAAGGCCTGCGCGCGACGAGGTTGAAGCTCTGGGACGAGCAACGCAGGCAACTCGTGAGCTTTCGCGAGGCTCGGGCGCTCGAAGGCACGCATCCGGCGGAGCGCGGCGAGTCCCGTGGCCTTTCGAGCGGTGCGTCAGTGATCGCGCCGGACCATTGGTGCGTGGTGGGGGCGGGCCCCGCAGAAGACCTACCAGCCCGCCCCGTCCACGCACGGCCGCATACCTCATAGAGGCCGGCAGGGCGGCGATCCTTTCGCGCGTTACGGGACGCTTACGGTCACGGTCGCGACCGGTGTGGCCACGGTCGCAGTCGTGCCCGAGGTCACGGCCGCGGTCGCTGCCGTCGGAAGCGTGAGCGTCGGCTTCGGCCCCGCTCCCGGAAGTGGCGGCAGGGACGCGACCGGAAGCTGCACCCGCGGAGGGCTCGGCGCGGGCGCAGACGCCCTGGCCGCGGCAGGCCGCGTCGTGGGGAGCGGATTCGGGACGGCCGCGGTTGCCGGGGCGTCGACCGGCGAGCTGTGGGCGGTTCGGGCGGGGGTCGCGGAGGCGTCGTGGCGCTCGGAAGCCCGGTGCTTGCGCACGACGCGGACGCGCACGCCGGCTCCGACGAGATCCCGGCTCGCCGGCGCGGGCGGCCGCGTCGCCGCCGTCGTCCGAGTGCCGGCGGCCGACGGGGTGGCGCGAGCGACGTGACCGGCGACGACGAGACCGGCAGTCGCCAACCCACCCGCGACCACGACGACCCCTGCCGCGTTGGCGGCTGCCGCCTCCCACTCGTTGCCGCGCAGCCACCGCCACAGGCCCTCGCCCACCAGCGCGATGCCGAGGAGGCCGCGGAGCCGGGAGCGGGCGCGGTGCAGCAGCATCGTCACCGCAGGGACGCTTCTTCCCATCTGCTCCGCCATCTCGGCGTAGGAGAGCCCGAGCACGTCGCGGTAGAGCACCGCCGTCTGCTCGTGCTTCGGGAGGCCCGCCAGCGCCGCCTTGATCTCGGGCAGGCGCGACGCCTGCTCCGTCGCGTACTCCTCGAGCGCCTCGACGCTCACCTGCCGGCGGCGCACTCGCCTTGCCGCGTTCAGCGCGATCGCGGCGAGCCAGGCGGGCGGATTGTGCGGGATCGTCCCGCGCTCCAGCGCGCGCTGCGCGTCGAGGAAGGCCGTCTGCACGACGTCCTCGGCGTCGTCGCGGTCGTGCAACTGACGCTCGACCAACCGGACCAGCCCCTCTCGGTGCTGCCGGTACAGCGCTTCGATCTCGCGCGCCTCCGCAGTTGGCACCCGCTATCTCTGCCCACGGATCCCGCACTTGCAAACGGGCAGAGGGCTCGATCCGCGTAAAGCGGAGGTAAGCGCTGGACCGGCGTCTGGCACACTCCTCGAGGTGGTGGGTCTGGGGTTGCGACGCCTCCTCCTCGTGGGGCTTGCGGTGGCGTCGTCGGCGTTCGCCCTCTCGGCGGCGCGCACGGCCGGGGCATCCGTTCAGAACCCCAAGCCCGACCTCACGGCGTACGCCGGGTTGGGGACATGGATCGACATCCTCGAGAAGAAACCCTGGCGCGACCCCGAGCGGCAAGTCGCGGCCATGGCGCGGGACGGGGCGAAGACGCTGTACCTGGAGACCGGCAACTACAAGCAGAAGGTCGACGTGGTTCGCCCCCGCGCGCAGGGGCGCTTCCTCGACGCCGCCCACGCGGCCGGCCTCCGGGTGGTCGCGTGGTACCTGCCCTCGTTCGCCAACCTCGGCCGGGACGAGCGGAGGGCGCTGGCCGCGATCCGCTTCCGCAGCGTGAACGGTGAGCACTTCGACGCGTTCGCCCTCGACATCGAGGCGACGGTGGTCAGGGGACTGCGGCTGCGCGACCTGCGGCTGCTGCAGCTCTCCGCCCGGCTCCGCTCGGCCGTCGGGCCCGGGTATCCGCTGGGAGCGATCATCCCCTCCCCCGTCGGGATGTCGCCGTACTACTGGCCCGGAATCCCCGACCGCGGTCTCGCCCGCTACTACGACGTGTTCCTGCCGATGGCCTACTCCACCGATGCCGGCGTGCACGGCAGCACCGCCACCCTCGCCTACCTGTCAGCCACCGTCGCCGCGATCCGGCGAGGCACCGGAAACGCGCGGATCCCCATCCATCTGATCGGCGGGCTGAGCGGGACGATGGGCGCGCAGGAGACCGCCGGCTTCATGCGTGCCGTCGCGGAGTGCGCTCCGCTCGGCTACAGCCTCTACTCGTTCCCCACAACCCGCACCTCCGCGTGGAAGGCGCTCACCGCGCCGCTCCGGGCCCGCGTCGCCGGCGCCGCTCGCTGCAGCTAGGCAGCTCTCTCAGGCGCGCGTCCGAAGCTCGCTCACGAGAACGCCGAGCGCGAGGAGCCCCGCCGCCGCACAGAAGCCGATCCCGGCCCCCGTGAGCGAGCTGTAGTGGATCGCGACTCCCGCGGCGATGACCGGCAGCGACAGGCCGAGGTAGAGGACGACGAAGAAGCTCGAGGCGGTCTCGCCGCGCCGCGCGGTCGGGGCGCGCTCGGCGACGGCCGCGACGCCCGCGCGAATGACGACCCCCTGCCCGAGGCCGGCGACCGCTGCGCTCGCGTAGAGCGCGGTGATCGAGTCGACCGCGAGCGAGACGGCCAGGAGCGCCACGCCGGCGACGAGCAGGCCGCAGCCCGCCGCGGCCGCGTCGGGCAGGCGCGCCACGAGCGCCTGGCCGGCGACAGACATCACGAAGAGGAGGAAGACGAGCAGTCCCGCGAGCGCCGGGCTGTGACGATGCAGCCCGACCTCGAGGAACCCCGGCGCGACCGAGCTGAAGACGCCCGAGACGGCGAAGGCCGTGGCGCCGGCGAGCGAGGCACGGAGGAAGACGCCCCGCACCTCCGGGGGCACTCCCAGACGCTGCAGGCGAAGCCTGAAAGCCGCACCCTGGATCGTCTCCGGCGCCAGCAGGATGCCGATGGCCGCGAGGGCCACGAGGCCGAGGTCGACCGCGAACGGGATCCGCAGCGGATCCGAGGCCCACTCCGCGAGCAGTCCCGACAGGAGCGTCCCCGCCCCGAGCCCGCCGAGATTCGCGAAGACCGCGACGAAGCTCGCCAGAGGCCGGCGACCCGCCGGGGCGAGATCGATGACGTAGGCGGTGCCGGTGCCGGTGAAGATCCCTGCCGAGAGCCCGGAGACGACGCGCGCCACGTAGACCGGCACGAGCGAGCCGGCGAGCAGGAAGAGGAGGGCGCTGGCGGCCGAGAGCGCGAGCCCGAACAGCAGCGGCGGCTTGCGGCCGAGGTGGTCCGACAGGTTCCCGAACAGGATCAGCCCGGCGATCACGCCGAGCGCGTAGATCGCGAAGATCACCGTGACCCGCAACGGCCCGAACGCGTAGCGCTGCTCGAGCAGCGGATAGAGCGGCGTCGGCAGCGTCGTGCCGAGCATCGCGACGAAGAACCCGAACGCCGCGAGAACGAAGCCGGTGGCCGCGCCGGCCTGTCCATCGCTGCGCACGCGCCGATTCTCTCCGATCGACCGGGCGGCGCCGGGACGCTCCCTTCGAAGGCCGACGGCATTTCCCCCTTCCGGGGTAGTCATCGGCCGTAAATCGTGGCACGATGTAATTGCCCGTTCGCTCGAGGTCAGCCGCTTCCGTGACGGGCTCACCCGGCGGGGTGGTGCCCGACATCCCGTGTCGCCGCAGACAGCGGGGACGGGCGCGCCCCGCCGGCGCCCCTTTCTTTGCAGCGGCGCCGCCGCGACGGGCGACTGGCTCCGCGCGGATGTCGACGCGGCCGCGGTTGACCGGCAGGCCTTGCAGGACAGAGGATCGGCCTTCCGCAGCCCGACTGCGGCCAATCCGAGAAGGAGGCCCACATGCACCGTCTCCGCAAGCCGTCCCCCGCGCTCGTCGTTTCCCTGATCGCGCTGTTCGTCTCCCTCGGCGGGACGTCGTTCGCCGCCGCTGCACTGATCAGCGGAACCCAGATCAAGCCGCACTCGATCCCCGCCAACCGGCTGACCGCGGCGGCGTTCAAGGCGTTGAAGGGGCAGCGCGGGCTGCCCGGCGGCACCGGACCCGCCGGGCCGGCCGGCGCGACCGGCACGACCGGCGCGACCGGCGCGACCGGCGCGCGCGGTCCACAGGGGCCGACGGGGCCCACCGGGCCCGCGGGATCGGCGGTTGCCTATGCGCACGTGCTGGCCAACGGAACGCTCGACACCGCGCATTCGAAGAACGTCTCGGCGGTGACCCAGGAAGGCACCGGCATCTACTGCCTCACCGTCACGGTGCCCGTCACGACGTCGTGGGAGGACTGGACTGGGAGAACAACGCCGGCTTTCCCGGCGTGGTCGGCGGCGTCCTCTCGAGCCAGGACGCGAACAACCTGATCGGAGCATTCTTCGACTGCCCGCAGGGCTCGAACGCCGTCATGGTGGTCACGGACTTGAGCGGCACGCTGACGAACTTCGACTTCTGGGTGACGTTCGACTGAACCGGGGGCTGCCGCGCCCGGCACCGCACGTATCCTCGAATGCGTGGCGGTGGTGGAGGTGGAGAAGCTCGTGCGGACCTACCGCACGAACACGGGCATCGCGCGCCGTCGGGCGGTCGAGGTCGAGGCGGTGCGCGGCGTCTCGTTCGAGATCCCGCAGGGGGAGCTGTTCGGGCTGCTCGGGCCCAACGGCGCCGGCAAGACGACGACGATCAAGATGCTGATCACGCTGCTCATCCCGACGTCCGGGACGGCGCGCGTCCTCGGCTTCGACGTGGCGAAGGAACCGCGCGAGGTGCGCAGGCGGATCGGCTACGTCTTCGGCGGCGACCGCGGCCTCTACGAGCGCCTGTC
>Ga0070739_10003839_pt1 | contig 18316 bp, 18 predicted proteins | sample Coa_R1_7_FD_66445 | JGI IMG/M metagenome (GOLD analysis project Ga0070739, IMG submission 66445) | Surface soil microbial communities from Centralia Pennsylvania, which are recovering from an underground coalmine fire - Coalmine... | ecosystem: Environmental > Terrestrial > Soil > Unclassified ... | reverse complement strand
CCGGCGCAATCGGCGTGATGGCACTCGTCCTGCTCTACCCCAACCTGCCGATGGCACGCATTGTCGGCTCCGACATTGCGCACGCGGTTCCGCTCACACTCGCCGCCGGCGTCGGCCATTGGTTTCTTGGCTCGATCGATTTCGGAATTTTGGCCGCGCTGCTGCTTGGCTCGGTTCCAGGCATCTTGATCGGCAGTTATGCCACGGGCCGGGTGCCGGAAACGGCGCTTCGCCTGATCCTGGCCGGCACACTGATTATTGTTGCCACCAAACTGTCGCTCGACCTGTATTCACACCCCAGCGGGCTTGTGACGGCCACCACGAAGCGCGCCCATCCGTAAGGGGGGGAAGGGGCAATCAGGCATTCTTTCGGATCGGCTTACGTCGCATTGCTGTCGGGTAGGCCGTAGCGGTGCAGATCGGTGCCGTGCACGTCGAGCCATACCTTGGCGCGCTCATGATGCGGGCACAGGCGCTGGACCAGCCGCCAAAACCTTGGCGAATGGTTCATTTCCACGAGATGAGCAACCTCATGGGCGGCTAGGTAATCGAGGACGTAGCTTGGCGCGAGAATAAGGCGCCACGAAAACGACAACGCGCCGCTTGTTGAACATGAGCCCCAGCGGCTCGCCTGGTCGCGAACTGAAATTCGCTTCACCTTAACGCCGATTTCGGCGGCAAATCGCAGGCTTACGGCTTCAAGCGCGCGTTTGGCCTCACGCCGCAGAAAATCGCCAATGCGGCGATCGACGTGTGGGACCTCCCCGGCAACACACAAAAGGTGATCGCCTGTTGCATCCATTTCGGTCCAAACGGTGCCGCGCGCGCTGGGGCGATGGGTGATGCGATGCGGCACGCCGCGGAGTGGGACGACCACACCAGGCGCGAACGGGGCAGCCTTCGGCAATCGTCCCAAACGCGCGGCGATCCAACTGCCGTGCCGTTGCGCGAAGTCCCGCGCCTCCTTCAGCGTTCCACGCGGCGGGATGGTGAGAATGACCTCGCGGGTCACCGACTGGATGCGCAAGGTATAGCGGCGCGCCTGGCGATGCCGACGCACTCGCACGAGGTAGACCGATTGACCGAAAACGACCCCGATTGCCTGCGGCTCGCTCGGGCGACGGTAAAGCAGCGCACGCTGCGGCATGGCCAATGACCTTACGTTTGGTTCGGCTGGAGATACTGCCATATCCAACCCGCGCCATAGATGTTTTCGGTGCAGGTCCTATGCCGGCCCAACACCTTGCGCTCGACCACAGCCGCACACCCCACATATCGTGCGCGATGCGCCGAACCCATGTTCACAATATGGGCAGGAAGCGCGGCCGCGGGGCTGAGCGCGATTGATTCTACGATTCCGCAGTGTGGTCAGTATGTTAAGAACCGTTCTCTGTCCCGGAACCGGGCTCTTGGCGGTTTTGCGGCTTCTCTTGGCTTGAGCCGTTCGCCTCAGGCCTGTTGCAGCGCCGCGCGGTTTGGCAACCGCCGCCTCTCCCACACGCCACGGGTGGCCTGGCCCATCGTCAGCACGAAATCGGCGATCCGCGGTGCGATCTCGGAGCGGAAGCGCGAGCCGTTAAACACGCCATAATGGCCGACGCCGGGCTGCAGCCAATGTGCCTGGCGATCCGGCGGGATGTTCACACACAGGTGATGCGCGGCCTCGGTTTGGCCGACGCCAGAAATGTCGTCATGCTCGCCTTCGATGGTGAGGAGCGCGACGCGTTTGATCCTGGCCGGATCGACGCGCCGGCCACGATGAGTCATGCGTCCGTTTGGCAAATCATGCCGCACGAAGACAGTGTCGACCGTCTGCAGATAGAACTCGGCCGCCAAGTCCATGACTGCGAGATATTCGTCGTAAAATTCCTTGTGCTTCTGCGCCGAGTCGCCATCGCCGCGCACCAGGTTGAGGAATAGCTGCTTGTGGGCCTCGATATGGCGGTCGAGGTTCATGCTGACAAAACCATTGAGCTGGAGAAAGCCGGGGTAAACGTCGCGCATGAAGCCGGGATTGGGAAACGGCACCTTGGTGATCACATGGGTGCGGAACCAATCGATCCCGCGGTGTTCGGCGAGCGTGTTCACAGCCGTCGGGTTGACCCTCGTATCGATCGGGCCGCCCATGAGAACCATGGATATCGGTACACATGGATCATCGTCGGCTTCCATCAGCGCGACCGCAGCCAGGACCGGCACCGACGGCTGGCAGACAGCAACAACGTGAGTACCGCCGCCGAGCATGTGCAGAATGTCGACCACATAGTCGATGTAATCGTCGAGATCGAAGCGACCGTCGGTCAGCGGCACGGTGCGCGCATCGATCCAATCGGTGACATACACGTCATGGTTTGGCAGGAAGGCCTCGACCGTTCCGCGCAAGAGCGACGCGAAATGTCCTGACATCGGCGCCACAATGAGCAGACGAGGCTGCGGCCGTTGCGGCCGGTGTTCGAACAAGCGCTCGAAGTGAATGAGCCGGCAGAACGGCCGCTCCCAGACCGTCGAGATCTGCACCGGCACGCGTTGGCCGCCGACCAGTGTCGATTCGATCCGCCACTCGGGGCGACCATAGCGGCGGGTCGAACGCTCAAATAGCTCGCAAGCCGCGGCAACGGATTTCCCGAAGGTGGTGAACGAGAGTGGATTGATGGGATTCTTAAAGAACAGGCGTGTGGCGTCGGCCCAGACTCGGGGCGGGTTGAGCGCCGCGTGGCTCATCTCATAGAACCAGTACAGCGGTGTCGACAGCAGAACGCCATTTTCGCCTGGAATGGCAGGCGCGCCGCCAAACTCGCCGATTGGCATTGGTAACCCTTGCCCAGTTTGCTGCATTGCAGCATTACGATAGCGATATGTCATAGTACCAACATAAATGCAATTTCTTTCGAGCTTACTGCACTGAAATCCAACGCAGTGTTGCTCCGAAGCTCAACGCCGCGGACCTTATTCGCGTCCCGCGTAGTTGGTATTTGACCGATGCGTCAGCGCCACAGTCAGTCTACTCGCCAGACTGAATAAGCGAGCCATGTCGCCGGGCGCTTTGCAGCAGCTTTACGAAGCCAAAGACCCCGGCCGCGAAGAACGCGGCGTTGAGTGCCAATGCATGAAGCATCAGATCGGCGCGGAACTCCTTTTGAATTAACAGCGCACGAAGTCCCTCGAATACATAGGTTGGCGGCAGCAGCCATGCCACTGGTTGGAGCCAGAGCGGCAGAGTCGTTACCGGGTAATAGACGCAGGTCAGCGGCATGAACAAGAACATGATCGACCACGCGAGGTTCTCCGCACCCAAACCGTTCCGCAGGACCAGGCCAGAAACGAATATTCCGACCGCCCAACTGGTCAGCATCAGATTGACGAAGAACGCCGCCAGGGCGAGGCCGAGCCCGTACAGGTTGAAGCCGAAGAAGGCGATCGCCAACAGCGTGACCGGCACCAAGCCCAACGACAATCGCACAATGCTCATCACCATCAAGGCACTGATAAATTCAGCAGGACGCAGCGGACTCATCATGAGGTTGCCGATATTGCGCGCCCACATTTCCTCCATGAAGGAGATTGAAAAACCGAGCTGGCCGCGGAACAGGATGTCCCAAAGCAGCACCGCGCCAATGAAGGTGCCGCCGGCGCGTGCGAAAAAGCCGGCGTTCTGCATGATGTAATATTGCAGAAATCCCCAGGTGATCATTTGCACCGTGGGCCAATACACGAGATCGAGCAGCCGCGGCCACGACGAACGAAGCAAATACCAGTAGCGCAGGATCATCGCCGCGGCGCGCCAGGGTGAGAAATCGAACACGCTTTCGCTGCGCGCGTTCATTGCGCGGCCTCATGCTGAATGCCGCGGCCCCGCGCAACATCCAGAAAGACTTCCTCAAGGGTTTGCCGCCCATACCGCGCAAGCAGCCGCGCTGGAGTGTCGTCGTCCTCGATGCGGCCGCACTTCATGATGATGACGCGGTCGCAAAGCCGCTCGACCTCCGCCATGTTGTGCGAAGCAATGAGCAGTGTTGCGTTGCGTCGGCGGCGATATCGTTCCAGCGAACCGCGAATCCAGTCCGCGGTGTCTGGATCGAGCGAAGCTGTCGGCTCGTCAAGCAGCAATACCTCCGGCATGTTGATCAGCGCTTTTGCCAACGCGACGCGCGTCTTCTGCCCATCCGACAGGCGGCCGGCAGCACGGTCCAGGAGATCCACGAGATCAAGCTCCTCGGCAAGTTGCGCAATGCGCTGCTTAAGGTCGTCGACGCCGTACAGCATACCGAACACGGTCAAGTTTTGGCGTACCGTTAGCCGCATCGGCATTGCCACGTAGGGACTTTCGAAATTCATCCGATGCAACACGCGGTAGCGCTGCCGCGGCATCTCCGCTCCCAGCACGCTTACGCGGCCCGAGCTTGGCGTCGTCAGCCCCATGATGGCGGCGATGGTGGTGGTCTTCCCGGCGCCGTTGCCGCCGAGCAGCCCGGTGATCGAGCCGCGTGTCAGCGCGAAGGAGATTTCGTCCACCGCTGGGATGGTCTTATAGATTTTCACCAAGCGTTCGACGGCGATGGGCGGGACCGTGGGCATCCGCGCACATGTGGCGCGGTGGGCTGGTCGAGGCAAGGGGAGGGTGGCAGAGTGGGCAAGAAGATGGCAGAAGGTGCCGCGATAAGGATTGGGGCTATGCCGTCTGTCACCTTGGCTCAAGCCGAACGGATTATCGACGCGATCATCGAGCGTGGCGGTGCGCTCGATTACCGGCCGCTGAGCGTGATCGTGGTCGAGCCGGGCTGCAAGGTGAAGGCGTTCAAGAAGGAGGATGGAGCTTCCATGATCCGTTTCGAAATGGCCTACGGCAAAGCCTATGCGACCTTGTCGCTCGGCCGCAGCTCGAAACTGGTGCGCCAGCGCGCGCAGGAAAAGCCGATCTTCATGCGATATTTGATTGCCGCCAGCGGCGAGCAGATTTTCCCTGAGGGCGGCGGCATGCTGATACGCGACGACAGCGGCGAGGTGATAGGTGCCGTCGGCGTCACCGGCGATAGCGAGGACCGTGACGAGGAGCTTGCTATCTACGGTATCCACGCTGCCGGACTGAAGACCGACGCTGATTGTGCGGGCATGGGCCGCCGCGTCGGCCTACCGAAGACAAGCTGACGCGAGGACTCATGAAAGTCGGCCTTTTCGATCACGTCGAAGACGGTGCGCGTCCTCTCGCCACGCTGTTCGACGAACGGCTGAAGTTCGTCGAGGCCGCGGATGCCGCCGGGTTCTACTGCCTGCATGTTGCCGAGCACCATGCCACGCCGCTCAACATGGTGCCGGTCCCGGGCGTTTATCTTGGTGCGGTCGCGCGCGCCACAAAACGGATGCGCATTGGCCCTTTGGTTTATCTGCTCCCGCTCTACTCGCCGCTGCGTCTGATCGAGGAAATCTGCATGCTCGATCACCTCAGCTATGGCCGGCTCGACATCGGTGTCGGTCGCGGCGTCTCGCCGTTCGAGCTGAAGTATCACAAGGTCGAACACGCGGATTCGCGCGACATTTTCGTCGATGCCTTCAACTGCCTTAGCGCCGGCCTTGTGACAGAGACGCTCACCTATAAGGGAGCTTATTACGAATACGAGAACGTGCCGATTGCGCTGCGGCCGCTACAGCAGCCGCATCCGCCGCTCTGGTATGCCTCGTCGAACGAGATCGGCTCGACCTGGGCCGGCGACCATGGCTTGCATTTTGTGACTTTGGGACCGATGGCGACCGCAAAGGCCAACATTGAGGCTTACAAGGCCGCTCTCGCAAAGCGCGGTGCGCCGGTGCAGCCCAAAGCGGAGTTTCCCGGCGGCGCCGTAATCGGCGTGCAACGGCACATCTTCGTCGCCGATACGGACGCCGAAGCGCATCGCTTCGCCAAGCCGGCGATGGAGGTGCATCTGGCTAATCTGAATTGGCTGCGCAACAAGCACGGCGTCACGGGATTGATCTCGCGCCTCAACGTGCCGCGCGGCGCAAATTATGAAGCGTGCCTTGAAGATGGCACCGTCATCTCCGGCTCACCGCAGACAGTGTGGCCGGAGATTGAGCGTCAGGTCAAAGCGCTTGGGGTCAATTACCTGCTGACCTATCTGTTTCTTGGCACGATGTCGCTTGCCGACGCGCTACGCTCGCTCGCCTTGTTTACCAGCGAGGTGATGCCGCGCCTGACAAGCTTATGATTCGGGCCACAGCCGCGTACAAAGCTTGCGGGCGTAGCTATTTGGCGCCGCCGTTATCGATCGGTCGCTGCTGATCCGCGCGCAGCGCATCTGGGTTGGGCATGGCGATGATGTTGTAGCCGGAATCGACGAAATGGATTTCACCGGTAACGCCGGTGGAGAGTTCGGAAAGCAGGTACACGGCTGCGCCGCCCAATTCGTCGAGTGTCACGCCGCGATGAAGCGGCGAGTGCCGTTGTTGAAAAGCAAACATCGCACGCGCATCGCCAATTCCGGCTCCGGCCAGGGTCCTGATCGGTCCCGACGATATGGCGTTGACCCGAATGGCGCTGCCGCCAAAATCGACAGCCAAGTAGCGCACCGAGGCCTCAAGCGCCGCCTTGGCGAGGCCCATGGCATTGTAATTCGGCATGGCTCGCAGGCCGCCGTTGTAGGTCAACGTCAGCATAGCGCCGCCGTGCGGCATTATGGCGGCAGCGCGCCGGGCCGCTTCCGTGAACGAGAAGCATGAGATCAGCATCGTGCGCAAAAAATTCTCGCGCGTGGTGTCGGCATAGCGGCCGGTGAGTTGGGCCTTGTCGGAGAAGGCGATGGCATGGACGAGGAAATCAAGTGAACCCCAAGTGCGCCCCAGGGCCGCGAACACTGCGTCCACCGAGGCGATGTCCTCGACATCGCAGGGTAGCACCAGATCAGCATCCAGTGACGCGGCCAACGGCTTCACCCTCTTGCCGAGCGCCTCGCCCTGATAAGTGAAGGCAAGCCTCGCCTCGTGCGCCGCAAGCGTGCGGGCGATGCCCCAGGCTATCGAGTGATCGTTGGCGACCCCCATGATCAGCCCGCGCTTGCCGTGCATCAGGCCTAGCATGCGTCAGGCGTCCGGGTGCTTGAGGACGATACAGGCATTGGTGCCGCCGAACCCGAAAGAATTCGACAGCACGCAGCCGAGTGTCGCACCGTCGCGCCGCTCGCGGACGATGGGAACGTCGGCAAAGGCCGGATCGAGCTTCTCGATGTTGGCACTCTCGCAGATGAAACCCGAGTTCATCATGAGTATCGAGTAGATCGCCTCCTGCACGCCGGCGGCGCCGAGTGAGTGACCGGTCAATGACTTGGTGGCCGAAATGGGCGGGCAGTTGGCGCCGAATACTTCGCGGATCGCCTCGATCTCCTTGAGGTCGCCGATCGGCGTCGAAGTGGCGTGCGGATTGATGTAGTCGACTGGCGGCTTTACGCCGGAAAGCGCCATGCGCATGCAGCGCGCCGCGCCTTCGCCCGATGGCTGCACCATGTCGGCGCCGTCGGAGGTAGCCCCATAACCGGCCACCTCGGCGTAGACCTTCGCGCCGCGCGCCTTGGCATGATCGAGCTCCTCGAGCACCAGCACGCCAGCGCCTCCCGCAATGACAAATCCGTCGCGTTCGGCGTCGTAGGCGCGCGAAGCCTTTTCCGGCGTGTGGTTGAAATTGGTTGACATCGCCCCCATGGCATCGAACAGCACCGACAGCGTCCAATCGAGCTCCTCGCAGCCGCCAGCGAAAATAATGTCCTGCTTGCCGGCCTGAATGGTCTCATAAGCATTGCCGATGCAATGATTGGAGGTCGCGCAGGCGGAGGAGATCGAATAATTCACGCCCTTGATCTTGAACCACGTCGAAAGCGTGGCCGAAGCCGTCGACGACATCGATTTCGGCACCGCGAACGGGCCGACGCGTTTGGGACCCTTGCTGCGCGTCACGTCTGCGGCTTCGACAATGCTGCGTGTCGAAGGGCCCCCGGAACCCATAATCAGCCCGGTTCGCTCGTGCGAGATTTCGTTCTCCGCAAGCCCGGAATCGCGGATAGCTTGCTCCATGGCGACGTGATTCCACGCCGCCCCACCACCGAGAAAGCGCATGGCACGGCGGTCGACAGCCTCACCGGGGTCGAGCGTCGGCGCACCGTGGACCTGACAACGAAAACCGAGTTCGGCGTACTTCTCAGCGCGCACGACACCGGATTTCGCCTCACGCAGTGAAGCCAAGACTTCCTGCGTATTGTTGCCGATCGACGAGACGATGCCCATTCCCGTGACGACGACGCGTCTCATCGCTGCCTCGCGAATACCTATGGTGCCGGTGTCGCTTGCACCTTGTGACCGAGCATTGATCGTTTCCGAAAAGCCAGCCCGAGACCGCGGATCCTGCTAGGCCGCGCTCGGCTGTGCGTCACCAGCCCGGAACAGGCCGACTTTGAGGTCGAGGGCCCGGTAAATCACCGAGCCGTCCGCCGACAGCCAGCCGTCGGCAATCCCCAGCACCAGCTTCGAGCGCATCACGCGCTTGATATCTATGCCGTACACCACTTTTTTCATAGTCGGCAGCACTTGCCCGGAGAACTTGATCTCGCCCATGCCGAGCGCGCGGCCCCTGCCGGGCGAACCTAACCAACCCAGGAAGAATCCCAGCAGCTGCCAAAGCGCATCAAGGCCGAGGCAACCCGGCATCACGGGGTCACCCTTGAAGTGACACGGGAAGAACCAGAGGTCCGGCTTCAAATCGAGCACAGCCCGTACCAAGCCCTTGCCGTATTCGCCGCCGACTTCGGCAATCTCCGAGATACGGTCGAACATCAGCATGGGTGGAAGCGGCAATTGCGGCCCCTCGACAAAGAGCTCGCCGCGGCCGCATGCCAGCAAGTCCTCGTATTCAAAATTTGAACGGCGATCCTGCATCCACTTCCATCTCCGCCCCGCCCGCGCGATTTCCTAACATATATAGGGTCTGCGCGGCAAAGCCGCCCGGCCGCTCTAATGGTTGCGCCCACAGGCTGCGAACAATCAGCGCGGCAGTTGCAGCAGGCTTCGCCTGGCGTATAATGTTTCACTTGTAACAATTCCGCCCGGTCCACCGGGCAGCGGGTCCACAGCCGATGACACAATCCAGTCCGACCGAGCATCCGACAACCCCAGCGCCGTCAGGGTCGGGCCCTGCCGGACCGGATACTCCGGCCCGTGGCGGCTTGACCGGCTGCCCTTGGCACGACGTGAAGGAAAGATTGCGGGAAGTTGGCTTGCGGCCGACGCGGCAGCGGATGGCGCTCGGTTGGATTCTGTTCGCCAAGGGCGACCGACATGTCACCGCCGAAATGCTGTACGAGGAGGCCACTCGAGCCAAGGTGCCGGTCTCGCTGGCGACCGTTTACAACACCCTGCACCAGTTCACCGAAGTAGGGCTGTTGCGCCAAGTCGCCGTCGACGGTTCGCGAGCCTATTTCGATACCAACAATTCCGAGCACCACCATTTCTACATCGAGGATCGTAACGACCTCATGGACATCCCATTGGGCGACGTCTTGGTGGGTAAGCCGCCAGTGCCACCTGAGGGTTACGAAATCGCCCGTATTGACGTGGTGGTGCGCCTGCGGCGCAAGCAGGCGTGAGGACGCTACTCGATCTTCTCGTTGGGATAGACGCCCCACAGTTCGTTCTGCGGGATCCAGCCATCGAAGCCTGTCCCGGAGATCTCGCACCATGTCCCAGTGCAGCGCTTGACGGTGCCGAGGACGCCGACCTGCAGCCGTGCCGTTACCGCACTGTCGGCTGCTGGCTTCGCGTACAGCGAGGCGAGATCGCTCTTTGATTTTAGCTGCACCGCGGCCGTGCGCTTTCCCGACAGCAGCGAATGATAGACCCACCCCTCGCTGCCATCGGAATCCCGAATGCGCCGCCAGTCTTCGAATTCGGCGGTGATCTCAACTGGCCAGCCGACCCGCGTGTAAATCCACGAGACGTCGTGGTCCTTATCGGGCCCGCCGCGCACGTTGACCCTATCGGCTTTGATGCTGACGAAGCGCGGGAGCGGCAGGCCGCTCGGGTTGGTGTCGCCGCCAGCGCTTGCCGCCGCGACCGTTACGAGCAAGGCCAACTGCGCCCATGCGGCGAGCCGCCAATACGGGAAGACCAGCCGCCCGCGCCGCATCCCTGTTCGCGACATGCCAGTATCCTGCTCACTGCAGATGCGCTCGGCGGGAACCCGCCGGCGCTTTGTCGGAGCGCGGCCATCTGGTAGAGATTGCGATGAACCGCCTTCCCTCCCGCAGTCTCGGTGAGCGCGGTTAATGAGACCTGAACGGCCCACGCACTGATGGCGGGAGGGCACAACGGGTGGATGGCGTGGCTCGCAGCTGCGGGCCGGCTTGCGAAAAGAGGCAGCGCATGACGTCCGGCAAGAAGCCGCTGGTTATAGTTACCCGTAGGCTGCCGGACAGCGTCGAAATGCGCATGCGCGAACTGTTCGATGCTCGTCTCAATCCCGACGACAAGTCGATGACGCAGGCCGAGTTGATCGCGGCGGTGAAAGCGGCCGATGTCCTTGTTCCCACGGTCACCGATCACATCGACCGCGCCGTGCTCAGCCATTCCGGGGATCGTCTGAAACTGATCGCGAATTTCGGCAACGGCGTCGACAACATCGACGTCGCGACCGCGGTGCAGCGCGGCATCACCGTGACGAATACACCGGGTGTGCTCACTGAAGATACCGCCGACATGACTATGGCGCTGATTCTTGCGGTGCCGCGCCGCCTCGCCGAAGGCGCCCAGGTCCTCATTGGAAATCAGGAATGGGGCGGCTGGAGCCCGACATGGATGCTCGGCCACCGCATCTGGGGCAAGCGGCTCGGCATCGTCGGCATGGGCCGCATCGGACAGGCGGTCGCGCGGCGGGCCCATGCCTTCGGCCTGAAAATTCATTACCACGACCGCCGCCGCATGGCCCAGCATGCCGAGGAGGAACTGCATGCGACGTACTGGGAAAGCCTCGATCAGATGCTGGCCCGCATGGATATCATCTCAATCCATTGCCCCCACACGCCTGCCACTTATCACCTGTTGTCGGCCCGCCGCCTGAAGTTGATCCGGTCCGAGGCCTACATCGTCAACACTGCTCGTGGCGAAGTCATCGACGAGAACGCGCTGGCGCGCCTGATCGAGGCCGGCGAGATTGCCGGTGCCGGACTCGATGTCTTCGAGCACGAGCCGGCCGTGAATCCAAAGTTGATCAAGCTCGCGCGCTCCGGCAAGGTCGTGCTGTTGCCGCATCTCGCCTCGGCGACGCTGGAGGGCCGCATCGACATGGGTGAAAAGGTCATTATCAACATCAAGACCTTTATGGATGGCCATCGGCCGCCGGATCGCGTCCTGCCCTCGATGTTGTAAGTCTCGCGAGACAATCCTGGCGATGCTCAATCGAGATCGAGGCTGGCTCGTGCGCGTCATCGCGCTGACCGCCGCGTTGGCCTTGCCGCTGTCGGCTTTAGCCCAAAGCGGCGCATCCGATGAACCGATCGGGCACGCGCATGGCGTGTTCGCCCACAACGGCATGGTGGTGACGCAGGATGCGCTCGCGACGCGGATCGGCGTCGATATCCTGCAGCGCGGCGGCAATGCGGTGGACGCGGCGGTGGCAGTCGGTTTCGCGCTGGCGGTGAGCTATCCACGGGCGGGCAATATCGGCGGCGGCGGCTTCATGTTGATTCATCGCGCCGGCGGCGAGGATACCGCGATCGACTATCGCGAGACCGCGCCACAGGCGATTACGAACCGCTCCTTTCTCAATGCGCAAGGCAATGCGGACCCGCAGAAGTCGCGCTATTCCGCACTTGCCATTGGCGTTCCGGGCACCGTCGCCGGACTGGCGCTTGCCGAACAAAAATACGGCTCCGGCCGCTTTACCTTCGGCGAACTGATGGCGCCGGCAATTGCACTGGCGCGCGACGGCTTTGCGGTCGGCGAGTCGCTGTCGATGCTGTCGCCCAACGAACTGAGCCGGCTGGCGCGCTGGCCATCGTCGGCCGCGATTTTTCTGAAGTCCGGCGGGACACCGCTTTCCCCGGGCGATCACCTGGTGCAGAGCGATCTCGCCGGCACGCTTGAGGCGATCGCGCGCGACGGCCCGCAAGCGTTCTATCGGGGTCCTGTTGCGGAGAAGATCGTCGCTGCCGTGCAGGCGGCGGGCGGTGTGCTGACGGCCGACGATTTGAAGAATTATGGCGCTGTCGAGCGCAATCCGGTTCGTGGCACGTACCGGGGTTATGACATCGTATCCATGCCGCCGCCTTCCTCCGGCGGAGTTGAGCTCATCGAAATGCTCAACATCCTCGAAGGCTTCGATCTCGCGCGTGCCGATGACTCGCAGGTGCTCTTTCTGCTCGTTGAAGCAATGAAACGAGCTTATGCGGATCGCGCGCTGTTCTTGGGCGATCCCGATGCGGTGAAGGTCCCGGTAGCCCGCCTGATTGCCAAGGACTACGCCGCAAAGTGGCGTGCGACCATTGATCCGGAGCGAGCCACGCCGGCGAGCGACATTAGGCCGGGGGATGCGGCGCCGTCACCGGAGGGCCGCAACACCACGCATTTTTCGATCGTCGATAGGTTCGGCAATGCGGTGTCCAACACTTACACGCTCAACTTCAGCTACGGCGTCGGCTTGGTGGCGGATGGCACGGGCATCCTGCTCAACAACGAATTGGATGACTTCGCCGCCAAGCCGCTCGCACCGAACGCCTATGGTCTGGTCGGCTTTGATGCCAATGCCCCCGGACCGGGCAAGCGGCCCGTATCGTCGATGACACCCACGATCGTGCTTAGGGACGGCAGACCGTTTTTCGTCACCGGCTCGCCCGGCGGCAGCCGCATTACCACGGCGGTCCTCCAGGTGGTGGTCAACGTTATCGATCGCGCCATGAATGTTGCGGACGCGGTGTCGGCTCCGAGGGTGCACAACCAGTGGCTGCCGGACGAGGTCTTTGCGGAGCCCGGTGTGCCCGAAGACGCACTGGCCGTTTTGGCGGCGCGCGGCGACAAAGTCGTTGCGACCCGGCCGTTTACCTCCGCCAGCTCAATTGCGATCACCCCCGACGGGCTGACCGGCGCCGCCGATCCGCGCACGTTCGGGGGACTTGCAGCCGGGTATTGAGGCTGGATTCGCGAAACGTCAGTGTGATTTGGCGATGTCACGCCGCCTTCGCGGCGGCCTGTCTGACGGTCGAGGCCAACGCCACGATGATCAATCCGCACACCGCGATAGGCGCGAGACCGGCCACCGGCGCGTGCGTTACGTCCCAGAGCCAGCCGCCAAGCACCGCGAATGCCATGGCGCAACCGTAGCTGATGGTGAACATGCCGGCGGAGGTGCGAGGCACGTCCTCCGGCTCGCTAAGGACCGACGGCAGGGCCAAGGCCAGAATCAGCGTCGCCGCGCCGGTGAAGCCGAGAATGGCGCCCCAGAACACGATCCAAGCGCCACTCATGGCGAGCATGCCGACAAGACAGATCAGCGACAAAATCCCGGTCAGCGCATAGGCCCACGGCTGCGTCACCAGACGCCCGGCGATACCGAGCATTAGGAACGCCGCAGGCAATTGCCCGAGATTGACCGCCGTCAGCACCGCGCTGATGAGATCGGACCGGCCAGTCGCAATCAAATAGTCGGGCAGGAAGGCATTGGCGACAAAATACGTCGCATTGACGCTGCCGAGAATGAGGCCGAGCTTCCAGATCAGCGGCTGTCGCCAATCGGGCCACCACAGTCGCGCGCCGCTCGGGACAGCGCGGCGCGCCCCACCAGTACGCGGTGCGCACGTGGTCACGATTGCCGCAGTCACGATCACGGGAATGGACCAGATCAGAAAGCTCAAGCGCCAACTGCCATGGACGAGCGGCAGTACCACTGGGATGCTCAGCGAGGCGGCGAGAATTTCGCCGACCAATAAGCCATTGGTGTAAATCGCGGTCGCAAAGCCGATGCGATCGGGAAACCACGCGCGCACCAGCGGTGGCAGGCTCGGTTGCATGATCGAGACGCCGGCTGCCATTACGATGCTGGAGACATAAAGAACCACAGGGTCGGCAACAGCTCCGCGCGCGGCGCCGCCGAGAGCGTTGAGCAAAAGGCCCACCAGCAACGCCGGAATAAGTCCGAAGCGGGCGATCAGCAGCGAACCCGGTACGGCCGCGACCGCGAAGAGCATTGGCGGCACGCTTGAGAGCCAGCCGATCGCCGTTTCGGACAAGTGCAGATCGGCGTGCAGCAGCGGAATGACCGGCGGGATCGCCAGCACGGTGACGCGCAGGCATGCGCCGGAAAGCCAAAGCACGGCGAGCGGGATCACACGCTGGGGAATATTTACTCCCGGGTTGGAGTCGCGACACGTGGCAGCTTACCGTTAGGTCGCCCAACTTACATGACTCACAGCTACGGTTGATCTGCGAAAATCGCTGGACCCGAGAGACGAAGGCGCTGGTCGCAGATGCGGCACTACCGCATGGAATGGCAATAGCTGCGGACGGGGTCACCTGCCGCCCTGAGCGGATGATGCGCTTCGCCACGCAAAGGCGCGGCTCTCCAGTCGAGCAAAAACCAAGTGTTCCAGGGCAAGCATCAGGATGACGAACATCATGACCCAGGCCAGGGTCTGAGCAATGTTGAATTGCTGGAACCAGAAGAAGAACATGTAGCCAATGCCGAATTTCAGGCCGAAAGTCTCCGCCAAGGCCACGATCTTCCACGTCTGCCCGAAGGCGTAGCGGAAAGCTGAGAAGATGTACGGCATCAGCTGTGGCAAGTAGATCTTGCGCAGCAGCAAAGACCGCGATGCCCTGAAGGTCGTCCCCATCTGTGCCAGCGATTTGTCCATGGCGCGGGTGCCTTCGAACATGTTCACCGCGACAAACGGCGTCACCACCGCCATTACCGCAACCAGTGCGCCGGCCTGGCTGTAACCAAACCACATGATGGCGAGGAACACCATCAGTATGGTCGGCATGGTGAGCATCAAAGGAATCACTGCGAGCAGCGCGCGCTCGCAAGCTCGGTTCAGTCCCATCGCCAGGCCGATCCCGATGCCGGCGACCATGGACGCGGCAAAAGCGATGAAAATGCGCGCAAGCGTGATTCCAATATCGAAAAAGGCGGATTCGCCTTCCGGGCCCGGGGTCCCGAAATCCTGCACGATGGTCTGCGCGACCGCCCACGGTCCGGGCAGCACCTGGGAATCATTTATCGCCGCGGCCGCAGCCCACCAGAAGAGGAGCAGGACGGCGATCGACGCCACGCGCAATGCGATGTCTTCGAGACGGCCGGCCATCACCCGCTGGCCTCAACCACGCTGAAAAAGTCGCGCGTCAGAGTCTTTTCCAAGTCGAATATCTCCGAATCTTCGGGCCGCCGCGGTCGCGGAATATCAATGGCCACGCGCTTGAATATCCGCGCCGGCTTGGTGCTCATCATGTAGATGCTGTCGGACAGGAACACCGCCTCGGAAAGATCGTGAGTCACGAACAGGATCGTCGGCTTCGCCCGCTGCAGTATCTCCATAAGGTCGAAGCGCAGCTTTCGCGCAGTGATGGCATCCAAATGGCTGAATGGCTCGTCCATCAACAGAATATCAGGCTCGATGGCGAGCGCGCGGGCAATTGCGACCCGTTGTTGCATGCCGCCCGAGAGATTGAGCGGATAGTTCCGTTCCTGCCCGGCCAGCCCGACCATTTCGAGGTTCTTTGCGACAAGATCGCGCCACCTCGACCGCGGCACGTTTTGAGCCTCGAGAACGAAATGGATGTTGTTCTCGACGGTGAGCCAGTTCAGCAAACGCGGGCTTTGAAATACATATCCGATGCGCGGCTCGCGCGCGGCGCGATCGGATCTGGGGTGAACGGCGACCGCGCCGCTGTCATAACGCTCGATGCCGGCAATGACGTTCAGGAGCGTCGATTTCCCGCAACCGGACGGTCCGACAATGCTGACGAACTTTCCTTCGTCAACGCTAAGGCTGATCTCGTGAAGAACCACAAAATCCTGCTCCGCTCCCGGAGCGGGAAATTTCTTGGTCAGCCCCTCGATGGTGATGGCCGACGCCCCTGCTGCCCCGCCAGCACGCACGTCTCGTCCTGCAATGATCGGCGCCGTTGCACTGCGCTGAGCATTATAGGCATGTTGCGCGGTCATGGGCGGGGACCTCTCAGGTTAACGTGCACAATTCAAATAACGCCCGAACGGCGGCAGGAAAATCGGCAGTTTCTTCAATCGCCAACAGACTTGGCTCCCTTCAGACCGCGACTTCAGGCCTCCAGGCGAAGGTGCGCCGCGCCCAGGTGCGAAACACCAGAAGATCGATCAAGACCATGACGATCATGAAGCTCACCCCCCAGGCGAGCATCATGTCGACGCGGGTCTCCTGGAACCAGTAGGTCAGTTGCTGGCCGACCCCGCTGCCGACGCCGAACGCCTCGGCGACAAGCGCGATCTTCCACGACAGCGACAGCGCGATCCGCAGCGACGAAAAAATGTAAGGCATGAGTTGCGGGATGAGCACCTTGCGCAGCATCAACGCGCGGTCGGCCTTGTAGACCTGCCCCATCTCCACCAGGTCGCGTTGTATGGCCTTGGTGCCGGCCCATATGTTCATGCTGACATAGGGAAAAACGATCAGCACAATGGTGAGGATCGGGGCGGTCTCGGAGATGCCGAACCACAGCACTGAAAGAAACGCCCAACAGATCGACGGCACCGTTAGAAGGACCATGATCCAGCTGTCGAAGAAAGCCTCCACGCTACGCTTAAGCCCCATCACAAGGCCGAGCGCGGTTCCGAGCAGCATGGAAATCACGAAGCCTTCGAATATGCGCGCTAGTGTCTGGCCAAAAATCGCGTACGAGCCGGGATTGCCGTAAACCTCGGCCATGCGCTCCAAGAGCACCGCAGGCCCGGGAAAGAACACCGGGTAGAAGAACAGCGATATCGCTTTCCAGGCGACGATGGCGGCTACGAACGTCAACGCGCCTGGCAAAGCGCGCGCGAGCCAAGAAGGCAGTGCCCTGACCTTTGGCTTTTCCCTGATGCGCGCCGCGCTCAGGTTGCGACGAACAGGGCGTATTTATCCTGTGGCGGGACCTTGGTGAGGATTCCCGTCTTTTGCGCCACCTCGAGAAATTGCCACTGGGCAGCCACGGATTTGCTGTCCCACGTGGTCATGAACATGTCCTTCGACTGCAGCCACTCTTTGTACTCGACGATATCCGCCGGCGTCGTGACGCCCGCCAGCGCACCGTGGTTCTTGACCGCGGTCTCCAGGTTTTGCGGTTGCTCCAGCCAGCGGAAGGACGCCATGACCGCGGCGGCAAAGTTCTTCGCTCGCGTCTGGTCTTCGTTGACCCAACTCTTCCAGGCGACAAGCGGTGCCGCCCACACGATCGGGTAGCCGGTCTTCTGCTTCCAATACTGATTGGGGGAAAACAGCACACGGAATTTGTCCGGCTGCGCCTCCGCAGCGAGATTGAGCGAGCTGATGTTGATCATGGCGTCGAGCTGGCCGCTCTCCAGAAGCTTGGTCAATGCCGGCCCCGCGACCTGCTGCAACTGCGTATCTTTCACGACATCGATGTTGTAGGCGTCGATCATCGCCGCGCGCGACGCCTTGAAGGAGCCGGCGCCCGTCGAGAACGTGCCAAACTTCTTGCCGCGCAGATCGGCGGGCGATTTGAACGGCGCGTCCTTGCGCACGATCACATCCTGAACGACGGTGAGGCCGCCGCCGATGATTGCCCAGTCGAGGCCCTGGTTGATCTTCTCAATGGCGTCCATGCCCGAATAGGTGTCGGCCATGCATTGCTGACTCGGCAGGCCAGCGAGAAATCCGGCAAACGGACGTGGATCGACGCTCAAATCGATGCCGTGCTGCGCAAACACGCCGGCATCCTTGGCGCCCAAATAGTTCAAGACGAACACGCTCTCGGCCGGGATGACAATTTTGACCGGCTGCAGCGCCGGCGCGGCGCGGACTGGCACGGTTTCGGGAATAATGGTGGCGGAGATTGAGCCCAAACCGGCAAGCAGGAATGACCGTCTGGTGGTCATCAGAATCCTCCCAGATTAAGCGACCTCCCCAAGGCCGGCCCATATAATGAACTTCGCCCGCGCCCGAATGAATGCTGCCCAAAGGCATAGTTTGTGCGTGATTTCGTCGCGCGGATGCGAGGCTTGACACATTGGTCCGTCCGCTTCGGGCGGCGACGATGCGATCGTGCGCGCTGTCACGGGAAGCGTTTTCATCGGTTGTCGTGTCCTGCGCATTGTCCC
>Ga0070739_10003836_pt1 | contig 18326 bp, 18 predicted proteins | sample Coa_R1_7_FD_66445 | JGI IMG/M metagenome (GOLD analysis project Ga0070739, IMG submission 66445) | Surface soil microbial communities from Centralia Pennsylvania, which are recovering from an underground coalmine fire - Coalmine... | ecosystem: Environmental > Terrestrial > Soil > Unclassified ... | reverse complement strand
CACTCGGCGGCCGAGGAAGCCAACCTCGCCTGGGAGCTGGGGCTCGCGGTCGGGCTCGTCCGGGCGAAGGTGCAGCAGTTGCGCGAGGCGAACCCGATGCTCGGTTTCCGTGGCTGCCGCCTCGGCATTGCCTACCCGGAGATCACCGCGATGCAGGCGCGGGCGATCTTCGCCGCCGCCTGCCAGGTCGCGCGGGAGGGGATCGGCGTTGCGCCCGAGGTGATGGTCCCGCTCGTCTGCGCGCCACGCGAGCTCGAGCTCCAGCGCGCCGTCATCGAGCGGACCGCCCAAGCCGTGTTCGCGGAAGAAGGGCTGACGTTGCCGTACCTGGTCGGGACGATGATCGAGTTGCCGCGGGCGGCGCTCCTGGCCGACGAGATCGCCCGCTTCGCGGACTTCATCTCGTTCGGGACCAACGACCTTACCCAAACGGCGCTCGGGATGAGCCGCGACGACGCCGGTCGCTTCCTGCCGAGCTACGTCCGACGCGGCATCCTGCCGCGGGACCCGTTTAGCTCCCTCGATGTCGCGGGCGTGGGACAGTTGATCGAGCTCGGGACGGCGCGCGGCCGCCAGACGCGGCCGGACCTCAAGGTCGGCGTCTGCGGTGAGCACGGGGGCGATCCGGACAGCATCGCCTTCTTCGCCCGGGCGGGGCTCGACTACGTGAGCTGCTCGCCGTACCGGGTGCCGATCGCCCGGCTGGCCGCCGCCCACGCCGCGCTCGGGGAAGAGGCGCCGCCTCCAGGCGAGGCCGCCTGACGCGGGCGGGCTCAGATGATTCACGGATGCGACGGGCCTCGTTTGGGTGTCATTCCGAGCGGCAGCGAGGAATCCCAGACCTGCCTTGGGCGCCGAGATTCCTCGCCTCCGGATCGGAATGACAGGAAGAGGGGAGCCCGGAGATTCCTCGGCTCAGGCGCGGTATGACGGGGAAGGGGACGGCGCGGAATGACGGGAAGAGGGGGGCGCGGAATGGCGCAGAAGAGAGACCCCCGATGACCAGAGCCGATGATCGGATTGGACCATAACCCGGGCTAGCCGCGCGTTGCGGCGCGTACCCGCCAAGGAGGGACGCATGGACCAGGAACCGCTCCCGGATAACCCAACCATCGCCGAGATTATGACCACCGAGCTGGTGACCACGACGCCCGACCGCCCTGTCGAGGCGGTGGCACGCCTCCTCCGGGCCCGCGGGCTCAGCGGGCTGCCGGTCGTGGATGCGGCCGGCCATCTCGTCGGGATCGTGAGCGAGCTCGACGTCATCAGCAAGTCCGGCCAGACGGTGGAGGACATCATGACCACCGCCGTGATCAGCGTCAGCGACGAGATGGGGGCGGCCGAGGTGACCGCCCTGATGGGCCACCACGGCATCCGGCGAGTGCCGGTGGTGCGGGCGGGGCGGCTCGTCGGCATCGTGACGCGCTCCGACCTGCTGGGGCTGTTTACCCTCATCCGCTGGACGTGTGCGGCGTGCGGCCACCACGAGCGCGGCTTCACCCGCCCGGTACGCTGCGTCCGCTGCGGCGGCACCGCCTTCCACCTCGAGCAGGAGCGGCGCACGACGGAGGGGTTCTGAGCCGGCCGGGCGCCCTCGCACCCCCTCATCCCGCCCCCCGGCCCGGCCGCCGCGTTGGCGGCCGTCCTCGACACCGCGCGTGTGTGGTGCCGCTGGCGGCAGCCACACACGGCGCCGGTCGCCTCCGGCGATGGACCTGGCGCCGCCCGGGGCGGGGTGGACGGCGACCTGGTTCGATCCGACAACGCGGCGGAGCACGGCGTAGGGGCAGGGGCTTGCCCTGCCCATCCTCCTGGAAACGGCGCTTATCATTTGTACGTGGCACGGCAAGCCCCTGCCTCCGCACGCCCAAAGCCAGATTAGGTTGTTAACCATCATCGTCCACCGGCGGCGCGGGCAGCCACGCCACTTCATCGGAAGCGATGATGGCGACCCGCAAGCCGGCGCCGACGCGGCCGGCCGGCCGCCCCTCGCCGACGAGTCCGGCCGCGGCCGCCGGTGAGCCGGGCCCGCGCCTGACCTCCGTCGGCCCCGGCACCTCGCGGCGCTTGGCGGCACGTTTCCGTCCGATTCGTTAGAATCGGGCGGGCGCGAGCGCCCCCGATCCGTGTCGTGTCGCCGTTCCGTCGGGAGTTCTGCCAGCGTGCGCTTCGAGAAGCTCATCCGCTCGCCAACCGCCGCCCCCGCCGCCGGAGGGCTGGTCGCCGCCGCGCAGCGGGACGTGCGAGCGGAGACGTTCCCCGTCCACGTCGCGCTCGCCCGCGGGCGGACGGGGCTACTCGTGGCGGCGGCCGCGCTGGCCGGGTTCGCGGCCCTCCTCGCGCTCGTCCGCGCCAACCGCAGCACCGCCTTCGACACCGCCGTCACGATCCGCGTGCAGGCGGAGAAGCGCCCCTGGCTCGACCGCCTGATGCGCATCGTCTCCTGGGCCGGCTTCCCGCCCCAGAGCCAGATCCTGCCGTCCAGCCTACCGCTCGCGCTGCTGCTGCTCGGTTTCCCGTTGGAGGCGGCCTTTCAAGGGCTCGCCTGGGGTGTCAGCCTGCTCTCGTTTCTTACCAAGTTGGTGATCCGCCGCCCTCGCCCCAACCACCCGAAGATCGAGGTCGTCGCCGCCCGGCTCGGCGGCACGAGCTTCCCCAGCGGCCACGTCCTCAACTACATGGGGGTCTACGGGTTCCTCGCATACCTGATCGAGACGTGGGTGCGGCCGACCGTTCTCCGCCGCGCGATCGCCGGTGCCCTCCTCTCCCTGATCGCGTTGGTCGGCCCGAGCCGGATCTATCTCGGGCACCATTACCTCACCGACGTGCTCGCGTCCTACCTGCTCGGACTCTGCTACCTGCTCGGCCTCACCGCGCTCTATCGACGGGTCAAGATCTGGACGGGCTGGCGATGACGTCGCCGGTGCCGGACGATGAGGCTCACGCCGCCGCTGAGCGGCCGGTCCTGACGCGCGTGGCCCGCCGTGTCCGCCCCGAAGTCGTCGCCCACGGCGGCGTCGGCGGCCGCTTTCCCGGCAACAGCCGCGCGGCGATGGAGGCCGCGTTCGAGGTCCACCCCGACCGCATCGAGTGCGACATCCAGGCCTCGGCCGACAACGACCTCGTCCTGGTCCACGACGACGAGCTGACGCTGCCCGATGGCCGCCGCCGCCCGGTGCGCACCATCCCGACCGCCGAGCTGCGGCGTCTCCTGCCGGGGTTGCTGCTGCTCGACGAGCTCGTCGCCATGGACGGCGGGCGGATTCCGCTCATGCTCGACATCAAGAGCCCCGGCTACGAGGATCTGCTCATCGCCGCCATCCGCCGCTACGATCTCGCCGCGCGCTCCTCCGTCTCCGGTACCTGGGGGCCGACGCTGCGCAAGATCCACCTCGTCTTTCCCGAGATGCGCGTCGGGCTCTCGACCGGGCACTGGGGGGGCGGCGCCCCGACGCGACCGCTGCGCTTCGTCGCCTCGATGCTGCTGCGCGGCATCCTGCCGCCGCCGCTGCTGGCCGCGATGATCCTGACCGGCGCCACCGAGGCGAACCTCTTTCACCGCGTCATCTCGCGGCCGCTCGTGGCGGCCATCCACGCCACCGGGCGTGGCGTCAACGCCTGGACGGTGGATCGCCCGCCGGAAATCCGGCGCATGATCGCGCTCGGCGTGGACGGCATCATCTCGAACTTCCCGGCGCGCGTGGACGCGGTATTGGAGGAGGCCGGATTGGGATAGCCGAACGCCGCATCCCGGCAGACGATTCCTACACGGCCCATCGGGAGCACCCGGCCGCGGCCTTGCTGTACCCTGAGGGGAGGAGGACATCATGACGACGAGAGCATTGATCGAAGCCGAGATTGACCGGCTCGACGAGCAGGATCTGGACGAGCTGTACGAGCTGATCCGAGACTTCTCCAAGTCGAAGCTGCGGGACGGAGAGGGCATACTGGAAAGACTGAGCCGCATCCAAATTGACGGGCCGACGGATTTCGCGACCAACCTGGATCTCTACTTGAGCGGAAAGCGTTGTGTCCGACCGGATCATGATTGGTACCGTCTATGTCGTAGCGCTTGTCAACCGGAGTAATCAGTGGCATGGGCAAGCAGTCTCGTCGGTGAGCACGTTCACGCGAAATTATTTCGTTGTGACCGACGCAATTCTGTTGGAGATCGGCAGCGCACTTGCCGGTAGATTCCGACAAAGAGTGATCGATTCCATTCGCTCCTTCATGGAGGCGCCGAATATTGAGATCATGTATGTCACGCCGGACTTGTTTGAACGCGGATTTGCCTTCTATGCGGAACGCCCAGACAAAGAATGGAGCCTCGTTGACTGCATCTCCTGCGACGTGATGCGCATGCTCGGCATTAGCCAGGTCTTGACATTTGATCACCATTTTGCCCAGGCGGGCTTTCAGCCGCTGGTCCGGGGCGGTGCCGATCATCGCAACTGATCCGGCGCTCGTCGAGGCGATCCCGGACGAGAATGGGGGCGCGCAGCCGAATCCCGCCGCCTTACGGCGGATTGCAATATTGTTGATTGCCTCGAGTTGGGCGCGGCGTGCAGGCGCAGCCGCTACCGCCCGGCCACCCAGATCGATGCGGCGCCACGCCCCGAACTCGGCGATTCGGTCGCGTCCTTCCTACTAAGCCGGCTTTCGGAAGACATAAGTGATCCACTTTGTTGTCCCGTTAGAGTTGATCGGAGTCGCACTCACCACCTCCCACCCCTTGCCTCCATAGTCTTGCAAAAGAGCCTCGTGTGATCGGTCAGGTGGCGTCTGAATGCTCCAATCCACCGTCCGCACCGTGTATTGCCAACGCATCGTGTTCTCCTTACCGTGTCCGAGTTGGCGGACGCTGCCGACGCCACCTTGGCGTCTAGCCCAAACAGCTCAACAAAGATCGAAACGATCGAGGGAAAACTGCCTCGGGTGCCTCGGTCACCACCACCCTTGCCCGACTCCTAAAGAAATGGCAGTCGAGCCGGCTATCCCATAAGGAACTGAAAGTCAGTCTAGCGTCCCTCTGGCGCCGTTGACCAGGAAAAACTCACAGTTTCACCCGCAGTTTCACCCGCAGTTTTGTCGCTCACGCGGATGCTGATCTTCAGGCGTCAGATCGAGCAAACGCGTCACGATTGAATTGCCCGGAGCCGGGTAACGGAGGCGTGCGCTTTGCGAATCCGACGACCGTCGGCAAAGGAGGCGCATGAGCTCGACACACCATGAGCGTCGGTGCCGCAAGACTCGCGCAGTTGGTAGTGGCCTTGCGAAGGGGCTGCGGGGTGATCCTGAACCAACCCACCGGCGCGGGGTGATACTCAGGCAGACGCCCCGACACGCTCAAATGCTTGCCGCCTACCCCTTGACGGCGCCCGCCGTCAAGCCGCGCACGAGCTGGCGTTGGAAGATCGTGAAGAGGACGATGACGGGGATCGAGACGACCACGCTCGCCGCCATCATGTCCGGCCAGCGGTCCTGAAATTCGCCGATGTAGGTGAGGACGAAGCCGGGCGGGATCGTCCGCATGTTCGGGCTGCTGGTCAGGGTCAGCGCGAAGAGGAGCTCGTTCCAGGCGGTGAGAAAGGTGAAGAGACCGATCGCTACCACGCCGGGCGAGATCACCGGCAGCAGCACGTCGTAGAGCGCGCGCAGGCGGCCGGCGCCGTCCACCCGCGCCGCGTCCTCCAGCTCGGTCGGCACCGTGTCGCAGAACCCCTTCATCATCCAGATGCTGAACGGCAGCGAGAAGGCGGTGAAGGCCAGGATCAGCGCCTGGTAGGTGTTGAGCAGGTGCAACTGGCGGAAGAGGGTGTAGAGCGAGATCAGGATCGTGACGTACGGAAACATCTGCGTCGCCAGGATCAGCAGCACGAGCGAGCGGGCGCCGCGGAAGCGAAAGCGGGAGAGCGCGTAGCCGGCGTGGGCAGCGGCGACCAGCGTGATCAGCGTCGTCGCGATGCCGACGATGAAGCTGTTCTTCAAGTATTGGACGAAGCCGGCGTGGTCCTTCGGCAGGATCTCGTAGCTATGCAGCGTGATCCCGCGCGGGATCCAGGTCGGCGGGTTTTGGAACGCTTCCAATTGCGGCTTGAACGAGGTCGAGATCAGCCAGAACGTCGGGAAGAAGGCGTAGACCAGCAGGACCGCCAGCGCGCCGTAGATCAGCAGGCGGCCGAGGTGGCTGCGCTGGGTTGGCGCGCGCTTCAGCCGGATCATTCGACGGCCGCCTTCCCTTCCATGATCCGGATGTAGAAATAGGTGAAGACGAGGAGCATCAGCAGCCAGACGGTGCTCATCGTCGCGGCGCGGCTGATTCCCTGCTCGATGAAGGCGGCGCGGTAGATGTGGATCACCATGTTGTCGGTCGCCACCCCGGGGCCGCCGTTGGTCATCGCCCAGATGATCGCGAACTCGTTCAGGCTCCAGATGAGCGAGAGGGTCGTCACGATGGCGATGATGCCGCGCAGCCCGGGCAGCGTCACCAGCTTGAAGCGGGCGATGATTCCGGCGCCGTCCACCTTGGCCGCATCGAAGAGATCCTGCGGCAGCGTTTGCAACCCGGCCAGCAGCATCAGGGTGAAGAAGGGGAAGCGGTTCCAGATCGCGGCGGCGATGACCGCGACCCGCGCCAGGTTGCCGTTGCCGCCGTACCAGGCGAGCGGCTGCGGCACCGGCTTCCAGCCGAAAAGGTCGATCGAGTTGAGGACGTGGTTGATGATGCCGTACTGCGAATTGAACATGTAGAAAAACAGGTAGGCGACGACGACGTAGGGGATCACCCACGGCACCAGCGCCAGCCCGCGCCAGAGCGTCTGGAACTTGACGCGCTCGTTCAGGATCAGCGCCAGGGCGAAGCCGATGAGGAAGGCGATGACCGTCGTCGCCACGCTGAAAAGGATGCTAAAGCGCACCGCTCCCCAGAACCCGAAGATCGAGTTCGTGAGGATGTTCTTGTAGTTGCGCAGTCCGACCCAGTGGTTGTTGAGCGGCTCCGCCAGGTTGAGCGAATGGAAGGAGAGCCAGACGGTGTGGGCGACGGGGTAGAAGATGACGACGATCAGCAGGATGAGGGCCGGCGCCAGCAGGATCCAGGCGAGGAGCGGTCCCTCCAGCGCCTGCCCCGGCTGCAGGCCGAAGCGTGTGCCGCGCCGGATAGGGGTTGGGGGATGGGGGATAGGGGCTGGGGCATAAGGGATGCGCGCGTCGCGTGCGGAAGAGCGGACACCCGCGTCCCGCTCCCCGGCCTCGACGCCAGGTCCCCGCTCGATCATTCCCTATCCCCTATCCCCTATCCCCTATCCCCTAGCTGCTGTAAACGGTCTTCACCTCGTCGTCGAGCCGCTTGAGGCGGGTCTTAACGTCGGTACCGCCGGCGATCTCTTGCAGCGCGGTAACGACGAAGGTGGCGGCGGTATCGTAGAGCGGGCCGTAGGCCGGCGGCCGCATGGTCGGGATCACGTCGTTGATGAACGCCTGGTTGATCGGGTCGGCGTAGAACTTCCCGTACTCGGCGTTGGTGTTGTAGCTCTTGATCGGCAGCATGCCGCCCTGTGGGATGAGGAAGCCGCGGATGACCTGGTCGTTGGTCGTCAGGAATCGGATGAGCTTCCAGGCCAGATCCTTGTCTTTTGCCTGCGCCGACATGCCGAGGTTGTGGATGTCGGCGGCCGTGACCGGCTTGTTGCTGGCGCTCAAGACGGGGGTGGTGGTGACGCCGAAGTGCTGGTTGACCTCGGCGTTGGTGGCGAGCTTCGGATTGGTGTTGCCGAAGATGCCCGTCAGGTACGGGCCGTCGAGCTTGAAGGCGATCTTGCCGTTCGCCATCAACTCGCGCTCGGCCTTGATCGCCTGGTCCGGCGGGGTCAGCTTTTTCTTCACGAGATCCTGCAGCCACTGGAACGCGGCGACGGTGCCATCGTCCGCCCAGTTGATGGTGACGTTCCCCTTGCCGTCGTCAACCATCGGGTTGCCGCCGAAGGTCCAGATCCAGGGCCAGAAGCCGACGAGCGCGTACTCCGTCTTCGAGATGTCGATCCCGATCGGGTAGGAGTCGGCCGGCAGCTTGGCGCGCAGCACGTCCATCTGCTGGTTGAGGTCGTCGATCGTCTTCGGCGGCTTGGTCGGATCGAGCCCGGCCTGGGTCATCAGATCCTTGGCCCACCAGAAGCCGTGCGGCGTGATCGTCCACGGTGCGGCGTAGAGCACGCCCTTGTAGGTGCCGACTTGGAAGCTGTTGGGAAACGCATCCTCGCGGTAGCCCGGGATCGAGTCCGCGAACTTGTCGAGCGGGGCCAGCGCGCCCGCGCCGCCGAGCGCGTACGGCCAGTTGCCGCTCAACTGCATGACGTCGGGCGGGTTACCACCGTTGGTCATCGTCGTCAGTTGCTGCAAGACCTGATCGAACGGGATGGGGATGTTGTCGATCTTGACGCTGTTCTGCTGGGCGAAGATGGCCAGCGCCTTGTCGATGTTGTCCTTCGTCGCCGATTCGGCCGAGGCCCAGTTGGCGAACTTGATCGTCTCGGCCGCCGCGGCCGGGGCCAGGCTCAGCGCGCCCGCCATGCTCGCGGTCGCCATGCCGAGCGCGGTGGCGCGCATGAAGGCGCGGCGGCTGAACGGCCCGCTGGTGAGACCTTCCCACGGGTGAGGACGAGATTCCGCTGCCATTGGCTCTCCTCCATCTCCGGTCTTCGCTTGACAACGCCACGACGCGGTGCGTAGGATCATCATAAAGATATGATGAATCAAGGTCAAGCCGGTGGCAGCGGTGCCCGGCGGCCCGATCCGCCGGCACGACCCACTGTCGCGCTCCCCCGCGGCGGCCCGATATCATGGCGAGCGCGCGATGAGCTGGGCGGTTGCGCGTCGACACACCGGCGCGGGCCGTGCCGGCAGCACTGAAGGAGGTCCGATGAGTCAGCTCCGGTTCATAGCCGAGGCGCGCAAGATCATCGATGCGATCGAGCAGACGCAAGCCGCCAACCTCGACCGCGCCGCAGAGCAGTACGCGGAGACCATCAGCCGGGACGGGCTGGTTCATCTCTACGGCGGCGGCCACTCCCGCATGGGCGTCGAGGAGACGTTCCCCCGCATCGGCTCGATCGTCGGCTTCCACCCGATCTGCGAGCTGGCGATCACGCACTACACGAACGTCGTCGGGCCGATGGGGTTGCGGCAGGCGCTCTTCCTGGAGCGCGTGGACGGCTACGGCGAGGCGATCCTCCAGAACTACGACTTCGGGCCGCACGACTGCCTGACCCTGTTTTCCTCGACGGGCATCAACAACGTCGTGATCGAGATCGCGCTCGGCGCCAAAGCGCGCGGTCTGCCGACGATCGCGGTCACCTCGGTCGCGCACCAGAGCGCGACCGAGTCGCGCCATCCGTCGGGCAAGCGCCTGGCCGAGATCGCCGACATCGTGATCGACAACTGCACGCCGCCCGGCGACGCCACGATCACGGTCGAAGGCTGCGACTATCCGGTCGCGCCAGGCTCGACGCTCGCCGCGACCACGATCGTGCAAACGCTCAACGCCCTGACGGCGGAGAAACTCGTTGCGCGCGGCTACAAGCCGCTCATCCTCGGCAGTCCCCACTTCGTCGGCGACCCGCGCGCCAAGGAGAACCTCGAGGCCTACTACGCCGAAACGAAACGCCGCTTCGCCAAGGTTTGAGCGGTGACGGTGCGCAACCAGGGCCGTATCCGTCGTCACGCTCCAGCGGGCTCTTCGATGGCGCCTGATCTCCTCCTAGGCCTCGATGCGGGAACGACCACGGCCAAGGGAGTCCTCATGCGACCCGATGGCCGCATCGTCGCCAGCGCTAGCAGCGCCCCCTATCCGGTCCATCACCCACGCCCCGGCTGGGCCGAGCAGGAACCGGATGACTGGTGGGGGGCGGCCTGCGCCGTCGCGCGCGACCTGACCGGTCGTGTCCGCGGCGGCGAGCGCGTCGCGGCGGTCGCGATCAGCGGACAGGGCTGCGCCTGCACGCTTGTTGACGCGAACGGCGCCGCGCTGCGGCCGGCGATCATTTGGATGGACACCCGCGCGGCGGCCGAAACTGCGATGTTGACGGAGCGCTGGGGAGCGGCGATCCGCGACCTCAACGGCAACGCGCCCGGCGCCTACAACGTCGAGCCGAAGCTGCTCTGGCTGCGCGCGCACGAGCCGGACGTGCTGGACCGCGCCGCGCACACGCTGACGACGACCGGCTACGTCACCTCCCGCCTGAGCGGGGTCACCGCGATGAACGTCGCCGACGGCGGCATCCTCTTCGCCTACGACGCGGCGGCCGGCGATTGGAGCGGGACGTTCCTCAACGATTTAGGGATCTCGCCCGCGCTCTATCCCCCGCTGCATCCGTGCACGGACGTGATCGGAGCGGTCACGCCCGCGGCGGCGGACGCCACGGGACTGCGGCCGGGAACACCGGTCGTGGCGGGCGGGGAGGATACGCCGGCCGCCGCCCTCTCGGCGGGCGTCTGCCAGCCCGGTGACGCCTTTCTTTCGCTCGGTACGGCGGCGGTCGTGGGCGTTTGCCGGCGCGAAGGGGCGAATCTGCGCGAGCCACGTCTGCTCTCCTACCCGCACGTCTTGCCGGAGTTGGGCATCACGAGCGGTTCGATGAGCTCGGCCGGCGCCGCGGTCGAGTGGTTGATGCGCGAGTTCGGTGCCGCCTATGGCGCGGACCATGCCGGTTACACCGCCCTGAACCGCGCCGCCGCGTCGAGTCCGCCGGGTGCGGACGGCCTCGTCTTTTTGCCCTACCTCAGCGGCGAGCTGCACCCGATTCTGGATGCCAACGCGCGCGGCGTCTTCGTCGGCCTCTCGACGGCGACGAGCCGGGCCGATATCGCCCGCGCCGTGCTCGAAGGCTCGGCCATGGCGGTCCGCCACAACCTGACCGTGGCGGCAGAGGCGGGGGCGCGGGTCAGTCGCTTGGTGGCAACGGGTGGGCCGACGCGCAGCGCCGAGTGGTGCCAAATCATCGCCGACATCACGGGCCAATCGGTGGGTGTCGTCGCGAGCGGCGGGGCCGAAGTTGGCGATGCGCTGCTCGCCGGTGCGGGCGTCGGGCTCATCGCGGACCCAAATGACGTGGCGCGCGCTATCGCCCGGGTTGAACGGGAGTACGTGCCGCGCCCGGCCCTCGCCACGCGCTACGACCATCTCTTTGCGGCGTACCTGCGGATCTACGCGCACCTGGTGGACGATTTCGCGTTCCTCGCCGACTGTCCGCCGTAGGATCGATGCCTGCGTTTGGTGATCCGGGCGCCCCTCACCGAACGCACGCGGAAAGGAGCATCCAATACATGAGCGACCGATTGCCGCCGCTGCCGACGAGCGTGGTCGGCTCCTACGCGTGGCCGGGGTGGCTTTGGGTCGGCTTGGACACCGCCAGGCGCGGCGAGCTCGGTCCAACCGACCTGCAGGAGCTGCTGGACGACGCCGTGGACACCGCGCTGCGCGACCAGGTGGACGCCGGGGTTGACGTCGTCACCGACGGCGAGATGCGGCGCGCTGGCTTCTTCACGGCCGAGTTCTACCGCCACCTGACCGGGTTGCAACCGCTCGAACCCGACCGCCGCCAGGGGGCGGCCGGTCACGATCAACAGCACCGGTTCGCCGTGCTGGAGCCGGTCGCCGCGCCGAACGGGCTGGGCGTCGTCGCCGAATTCACCTACGCCCGCGCTCGCACCGAGCGTCCGCTGAAAGTCACCCTCCCCGGACCCTTCACCCTCGCCGGTCGCCTGATGCCGGGCGCGATTTACCCGCAGCGCGTGCACGCGGCGTGGGCGTTCGTGCCGATCATCAACGCGGAGCTGAAGGCGCTCGTCGCGGCCGGCGCGGACTTCATCCAGATTGACGAGCCCTCCCCCGCGATCCACCCCGACAGCCCGGCCGACTTTGCCGCGCTCTTCAACGCGGCGGTCGCGGGCGTGGAGGCGCGGTTGGCGGCCCACCTCTGCTTTGGCAACTATGCCGGGCGCCCCCTTGCCAAACGGGTCTACGCGCCGGTGCTCGACCAGATGCTCGCGTTCCGCGTGGATCAGCTCGTGCTCGAGTTCGCGAACCGGGAAATGGCCGAGCTGGATCTGCTGCGCGAGATCGCGGCGCACAAGGACGTGGCGGTCGGCGTCGTGGACGTCAAGAGCTACTACATCGAGACGCCCGAGGACGTGGCGGAGCGGATCCGGCAGGTGCTGCGCTTCGTGCCGGCCGAGCGGCTCACCCTCGTGCCCGACTGCGGCTTCAGTCAGACGGCGCGCTGGGCGGCGCGCGCCAAGCTGCTGGCACTGGTCGCGGGGACAGATATTGTGCGGCGCGAGCTCGGTCTCTCGAGCGGGCACGCCAGTGCGGATGCCCCGGGCAGGGCGGCTTCGCGACTGGCTCCATGACGTCGGCGCCAGCATCCCCGCGGCCTCAACGCGCCGTCCAGCCGCCGTCAACCGGGAGCACCACGCCCGTCACGAAGGCGGCCGCGTCGGAGACCAGGTAGAGCGCCGCTTCCGCCACGTCTTGCGGCGTGCCGAAATCGGCGGTGAGCGGCTGCAGGCGCGGCAGGTCGGCACGAATCGCCGGGTCGCGCTGCGCCCTGATGCTCATCTGGGTGCGGATCAAGCCGGGGGCGATGACGTTGGCGCGGATCCGTTGGGGGGCGTAGTAGCTAGCGATGGCGCGCGTCAGCGCGACAATCCCGCCCTTGCTCGCCGCGTAGGCGTGGGTCGCGAAGTGCTCGTCGCCGCCGACCAGGCCGAGCACGGAGGAGAGGTTGACGATGGCGCCGCCGCCCCCCGCGAGCATCGCCGCCACCCCATACTTGCAGCACAGAAAGACGCTGGTCAGGTTGGTGTTGATCGTGGCGGCCCAACCGTCCTCGCTGCACTCGGCGACCGGGCCGTCGCCGAACCGGCGGCCGCTGCCGCCGGCGACATTGAACATGGCGTCGAGCCGGCCCCACCGCGCGACGGTCGCGCGCACGGCGGCTTCCACGTCGGCGGCGACGGTGACATCGGTTTGGCGGAAGACCGCCGCGCCGCCGTGAGCGGCCGCCGCGGTTGCCGCCGCCGCAGCAGCTTCACCGCTGTCCGCCGCGCGATCGAGCAGCATGACGCGGGCGCCCTCGGCCGCAAAGCGGACCGCCGCGCCGCCGCCGATGCCGCCACCCGCGCCGGTGACGATCGCAACCTTAGTGGCGAGTCGGCCCTCGGCTACCATTGCTCCTGCCATACCCCCCCGGCAGCCGTCGCAGTTCCCGCCTGAAGTAAATCACGGTGAGCCGAAATGGGCGACACCGCGAGCACCAGCACCCCGTGAGGCTAATCGTCCATGTTGCTGGAAGGGGTCAGCAGCCGGCCGATCGGCTTCGGGCCGCGCTTGCGGCCGGAGTGCCGCAGGACGAGCGCGCCCAGGCCGGCCGCCGCGATCGCCGCCGCGCCGCCGACAACCAGCGCCCAGCGCGCGCCTGCGGTCTGCCCGATCCAGCCGATGAGCGGGCCGCCGATCGGGGTCGAGCCGAGGAAGGCGACGGTCCAGAGCGCCATCACGCGGCCGCGCATGTCGGGCGAGCTCTCGAGTTGCAGCGTGCTGTTGGCGAGCGACGTGAACATGATTGAGAAGAACCCGACCGCAACCAAAGCCACGATCGCCAGCATCAGGGACGGGGTCACGGCCGTGACCAGGATCGTGACCCCGAAGAGAAGGGCGGCCAGCAAGAGCCGCCGCGCCCCCGGCTTCGCGCGGCCGGCGGTGAAGACGCCACCGATCACCGCGCCCAGCCCCATTGCCGCCGTCAGCGCGGCATAGCTGCCGGCGCCGCCGTGGAAGGTGAAGCGCGCAAAGAGCGGCAGGACGACGGAGAACTCGTAGGTGAGCGTGCCGATGACGACCATCATCAGCAGCGGCGTTAGCAGGGCCGGCTGCGATTTGACATAGCGAAAACCGGCCTGCAACTGCCCCTTGGCGCGCGGCACGAGCGGCGCGGGCCGCAGCTCCTGCTCCCGCATCATGTAGAGCACGACCAGGACGGCGACGTAGGAGACGCCGTTGATGAGGAAGCACGGCCCGAGCCCGACGGCGGCGATGAGGGCGCCGGCGATAGTGGGCCCGATCACGCGGGCCAGGTTGATCTCGCTCGAATTGAGGGCGACCGCATTGGTTAGCTGCTCCCGCCCAACCATTTCCAGCACGAAGACCTGCCGCGTCGGATTGTCCACGACCTTCACGAAACCGAGCGCGAAGGCTAGGATGTAGACCATCCAGAGATGAATCAGGTTGGTCACGACCAGCACGCCGAGGATGAGCGCCAGAATGCCGGACGTCGCCTGCGTGACGTAGAGCGTGGGGCGCTTCGGGAAGCGGTCGGCGATGACGCCGCCCCACGGCCCGAAAAAGAGCACCGGCAGCGCCTGCAGCGCGGTGACGAAGCCGAGGGCCGTGCCCGATCCGGTCAGCTTCAGCACCAGCAGATCTTGCGCGATCGTCTGCATCCAGGTCCCGGACAGAGAAATCCCTTGCCCGATGAAGTACAGACGATAGTTTCGGATGCGGAGGGACGAGAAGGTTTGACCCCCGAATCTGCGCGTGATCTGCATGAGCGAGTCCTAATCAGTGCCGAGTGCCGAGTGCTGAGCGCTGAGGAACGAGTGCACGGTGTCGGGCGGCGGGCGATTGCCAACCGACTCGGCACTCAGCACTCGGCACTCAGCATCCGGCACTGGTTACTCCTGTCGAGTAAACGCCCATGTCGCCAGGGCGATCATGGCCGCGCCGAAGCCGCTCAGGACGGCGAGGTCGAGGGCGGCGGTATAGGTCCAGACGCCGACGAGCAGACCGCGCATCAGGTCGACGGCATAGGAGAGCGGGTTGAGGTGGGCGACGAGCCGCATCCAATGCGGCGCCCGATTGAGTGGGAACTGCGCGGCGCTCGTGAAATAGAGCGGCAGCACGATAAAGTTGTTGATCGTGCCGAACCCCTCGAACGACGTCATCCGCGCCGCGATCAGGATGCCGACCGCCGTCAGCCCGAGTCCGATCAGGAGCATCACCCCGACGCAGGCGACCAGCGCGCCGGGCGTCGGGTGGACGCCGGCGAACGGGGCGAAGACGAAGATGATCGTCCCCTGCAGTGTCGCGATCAGCGCCCCGGCGAGCGCTTTGCCGAGCACGACCGACGTGCGCGGGATCGGGGCGACGAGGATCTCCTTCAGGAAGCCGAATTCGCGGTCGAAGATAATGCTGACCGCGCTCTGCAGCGAGGTGAAGATGATGGCCATCGCCAGCATGCCGGGGAAGACGAATTGCAAGTACGAGATGCCACCCGGCACGCGCACCGAGCCGCGGAGACCGGCGCCGAGGATGAAGAGCCAAACGACCGTGCGCGCCAGCGAGCCGTAAAGCTGCGACCGCTCCCGCCAGAAGCGCGTCAAATCGCGCTGGCAGAGCATCAGGATCGCTTCGAGGTCAACCCACCCCTGCGACCGTCCGGGCCGGCCCCAGACGCGCCGCGCGGTCGTCGAGAGCGTCGCCATCTACGCACCCCTCCCGCCGCGCCGGCGCAGCGCCCCGCGCAGCTTGTCCAGGTTGCCCGCGCCCTCGTCCCGGATGGCGCGGCCGGTCAGGCGCAGAAAGACGTCATTCAGCGTCGGCTTGGTCACGTCGACCGAGCGGACGGCGAGCGGGAAGGTGCTTAAGAGCGCGGGCACGAACTCGTCGCCCTTACCCACCTCGAAGCGGAGGACGCCGTCCTCCGCCACCGGCGCCAGGTCGTAGTCGCGGCGGAGGAGATCCGCCGCCGCCGCGTTGTCCGCGGTGCGCAGCCGGACGACGTCGCCGCCGAGGCCCGCCTTGAGCGCGGCCGGGGTGTCGAGCGCGATGAGGTGGGCGTGGTCCATGATGCCGATCCGGTCGCAGTGCTCGGCCTCGTCCATGTAGTGCGTCGTCATGAAGACGGTGATCCCCTCCTGCTGGCGCAGGGCGTGGATGTGCTCCCAGATATTCTGGCGCGTCTGCGGATCGAGACCGACGGTCGGCTCGTCGAGGAAGAGGACGGCCGGGTGGTGGAGCAGACCGCGCGCGATCTCGAGCCGCCGCTTCATACCGCCCGAGTACTGGCGCACTTTCTCCCCGGCGCGGTCGGCCAGGCCGACCATCTCCAGCATCTGCTTGATCCGCGCGGAACGAACCGCGCGCGGCACGTGGTAGATCATGCAGTGGAAGCGCAGGTTTTCCTCCGCCGTGATGCGGTCGTCCAGGCTGTAGTCTTGGAAGATGATGCCGATGGACTCGCGAACACGGGCAGGGTCGCGCGCGACGTCGAAGCCGTTGACCAGGGCGAGCCCCGATGTCGGGCGGAGCAGGGTGCAGAGCATCTTGATCGTCGTGCTCTTGCCGGCGCCGTTCGGTCCGAGGAAGCCGAAGACTTCGCCCGGGCGCACGTCGAACGAGAGGCGGTCCACCGCGGTGAACTCGCCGAACTGGCGGACGAGGTCGCGCACCTCGATCGCCAGGCCGATACGTGGCGCCTCGGTCAGCGTTTGCGCCGCGGGCGCGGCGAGGGTAACCGCCGCCATCGCTCAGTCCTCTCCCTCGGCCGCCCGCTCGTCTGCATAGAGCATCGCAGCCATATCCGCCATCGCTGCCAGGAGCCGCTCCTTTTGCGCGACTGTGAGGTGGGCGAGCAGCTCGCGCAGCCGGTCGTCCATGAGCTCTTCGTAGCGGCGGAGGATGGCGCGACCGACCTGCGTCAGCACGAGCCGCACCTGCCGCCGGTTGGATTGGTCGGGGTGGCGCTCGACCAGCCCGCGCTCGACCAGCCCGTCAAGCATGTTCGTCATCGTCGGCACGGCGACCTGAAGTTGGCGGGCGAGGTGGGTCGTCAGCGCGCACTCGGGCGCGGCGTCCATCGCCTGCAGGCAGCGCAACTGCGCCATCGTCAGGCGGTTCTCGCCCTCGGCGCGGGTGATGGCGTGGCGCAGCGTCCGCTGGTACCACGGCAGCACGGCGTCCATCGCGGCGATCAATTCGGCATCGAGGGCGGCGGGCTCGCCCTCGGCAGCGTGCGCCTGTGCTGTATTGTTTGCGTTCATTACTTAGCACCTCTTACGATTAGCATATGAAACAATACGAGCTGTCGCCCGATTTGTCAAGCCGCCGCCCGGCGTTGCCGGTAGCTGCGGCGCCGCGCCGAAAGGACGTGCGACAATAGGTCTGGCGTGATCGGAGTGCTCTCAGGAGCGAGCGAGGTGGACGGCGAACGGATCGTGATCGTGGGCGCGGGGGCGATGGGCTCGCTCCTTGCCGCCCGGTTGGCGCTGGCGGAGATCCCCGTCGCCCTCTACAGCCGCCCCTCCGGCCACCTCACGGCCGTGCAGCGGGACGGTCTCGTTCTGGAAGAGGAAGACGGCCGACGCGCGCGCATTGCGCTGCCGGCGACGAGCCATCCCGCGATCTTGGGCATGGCCTGGCTGGTCGTGGTGCTCGTCAAGACGTGGCAGACGGCGGCCGCGCTCGTGCCGCTGCGCGACCTGGTTCCGGCAGACGCCGCCGTGCTGACGCTGCAGAATGGGCTCGGCAATCCCGACGCGATCCGCGACGCGCTCGGTCCGCGCGAGGTCATCGTGGGTGTGACCACCCAAGCCGCGCTGCGAACCGAGCCGGGTGTTGTGCGCCACACCGGCGGCGGGCTGACCGCCCTTGGGCGCGAGGACGGCCGGGGCGACGCGCGGGTGACGCGCGCTGTGCGCGCGCTCAACGAGGCGGGTTGGCCGGCGGTGGCGGTGGCCGATATCGAGCGCTGGGTTTGGCGCAAACTCGCCGTCAACGCGGCGATCAATCCGCTGACGGCGTTGGCCGGCGTGTCGAACCGGGTCGTGGCCGAGGAGCCGCGGCTACGGGCGCAGGCGGCGGCGCTGGCCACGGAGGTCGCGACCGTCGCCGCGGCCCACGGACATGACCTGGGCGGCGCCGAGGCAGTGGCGGCGCTGGTTGAGGAGGTCGCGCGTGCGACCGGCGACAACCGCTCCTCGATGCTGCGCGATTTAGAGCGTGGGGAGCGCACCGAGATCGAGGCCATCAACGGGGCGGTGGTCGCCGCTGGGGCACGGCTCGGCATTGCGACGCCAGCGAACCTGTTGATGACGGAGTTGGTGCGGGCGCGGGAAGGCGCCAACCTGCGAGCTTGTTTGGAGGCGCTCGTCTGATGGCGGAACGGCAAAAGTTGGGGCCGCGCGATGTGCTGGCGCGCAAGGGCGGGCCGAAGCTGGCGATGGTCAGCGTCTACGATTACCCGATGGCGCGCCTGGCAGAAGCCGCCGGTCTC
>Ga0070739_10003832_pt1 | contig 18348 bp, 16 predicted proteins | sample Coa_R1_7_FD_66445 | JGI IMG/M metagenome (GOLD analysis project Ga0070739, IMG submission 66445) | Surface soil microbial communities from Centralia Pennsylvania, which are recovering from an underground coalmine fire - Coalmine... | ecosystem: Environmental > Terrestrial > Soil > Unclassified ... | reverse complement strand
CATGCCCTTGGCATGCTCGAAACCAAGCCGGCTGCCTTGTCCTCCTGCTACGACTAGAGCTGCCACTTCGCCGCGTCGCAGCGCTTCTTCGCCGACTGCGCGCATAGCGGCGTTGTCTGGAGCATCGGCGGGAACAATGTAAAGCGGCTTGATCCGTGAGGAATCCGGCGCCTTGTAAGTATGTTCGCGCCCGGCGTAGAGCTGGCTCAAGCGGTCCAGATCGATGCTCGATAGCTGGTCGATCAGTACGCGGCGCTCGTTGTCATCGAGCCGACCCCACCAGGACAGCACGTGCTCCTGCCGGTACTGTTGTAATTTCCGCTGCAACTCCTTCGGTACGGTTATCGACAAGCTAGTCATGTAGTCCTCGGGAGAGAATCAAAAGTCGAAGGACAATCCATCGTAAGCCAGCTCCACGTTAGCAGGCAACATGCGATTTACCGTCTCATGCTCCAGCTCATGACTCATGTGCGTCAGGTAAGCGCGCTCCGGCTTGAACTGACGAATGACATCCAACGCCTGCTCCAAACCGAAATGGGCAGGATGCGGTTTGAAGCGCAGGGTATCGAGCACCAGGACGCGCAGGCCCTCCAAGCGCGGCCAACTCTCACGCGGAATCTGACTGACATCCGTGCAATAAGCGACATCACCGATCCGAAAACCTAACACGTCGAAATGGGCGTGGATCAGCGGAATGGGAATCACCTGCTGACCGAGAGCGTGGAACGGCTCGTTGCCGATGCGCTCGAAGACGAGCTTGGGAACCATGCCGGCAGGAAGCGAGTCAGCTTCTGGGCCAAAGGCGTAGGAAAAGACAGTACGAATCTTGCCCTCGACTTCGGCGGTGCAGTAAAGCGGGATCGGTCTGCCCAACAGACGCGACATCGGCCGCAAGTCATCCAGTCCGAACAGGTGGTCGGCGTGATAGTGCGTAAATAGCGTGGCGTGGATGAGACGGACGCGTTCGCGCAGCAGTTGCAATCGCAACTCCGGCGGCGTATCGATGAGCACATTGCCCTGGTTGGTGCGGATAAGCACGGCGCAGCGATAACGGTGATTGCGCGGATCGGACGATTGACAAACAGGGCAATCGCAGCCAATCATGGGCACGCCCATTGACGTGCCGGTGCCGAGGAAGGTGAATGTTCGCGTTTGCGCCATCATGCACTCAATCGGGACTCGGTTCCTCGTCGGTCCCACCGCCGGAACCACGGTACATTATTTTAGCAAATCCCCCCCTCCCTCGGCGTGCGCCGGCCTTTGGTCGAAGCGAAGGATGGCGCCGTTGGCCAAGCCGACGACCGCAAAATCCGCCAGAACGCTTAAGGCAACTGCGGCTACTGGGCCATCGAGGTTTATCCGCTCGTAGATGTCACCTTTATTGTCGCGCAGGCAGAGGCGCTGCGGACGGTCCGCAGTGAGCAAGTGGTCGCCGGCATACGAAAGCGCGGCAAAGCGACACGGGGATTCCAAAGGAATTCGCTGCTGCTGCGGGCCGTCGGTGTTGTAGCAATACAGGCCATCGCTAAAACAAGCCAGCAACACACAGCTACCATCGCCGCTGACTGCCAACGAGCCGACATGAGCCACCAAGCCGTCGCGCCAGAGGCATTCGCCTGATGCGCCGAAACAGAGTACCAGACCGAAATCCGCAGCACCGATGAGGACCGGCTTTTCCGGCACAAAGGCAAGGTGATAGAGCGGCCGCGGCGTCGTCGCCTTCCACAGCGTCCGCCCCCGTGCGTCCATCAGGTGCAAAGTACCTCCGGCGTCGGCCACAGCGACTCTGCGTCCCAGCGGTTCCATCGCCACAGCTGTCGCGCGCTGCCGCAGGTGACGTTGCCAGCGCGGCGTTAGATCCGGGGCCAACCAATAAATCATCGCTCCTCCGACCGGCGAGACGCCGGTCCCACCGGTAGCGACAACGTACGCACTGCCATCCTCGGCGCAGCCAGCCGCGGCGATCGGCGCTGGGGAAGGCCGTCGCGCCTGGATTGTCCCAGCTTGGTTGAACAGGAACAAACTATCCTGACCATCCCAAGCAAGAATCGTCTCGCGCTCGCGCGCCAAGATTAGACCGCGGAGGGGAGCCGGTATGGTTTGCGACCAGAGAAGACGCATTTGTCAGTTGGGCATCGTTTGCAGACTTCTACGCAGTTCTTCCAGCAAGATCTGGCGGGCTTCGATGAGGAGGTCGTTACCCTCCAACGGTGAGCGGAAGTTGGGTTCAACGCCCTTGCCGCTGTACGGCTGCCAATGGGGCGACAGCAATTTGGCCACCGTGATGCGGATGCCGGCCGGCATGCGCTCGAAATACGGCTTATCCAGCTGGATGACCCATTGAAGAGTGCCCTTGCCGAAGGTGGGCTGGCCGACGAGCTTGGCGCGGCCATTGTCCTTGAGCGCTCCGGCCAACACCTCGGCGGAGCTGGCCGTTTCGCCGTCGATTAGCACCACCATCGGCAGCAAGAGCGCATCAGGATGCTCCGCGCGGATGGTCCCGCTCAGTTTGCGGTCCTTAAGGAAGTGCGATTGCGAAACAACGATGACTCCTTCGGGCAAGAAGATTTCGGCAACCTCGACCGCCGAGCGGAACAGGCCGCCGGGGTTGTGGCGGAGATCGAGAATCAGCACTTTCATGCCGTTGGCCTGAAGCGTGCTCAGCGCGTCCTTGACTTCCTGAAGCGTCGATTCCTGGAAATAGTTGATGGTCAGTTTGCCGATGGGGAAAGCGACCTTCATTCCGCCTTCCGGACCGAACATGAACGGCTCGGGCAACAATTCATATTCGACGCTCGGCATCATCACCGCCGCACGTTTGATTTCAACAAACCGTATTTCCCCGTCCAGACTGTCAAAAGGAACAATCTCCAATCTCACCGGCGTACCCGACTTGCCACGAAGCAGCTCAGCCGCGCGCTCGACCGTCAGCTCGTGGGCGGATTGACCCTCGATCCGCACGATGCGGTCGTGCGGCATCAGTCCGGCTTTCTCGGCGGGACTGCGGGGATAGACGCGGTGGATCACGAGTTGTTCGTCGATCACTTCCAGATCGACACCGATGGAGACGAGCCGGCCGCGCAGGGCAGCCTGGACTTCGTGATAATGTCCGGGTGTCAGGAAGAAGGTGTATTCATCCAGAGCATTGCAGGCGCCGCTGAGAAATTCCAAAGTGATGACGGTGAGGAGAATCGGCCGCCCTCCGGAGCAGATCTGCTGCGCAGTTCGGCCAATCGCGCCCACCTGTTCGCGCGCCTCGGAGCGATTGGCGATGGTGCGTTGCCGCCATTCGTCTAGTTTCTTGCGGAAAGCATCCAGCTTTTCCGGCGCGACGGCGGAGAAGTATTCGCGGGTAAAGATCGGCTCCTCGAAAGCGAGGCGCAATTCTTCCAGCCCCTGTGCAAACAGCGCGGCTGGGCTGCTTTTTTGCCGCTCGGTGTAGACGCGGTCGATTGTTTCCAGAACGTGGACGTAGAGATCCAATGCTTGCGCCGGCGTCAGGCGCTCGAGGGCCGTGCGGTACAGTTTGTCTTGATGGCGCCCAACAATGCGATAACGGCGCAGGCAGCGCTGATAGGTCTGGCGGAGGCGCGCATCTTCGCGGTTGCGGTGCAGAAGTTCATCGTAAAGACAGCAGGCTCCGCGCCAATCGTGATTTTTCTCGCACGCCTGGGCTTGTTTGAGAAGCTCGTCGTTGTTGAGCGCCTGGGCGGAAACCCAGGTCGGCCAGGTCAACAGCCCCAGCAGAAGGAACAGGGCACCCAGTCGCTTACACAGGCATCGCGGGGTTGCTATCGCCAAGGGGCACCTCATTAGGGGAGTCCATTCGGGTTGTTTAGGAATTCCGTTCGCTGAGTTTGAGTATAAACGGCCTCTCTTGTCGCGTCAAACATTCGCCACCGGCAAGGCGTGGGCTATATGCTATAACAAGCGTGGTCGGCGTTCTGTTGGACGTTGGGCCGTTTTTTACGCGGCACGGAGAACCCCAGGCATGATCGACGCGGTTCGGCAAGAGGTCATTGCTTTAGCCGGCACGGTGGTGGTGAAGGTTGGCACCAATGTTCTGACGCATGAGGATGGAACGCTCGATCCTCAGCGATTACAAGGGTTGGCCGATCAACTCTACCGTTTGCGTGCAGGAGGCCGGAAAGTCGCCCTCGTCAGTTCTGGGGCCATCGGTGCCGGCATGGGCCGGTTGGGTTTGACGCGGCGGCCAACGGATTTGCGGCAACTGCAAGCCTGCGCCGCCGTTGGTCAGGCTTTGCTCATGCGCGCCTATGAGGACTGCCTGGCCCGTCATGGCATCCCCACTGCTCAGATTCTATTGACCGCCGGCGACTTCGACAGTCGCGGGCGCTATCTCAACGCCCGCAACACCATTCTAACGCTGTTCGAGCACGGTTGTCTTCCCATTATCAACGAGAATGATACCGTTAGCGTTGCCGAGATCCGGTTCGGCGACAACGATCATTTGGCCGCTCTGGTAACCAATCTCCTGCAAGCGCCGCTTTTGATTCTGCTGACCGTCGTGGATGGCCTGTACGCGACCGACCCACGCAGCGATCCGTCGGCACCGCTGTTGACCACAGTGCCGGCGATTGACTCTTCTATTCTAGAGAAGGCGGGCAGCAGCCGCAGCGCTTTGGGTTCGGGGGGGATGCGAAGCAAGCTGCGCGCCGCCCGCCTGGCCACCGTGGCCGGCGAATCCGTTCTTGTGGCCAACGGCAGAGTGTCGAACATTCTCGATGCCATTTTCCGGGCTGAGCCGGTCGGCACGCTGTTCTTACCGCACGACCGCACCATGCCGGCGTGGAAACGCTGGCTCGGCTACACCGCCCGGCCTTCTGGCCGACTCGTCGTCGATGCCGGCGCGCGGCAGGCTGTGCAGCATCAAGGCCGCAGCCTGCTGCCCATCGGTGTCGTTCAGGTCAGCGGCACGTTCGACAAGGGCGACGTCGTCACCTTATTAGACGTCGAAGGCGTCGAGTTCGCGCGCGGATTGAGTAATTATTCTTCCAGTGCTGTTGAACGCATCCGCGGACTGCGCAGCGAACAGGTCCGCGAGGTGATCGGCGAGTCCGCCTACGATGAGGTCGTCCATCGAGATAATCTAGTCGTGATCGGGTGACGAATGAGCACAGCTCGTGAGCAAATGCTACAGCGCATCCGCGAGGCCGTGAGGGAGGGCAATCGCGCCGGCGGCAGTCCGGCGACGATCCCGGAACGCGGCCAGGTCGGCTACCAAGGTGCGGGCACAGATCCGGTGGTGTGCTTCTGTGCGGCATTGACCGCCGCCGGAGGACAACCACACGTCGTCGCCGATGCCGCCGCCGCAGTGGCGGCGATTGTGGATCTGGTTCGCTCGCGCTCGATCCGCAGAGTGCTACTGGGGCACGGCGAGGTGCTGGATGCACTGCCCATCGTCGAACCGCTGCGGGCCGCGGGAGTTGAAGTGATGGACGTTGTTGAAAGCGCTGAAAGGAAAGAATGGTTTGCGGCAGAGCTGGGGTTGTCGGGTGTGGATTATCTCATCGCCGAAACAGGGAGCATTGTGGTGGCCAGCTGTCCCGAACAGCCGCGTTCGCTCAGCTTGCTGCCGCCCATTCACATTGCCGTGGCCCATCGCCGCCAACTGCTGCCCGACCTCTTCGACTTGTTCACCGCACTCGGCCCGCAAGCAGGGGATCTGCCCGCGGGTTTGACAATCATCATGGGACCAAGTAAGACCGGCGACATCGAGCTGCGGCTCGTGACCGGCGTGCATGGTCCGGGCGAAGTTCATGTCGTCCTGATTGATTCGGAACAGACATCTCGTTAGCCGCGATCTGTTCTATAGCCCCCGGCTTGCCGGGGGTAAAGTTGCGTCCCCCGGCAAGCCGGGGGCTATATGACAGAATCGGCGCATGCACCCTACTTGAGCGGGACGGCATTTTTCTTGATGTATTCTTCGACAGCGGAGCTGCGCGAGCCGCGGCCGATGTGGTGGAAAGCCTCGGCATACTCGACGTCATGTTTCTGCCCCAAGGCGCGATGACGGGCCAGGATGAACTCCTTGATGTAATTGCGGTCGGCGGTGATGTCGTCCTCGCCCAACAGTGGTAGCCTCTGGCCGTGCTTGGCCAGCTCGGCCCGCAGCCGCGAGCCGTGATTTCCTGCCGGCCCTTTGGCTCGATTGGCGCGGTTGGCGTCGATGATTTGATCGACCACGCCGCTGACATCCACCACACGATTGATCTCCGGCCGCCGAGCATAATAATACTTTTCCTGGACCGCGTGCGGCGTCAGTCCGGCGGCAAACTGCTCGGGATAATCGTGCGCCCGGCCCGCCATCCAACACGCGGCTTCCATGCCGCGGGCGATCCGCTCGTGATCGGGATTCTCCTCGTCGTGCCCCCAGGGATCCCAGCACACGATCGTATCGACTTTGAGTAAGCGGATCAAAAAGATGAGCCGGCATTGCAGCTCGTTCATCGAAACATCGGCCATGCGGTGATTGGAATAGTTCAGATCAAACGTCTTTTTCAGACCGAGCACACGGGCCACTTCGGCGTTGTCGCGCTCATTGCCGAGCACATGATCGCCAATGCTGCCAGGAGTTCCCAGACCCGGCGCATCTCCCATGTCATCGTTCGTCGCCCGCACAAGATAGCCGGTGTAGCCTTCCTTGACGAGCTTGGCGACGGTTCCTGCCGCCATGAGTGGAATGTCGTCGGAATGAGCCTGGACGGCCAGCAGCACCTTGCCCTTGTGCGGCGTGCCTTCGGCTGCACGTTCGAGAAAAACCTCGCGCCGCGTCTCTTGCGCCTGCGCCTCTTGCGGTTGTCCTTGCACCAGAGCAGCACTCACCAGCGTGGCCGTGAGGATGTCACGACGATTGGGGAAGGGATCGCGGGGTTCCATGGTCGGCCTCCTGGATGAGGGTTACGAAACTCATACACACTCTCGATGAACTTGCCTGATGCTCCCTCCCCCCTTGTGGGGGAGGGTTCTCTTCCTCCCTCCCCCCTTGTGGGGGAGGGTTGGGGTGGGGGGAATGCAGGCGCTCACCCCCCACCCCAGCCCTCCCCCACAAGGGGGGAAGGAGGAAGAGACATATCCCCTGTCGAAAAGCGAAATGCTTACGGCTCGCTATTGACCACCTGAATCAGCGCCTGGATATAGCCGAACGCGAAAGCGAACGCCTGGGCGCCGCCGGTATCGCCCTCGATGTGCGGTACGTGATCCGGCATAATCATGCCATCGTAGCCAACCTCCTTGTACACGCGCAGGGCACGCAGCATGTCCACGTCGCCGTCGTCGGGAAACGTCTCCTGGAAGTCGAGAAACCCGCCCTTGATGTTGCGGAAATGGACGTTGAAAATCTTGCCGCGGCTGCCGAACCAGCGGATCACGTCGTAGATTTGCTCTCCGGGCTTTTCCAACATCTCGGCCACCGTGCCCTGGCAGAAGTTCAATCCGTGGTAGGGGCTGGGCATGATGCCGACGAACTTTTTCAAACCCTCGACGGACCCCAGCACACGCTCGACGCCGCGGAAGCCCTTGCCGCGCGGCATGCCGGGGTCGTGGGGATGACAGCACAGCCGCACCTTGCACTCCTCGGCGACCGGCACAACTCGCTTGAGATAATACGAGATGCGCTCCCAGAACGTCTCGGAGTTGAGCGGGCCGGTCTCCTTCGGGGGCGGTCCCTCCTTGGCCTTGCGATAGACGAACGTGCTGTAGAGGGCGCCGCCGCGGCCGCGTGTGCTCTCGGTCCGCACGACGCCCAGGACGGACATGTTGTACTTGACCGCCGGGATGCCCACCTTGGCCGCGTTGCGGATCATCTGACAGATGTTATCGATCTCCCGATCGCGCTCGGGGCTTTTTCCCATCAAAATGTGCGGATTCTCGACCCGATTGATGGGCAAACTGCTCAGCGGCAGCGGCACCATGTCCAGTTTGATACCGAACTTCTCGACCCGCTCGCGCAGGCGCGACAGGCCGGCGACAGACCAGTTCTCGTCGAAGTTCCGCGAGGGCAAATCGCTACAGATGTGCTGGACGCCCAGCGCCGCCAGCATGCGCAGGTCGGCATCGGAGGAGTGATGCTGATGGCCTGCGTTGAGCAGCGGCTTGCGGACGGGCGCATCCTTGGGAATCCGCCGTCCCGCTGCGGCGGCACCGGCTACGGTTGCACCGACGATGGTTCCCTTGAGGAATCGTCTGCGATTCATGGAATTCACCTCTCTAATCCGGGCGAGCCTTGGCCTCGTTGTGGCGATACTTCAACACGCGGACCTCCTCGATCGTGATCATTCCCTCTTTCACCGCTTCGTCCAGAAACGGCAGCAAGGCTTGCACTTTCTCGGCGCTGTCTACGATCTCAACGACCACCGGCAAGTCGGTAGACAATTCCAGCAGCTTTGTGGTGTGAACGAGACTGTTGGCCCCAAATCCCATCGGCCCCTTGAGGACCGTGGCCCCCGCAAGGCCCAGCTCGCGCGCTTTCAGGACGATGGCGCGGTAAAGGGGTTGATCGTGCCAAATGTCGGATTCGCCGATAAAGATGCGCAAGAGTTGGCCATTTTCACTGAGTCGCATGACCGGAAACTCCTCAGGCGAAGGCAGAGTCGAAAGGGGTGCAATCGAGCCGGGCACCTCCAAGCGGCGAGCGTCCTGCCGGGCAGTCGATCCACTATGACGGTAGAACACCACATGCGCACGTTCGAGCGTCGCCATTCCTTCGGGAATTGTTTGCGCGATCACGGAAAGAAAACGGCCAATCGCCTGCGGTGCATCCACGATCTCGACAATGATCGGGACGTGATCCACCAGCGACCAGCCGTGGCTTTCCAGGAGTTGGCCGCGAATGTCCAGACCCATCACGCCGCGCAAAACCGTCGCTCCCGACAAGCGGTTCTGTCGTGCCCGCTGCACCAGGGTCTCCGCGGCCGGAGGCGCGAACCAGCCCTGCTTGTCGGTGTTGCGCAGGTAGACGCGCAGCAGCGTCTGTTCGCCTTCCAGTCGCATGACATGCCCCTCTCACCAGCGGGCCAGGAAAACACCGAAGCGCACCGCTATCAAGCCCAGGAAAACGCTAACGGCCAGGTACAGCGATCCGTCCAGACCGCGACCGTCGCGCAGCAGGTTATAGCTCTCGTATTCAAAGGTTGAGAAGGTGGTGTACGCGCCGGTGAAGCCGACGGCCACCATTAAGCGCAAGGCATCGGCGTCGAACCAGCCAACGCCCTGTAACAGCCGGTCGCCCAAAAACGTCATGAACCAGCCGAGGAAAAGCGAACCGCTGACGTTGATGGCGAGTGTGCCCCAGGGAAATCCGATTCCCAGCCAGCGGGCCGCCGCGAGACCGACACCCCAACGCGCCAAACCGCCCACCGCCGAGCCGAAGGCTACCAGACCAATGTGCAGCAAAACACGCACCTCTGCCTCCCGAAAAAGCAATGACGATGTTCTCTAGCATATAGCCCCCGGCTTGCCGGGGCAGACTCGCCCCAGGCTTGGCGAGGGCCATATTCTGAACATACGAACAGACGTGAAAATGGATTTTTTGGCAAGAATTCTTTCGCGGAATAGAATTACTCTACAGTGCAGCCGAATCGCGTCTCAAACGAGATGCGAACGGGGGAACCATCAGGCCGGTGAGAGTCGGCCTCTCGGGGCGAAGGTCCTTTACGGATCGGGATACTTTCGCATCCTAGCCCGTCAGCTAACCTCGTAGGCCGGCCCGGTCGTGTTGTCCGGGCTAACGTGAAAGGGCACTCCCGTCTGCTCTCAAGACGAAGTGAAGCCCCAATCTCTATTTGTGGCGTCGCTGCCACAGGTGTCACCATGTCTATGCTGCTTTTATTTGCTGATGCCGCAGCAGGTGCGTTTTCGAACTCCCCGTACTTGGCACAAATCCTCGTCGGAGCGCTGATTGTCCTGTTCCTGCTATTGTTGGCCGCGTGGCTGACGGTGCGTTACATTCCCAATCAGCGGGTCGGCGTCGTTGAAAAACTGTGGTCGAGCAACGGCTCGGTTTCGGAAGGCCGCATCATCGCTCTGAACGGCGAGGCCGGCTATCAAGCCGACTTACTGCGCGGCGGCATTCATTTCGGACTTTGGCGATGGCAATATCGTGTCCACAAAGTCCCTCTGGTCACCATCCCGCAGGGCAAGATCGGCTACGTATATGCGCGTGACGGTGAACCGTTGCCGCCCAGCCAGACCCTTGGCCGTGTCGTCGAGTGCAACAATTTCCAGGACGCGCGGGCGTTCCTCGGTGAGTCGAACGATGGCAATGGTGAGAGCGTGCGCGGCCAGCGCGGCCGGCAGCGCGCCATCCTGCGTGAGGGCGTCTACGCCATCAACCCTGCTCTGTTCATGGTCATCACCGAGGACTCTGTCTATCGGCTGCCGAACTTACTGGGCGCCCAGGAGAACGCCAAGCTGAACGCCTGGCACCAGCAGTTGCGGCGTATTCGTGGCTTCAACCCGGTAGTCGTTGGTGCACCGATGCGTGTTTTGGAAGCGGCAGCGGCACTCGAGGAAACGTCTCTTGAGGAAGCGGCGGCATCTCTCGTCGAAGATGAGGAGGAAGGTACGCTGCGCCGACGGAAACGCGGCGGCATTGTCGGCGCCGCGATCCCCGAAGCGCCGGCTCCCTTGGATGAGGAGGGCCAGCGCGGCGTTGATACCATTGCCATTGTCACCATCCACGACGGCCCGTCGCTGCCACCCGGTGAAATCATCGCTCCGGGAGTAGGCAACGACAGTAACGATCCGAATTATCACAATAACTACCAAGATCCGGAGGCATTCCTCCGCGCCGGGGGACGGCGCGGCCGGCAATATATCCCCTTGACCGATGGCACCTACTTCATCAATCGCTGGTTCGCCACTGTCGAGATGATTCCGAAAACGGTGGTTCCCATCGGCTACGTCGGCGTGGTGGTCAGCTACTATGGCCGCATTGGCCGCGATGTCTCCGGTGAAGCTTTCCGCCACGGCGAGCGCGTCGCCGAGGGCGAGCGCGGCGTCTGGGAACGGCCGCTCGGCCCCGGCAAATATCCCTTCAACACCTACGCCGGCCACGTCATCCTTGTGCCGACGACCAACTTCGTCTTGCACTGGATCACCGGCCGCACCGAGGCCCACCGCTACGATGAATCCCTGCGCTCCATCGACCTCGTCACCAAGGACGCTTATGAGCCGCTTTTGCCGCTCTCGGTTGTCGTCCACATCGACTACCAGAAGGCGCCGAGCGTCATTCAGCGATTTGGCGACGTGAAAAAGCTTATCACGCAAACACTCGATCCGATGCTGAGCGCCTATTTCCGCGACGTGGCCCACAAGAAGACGATGCTGGAACTGCTGCACCAGCGCGACGCCATCCAGTCCGAGTCCCGCGAGGAACTGCGCCGCAAGTTCCGTGACTTCGACATCGAATGCGTCGATGTTCTGATCGGCAAGCCCGACACCGCCGAGGCCGGCGGCAAGATCGAAACGCTGCTCGAACAGCTGCGCATCCGCCAGCTATCGATTGAGCAGCTGGAGACTTACGAACGTCAACGCGCCTCTGCCGACAAGCTGCGTATGCTCAACGAGGCGCAAGCTCAGGCGGCGATGCAGACGCAGCTGACCAATTCGCGCGTGCAAATCCAGATTGCCGAGAGCCAGGGCGAGGCCGACCTGGCGCGAGCGCGCAAACAAGCCGAGCAAACCGTGGTGACGGCCGAAGCCGAGAGCCGCCAGCGTATCCTGACCGGCCGCGGCGAAGCTCAGCGCGTCATGCAGATCGGCTTGTCCGAGGCGTCGGTGCTGATGCGCAAAATCGCCTCCTTTGGCGATCCGCGTCTGTACGCCTTGTCGCTCATCACCGAGCACTTGACGCACAGCAGTCAGCCGTTGGTGCCCGAGCGCGTGTTCATGGCCGGCGGGCAGGGCGATAGCACTGGCAACGCCGGCACTTCCGGCCTACTGGGATTGTTGCTGAATCTGCTCGTGGCCGAGAGATCTGGATTCCAGCCGGTGGATGCCGGCGAGATGAGCGGTCTCAAGGAGATCAGCGAGCGTTTGACGCGCGACGCCCTGGAATCGCTGCAGCAAGCGTCGTTGGCGACGACAAACGGGCCAGCGAAGACGTAACCAAAATCCTCGTTCCCACGCTCCGCGTGGGAACGCACGTCTGGACGCTCTGCGTCCCGTCCCTGTGCGGAGGCGCGACGCAGAGCGTTGCCCACTTGTGTTCCCACGCAGAGCGTGGGTACGAGAGATGAATGAGGATGCGAACAATGGACGCCATGCTACATCCTGAACAGGACATAATGCAGGTCTGCCGCAATGGCCACGTCATTACTGACCTGCTGAGGACCTACCCCGAGCGTGCCTTGACGCACTGCGACCGCTGCGGCACCGTCACAATGGAGCGCTGCCCAACTTGCGGCCACGAACTGCCGGGCGCCATCGTCGTGCCTGGCCTGCAACCTGTAGGCGCGCGAGCGGCTCCGCACTTCTGTTCGATGTGCGGAGCCGCCTTCCCGTGGATGCGCCAGCGACGGCCACCCAAGCGTGAACCGTTGGAACTACTCGAAAATCTGCTGCACCGTCTGCCGCGCGTGATTCGTCAACTCCGCGTGCGAAATGGCGACCGTCCGCCCTTCCGTGTCGCGGACGAAAAAGATTTGGAAGACCTCTTGCGAGCGCTTCTCTCGTTGCATTTCGACGATATCCGCCCGGAGAGCCGAACGCCGAGCTATGCCGCGGACACACGCACGGATTTCCTCCTTGCTGCGGAAAACATTGCCCTTACGATCAAATGGGCAAAGCCGCGCATCCTGGAACAAGTGCCGGAAGATGCGGCCTATTATCGGCGTGAGCGCAAGTGCCGCACGATGCTGGTATTTGTCTACGATCCGGAATACATCCTCCGCGAGCCGTGTTTGCCGCCGACGGCTGGCGCGGAAGATAGCGAAGAGCCAGCGGTACGTTGCGTGATCAGCCCCGAACGCGTTGCCCTATAAACCGGGTAGACGAAGCATGTTGGGTGCCTTTTTTGTTAGACCAAGTCTTTAGAGCGGTTGCCGAGAAAGTGTACCGGCGATACGAACCCGAAGCGCCAGCGAGGGAGGAAGCTCCCTCGCTGGGCGCTTCGGGTTCGTATTTTCTGGATCCTTAATTCCGGCACGAGGTTCGATTGGCAACGAGAATCAGCCATCCAAGCTGTAGCCGGGGGACAGCTTCAATTGCTCGAACAGCGCCGCCGCCTTATCGGGATGCTCCGTGAGATACCATGCCAGAGCGCCGAAGAACATTTCCATCTGGGCGACGTACTCTTCGGCCAGGCGCGGCGCCGAAGCGCCGAACAAGCGCGTCGCCAGGCTGACGGCCCGACTGTCGGTGTGCAAAATCATGTCCATCTGATGACGAACTGCCGGCTTGCCCTTGCCGTCGCTGCCTTCCTGATGGTTGAGCACGACCACTGCACGCAGCGACACAGCAGGGAACATCGGTCCAGCCTTGACACGCCCTTCGGCGTACCAAACACGCTGTTTGCCGGTGCGCACGATTGTGTGCCAATGTACTTCGCCATTCTGCGCATCTCGCCAAGAGAAGCCGCCTTCACCCAATGGATGAATATCGCTGCATTTTGCACCCAGGCCGCGCCACAGACGCATGGCCACGTCTGGATGATCGAGCAGCCAATAATAAATGCTGGGCCGGCAACGGAAGGCCTCCAACGGTCCCCGTGAGGCTAGCGTTGGATGTTCGAGAACGACGCGGACTCGGTCACGAACAGGAGGGGGCAGTTCATCCAGTGGAACGGGGGCAGGAACGAAACCCTGCTGAACCGTCCGCGGCCCATAGGTCTCGGTCCGCAAAGTAGCATCTGTCTTTGGGGTGGACTGCGGATTCTGGGCTGGGGAATCCGGCGTAGGCTGGGCCGATGCGGCGTTCGTTGCCGCCGCACACGCCATCATTAGCAACCATGCCAGTGTTCTGCGACGGCATTCCATCAAGCACCTCGCGGGTTCGTTTCTCGCTCCTCGTCTCGGTTAATGACGAAGGAGCGTCAGTCGGCGCGCATGTACCGTTTATTCATCGAATGTCGATTGCGCCGACATGAAGGATTTTGCCGCGATTTCCACCGCAGGAGCGCCCTTGTTCTTGCGCAAGGCTCAGGGCTATAATCCCGCGCCCGGACTTGTCCAGGGATCAAAAAACAATTCACCACGGAATACACGGAAAACACGGAAAAAACAAACAAAAATCGAAGAACTATTACTTGCTTTATTGTTCTTGTCTTTTCTTATTTCCGTGTTTTCCGTGTATTCCGTGGTGAGATTATTCACGGAGGCGCCATGGCAGGATGCGCAGTTTGGTCGCGGAAGTTTCTTACGGTACTGATGCTCGCTTTGCTGTTAGGCTGCGGCATCGTGGCCTGGCGTGAACGAGCGGCGCTATTGTCCTGGTTCTACATCCACAATTTGACCCGCGCCACCGAAAGCAGCCGACAACGCTGGGTGGGGCGAGTAGCGAACCTGGGTGAGACAGCTCTGCCGGGATTGCTCGGTTGCCTGACACAGACCGACACGCTGGTCTGTGCCAACGTACGGGCCGCCTTAGAGTTGATGACACGCACGTGGGGCACTGGCGATGCTCGCACCGCCGACCTCGCCCTTCGGCTCGCGCGGGAGTTCGATCATTTCAGTACGGCGGGTCAAAAGCAAGTTTTGGATCTGGCCGTCGGCTGGTTCCGTGAGGGCCGTCAGCGGTCGGCAGCTCCGGCAAGTGTTAGCCTGGTTTCCGCCTGTGGCAGCCTCCTGGACGAGTCTGCTGTGGTCGGTGATGAAGAGGTTCGCGCCAGCGCTTTGGAGTTGTGTGGACTCTTGCTCAGTCAACCGGGAGAGGACCATGCCGGCAAACCGCTGGATCCCGCGTTGAAGTTGGCCTCCGCCTCTCTCCGGTCCTCCTCGGCGGACAATCGCCTCCATGCCGTGCGTCTGAGTTTGCATCCGGGCATGGCCGACCTGCTGGAGCCTGTGGCAACTCTGCTAGGCGATGAGTCTCCGGATGTTCGCCGCGCTGCCTTGGTTGCCGTCAGTCGTGCGCGTGATGCTGTCCATGACGATCAGCTTCTGCCCTGTCTGCACGATCCCGACCCGGAAGTTCGCCGCTTGTGCGAGCAAGCTCTCATCGCGCGTGGCCTTCGTCGCGAATACATCGAGTTGGGCCGACTCCTCACTGATCCTCGCCCAACTCAGCGTTTGCAAGTCCTCGATCGTTTGCGCGAATCCACGGAGCTAGATCCCGGTCTTTGGCTACGCCGACTCAGCCACGATCCCTCGCCGTCGGTTCGCGTTGCCGCCGTCCGCGCCATGACGCAGCAAAGTTTTGTCGATCTCAGCGACCGCATCGATCAAATTGCCCGCGAGGACAGCGATCCCACGGTGCGGCAATTGGCCCGCTACTACCTCAACTGTCCGCGCCGCACTGCCGCTTCTTCACCGCCCACGCGGAGGTGAAAACGGATCGGGAGCTATCGCCGATCATCCAAGGAACACTTCGTTTAGCTGCGAGCCGTAGGCGAGCGCTCGCCTACGGCTCGCAGCTAAACAATAACGAATTCTCTGGCAACCGTTGCCAATTCCCTACAATGCCTCCGATACTCATTCATCAGCAAATACTCACGGTTTACGCGGGGCGTTCATGATTAGTCCAGAGCTTCTCGACATCCTTCGTTGTCCCCTCGATCCGACTCGCACTGCGCGGTTGGATCAGGAAGCGGACGGTTTAGTGTGCCAGCGCTGCCGGCTCAAGTATCCCATCAAGGAAGGTCTGCCGTGCATGCTCGTTGAGGATGCGATCTTGCCGCCGGGAGCCAGCGGCTTGCAGGCATTGCCGTGCCAGCAGGCACCTGTTGCCGAGGGAGCACAGAGATGATCGCGCACCGGCTCTATGTCGGCACCATCGGCGAGGGCATGTTCCGCAGTCTCGACGGCGGGGAAAGCTTTCGCCGAGCTTGTGAGGGCATGTTCGTCGAGTGCCACGTCCGCGCCTTGGCCGTACATCCCAAACAGCCGGCCACGCTTTATCTCGGCAGCGAGTTGGGGCTATTTATCAGCCGTAATGGCGCCGATAGCTGGACCAAGCTGCCGGCGCCTTTGGATGGTCTGCAAGTGTGGTCGCTGTGGATCGCGCCCGAGAGGCCGGAAGTGCTTATTGTGGGGACTTGTCCCTCGGGGCTCTTTCGCTCGGACGACGGAGGCCGCACTTGGAGCGAAGCAACGGCGAAGTTGGAGCGCGAATGTCCGCGGTTGATGTGGACGCGCGTCACCTGTATCGTCGGTGCTCCGGATGATCCGAATGTGCTGTGGGCCGGCGTTGAGATTGATGGTGTGCATCAAAGCCGCGACGGCGGCCGCACCTGGCAGGCAATCGGCAGCGGACTCAGCTCGCGCGACATCCACGCTTTGGTTGTTCTGCCCACTCAGGGAGGACGGCCACACCGCTTGCTGGCCGCGACGAACAACGATCTCAACCTCAGCGAAGACGATGGCGCGACTTGGCGGCCGTTGCAGATTGGCCAGACAATGCCGTGGTCGTATTGCCGCACCTTGACTCAGCCGTGTGGCCGGCCCCAAGAGATCTTGCTGGGCAACGGTGATTTCCCTCCCGGCACGGCTGGAGTCATCGGCCGCTCCCTCGACGGCGGACGTTCCTGGCGTAGCGCCGATATGCCCAGCCGCGCTAACAGCACTATCTGGAACTTCGCCGTCCATCCTGCCGATCCGCAGATGATCTATGCCAGCAGCGTGAGCGGACAGGTGTATCGTTCTCTGGATGGCGGTGCATCTTGGCAGCGCCTGCAACGTGAATTCGGCGAGATTCGTTCGCTGGCCTGGGCGCCCGAAGCATAGCCTTTCCGAGCCGCGCACGCAGCGCAGCGGAGGAAGCGGCTGAGCCACGCAAGGGCTTACTCCGCTGCGCTGCGTGCGCGGCTCGGACGGCTTTACGCTCGATCCTGCGGAGTTGTGACTTCGGCGACATCCTTACCGAGGGCAGTTGCCAAATCAATCTGGTGTTCTTGTTCGTTGACCAGGATAGCGCGAATGTGTTCTGCCATGGCGTACTCCCCAAGCTCCTCACATTGTTTCACACGCTCCCGGTAATTGCGTACGGTTTCGTTTTCATTGTCCAGATCGAGACGCAGCATTTCCTCGGCTTTTTCCGAGGTCCGCACTGGCTTGGGTGTGACGGTCGGCATTCCTCCGAGATAGTCGATCTGCTTGGCGATGGTGAGCGCGTGTTGCAATTCCTGTTTAGCGTGGTTCTCTAGCTCCGCAGCAATACTCATGTACTCCGCGCCCTTGAGGACTTGAGAGTAGACCACATAGGCGATGATCGCTTGATATTCCCGCGCTAAATCTTCGTTCAGTAGCTCAATCAGCTGCTCGCGACTGATGTTTCGGACACCGTCGGGGCTTGTGCGCCGTTCGGCAACCGCCGCTCCTTTGCTTTGTCTGTCGGCCATAGCAACCTCCCGTTGATTCGCAAATTTAGAACTCACTCACGGGGCAAACAAGTAGCAAATCGGATGCCGCGGCGCGAGCGGAGGATCCAGTACCATTGAATTGGCAGAAGGCGAAGGACCTCGTTTTGGAGGCAAGCAATCCTATCTTTTGCTTGAGTGGGTCTGCAAATGGAGTAAGATTACGTCGCGGGTTGATTTGTTGGGCTCGGAAATACAGCTGCGAGAGAAAAAACAATGCTCATGAATGAGTTCGCTGGCCTCGGGGGTCGCTACGGCACCATCCTGATCGACCCACCCTGGCGTTTTGCCAACCGCACTGGGAAGGTGGCCCCCGAACATAAGCGTTTGCGCCGTTACCCGACGATGAGTTTTGACGAAATCGCTGCGCTCCCTGTGGCCCGCCACGCGCTACCCAAAAGCCATCTCTATCTCTGGTGCCCAAATGCTCTGCTACTCGAAGCGCTCCAGATTATGAAAGGTTGGGACTTCACCTACAAAACGAACATTGTCTGGTACAAGACGCGCAAAGATGGCGGACCGGATGGACGCGGGGTGGGCTTCTACTTTCGCAACGTGACGGAGTTGCTCTTGTTCGGTACACGGGGGAAATTGCGGACCCTCAAACCGGGCCGGAGACAGGTCAACGTCATCATCAGTCGCAAGCAGGAGCACTCGTGGAAACCCGACGAGGCATACCGGATTATCGAGGCGTGTAGCCCTGGCCCTTACCTGGAGTTGTTTGCACGGCAGCGACGGAGCGGCTGGACCTCATGGGGCGATCAAGCCGAGAGTTATGAGGCAAACCGCCCGGTGATTGCTATGTACAACGGCCA
>Ga0070739_10003831_pt1 | contig 18355 bp, 15 predicted proteins | sample Coa_R1_7_FD_66445 | JGI IMG/M metagenome (GOLD analysis project Ga0070739, IMG submission 66445) | Surface soil microbial communities from Centralia Pennsylvania, which are recovering from an underground coalmine fire - Coalmine... | ecosystem: Environmental > Terrestrial > Soil > Unclassified ... | reverse complement strand
CGGGCCGCTTGTTCCAGGCAAAGAATGACACCGCGGGGGTCCGAGCGGCTGGGATGCAGCGAGGCGGTCATTGTCCAGTCTCGCGATGCGGTGGTCAATTCGTCCTGCGCGCGCTCGCCCTTGAGAAACAGGCAACGCGTGCGCGGCCCGATAAATCGCTGCGCCAGCGGCAGCAATCGCTCCAGAGGCGCAACGGCGCGGGCGACGACCACATCGGTCGTATGGGGCGGCGCGACCTCGATCCGGGTGTTCGTCACCCGCACCTCGGCGGCGGTGATTCGCGCCGCCTCGCGCAGGAACGCGCATTTGCGCGCGTCGGCCTCGACGAGTTCGACAGTCGGTACCCCGAGAATCGCCAGCACCAGCCCCGGCAATCCGGCGCCGCTGCCGAGATCGACTAGGCTCGTTGCTCCCCTCGGGACGAGGTCGAGCAGCTGCGCCGAATCGAGGATATGGCGGCGCCACAGGTCGGACAGCGTGTCGCGGCCGACCAGGTTGATGCGGCTCGACCATTGCCGCAACAGCCCGGCGTAAGCTTCAAGCCGCGCCAGTGTTTCACGTGAAACAGGAACGAGTGCGGCAAAGCCGGCGGGGTCGAGCGGCGCCGTCACGCCGCGCGCGGCTGGCGCCGTTTCACATGCGCCAACAGCGCTACCAGCGCCGCCGGCGTCACCCCCGACAGCCGCGCCGCGCCCCCCAGCGTTGTCGGCCGCGCCGCGGACAGCTTCTGGCGGATCTCGGCCGACAACCCGCCGATCGCGCCGTAATCGAGGTCCGGAGGCAGCAGCAATGCCTCGTCGCGCCGGAAGGCGGCGATGTCGCGGCGCTGCCGTTCGAGATAACCGGCGTAGCAGGCGTCGATCTGGACCTGCTCGGCGATCTCCGGGGCGAGGGACCGCAGCTCCGGCCATACCGCCGCCAGCCGCGCCACATCGATGCCCGGAAGCGCCAGCAGCTCGGCAGCGCTGCGGGCGACGCCGTCGGCGTTGACGGCGATGCCGTGCCGCGCCAGCGCCGGCGGTGTCAGCCGCAGGCGGGCGAGCAGCGCCCGGGCCTCGGCGAGCGCCGCGCTCTTGTCGGCAAAGACGCGCGCCCTCTCGCCGCCGACGCAGCCGTGTGCGACGCCGATCGGGGTCAGCCGCTGGTCGGCGTTGTCGGCGCGCAAGGTGAGGCGGTATTCGGCGCGCGAGGTGAACATGCGATAGGGTTCGCCCGTGCCTCGCGTCACCAGGTCGTCGATCAGCACGCCGATATAGGCGTCGGCGCGGTCGAGCACGAGCGGCTCGGCGCCTGCGGCCGCGCGCGCGGCGTTGACGCCGGCGATGATGCCCTGCGCCGCCGCCTCCTCATAGCCGGTCGTGCCGTTGATCTGCCCGGCGAGGTAGAGGCCGGGCACCCGCCGGGTCTCCAGGCTCGGGTGCAGCTCGCGCGGGTCGACGAAATCGTACTCGATCGCATAACCGGGCCGCCGCATGACCGCATGTTCGAGGCCGCGGATCGTCGCGATGAACTGCGCCTGCACCTCGCGCGGCAGCGAGGTCGAGACCCCGTTCGGGTACACCGTGTCGTCGTCGAGACCCTCGGGTTCGAGGAAGATCTGGTGCTGCGTCCGCTCGGCGAAGCGCACCACCTTGTCCTCGATCGACGGGCAATAGCGCGGCCCTACCCCGGTGATGTCGCCGGCGTAGAGCGGCGACCGCGAGAGGTTGTCGCGGATCAGCGCGTGCGTCGCCGGGTTCGTCGCGGTGATGTGACAAGGAACCTGCGGCGTCGCGATCGCGCGCGTCAGGAACGAGAACGGAAGCGGCGGGTCGTCGCCCGGCTGCACCTCGAGGCCCGCCCAGTCGATCGTCTTGCCGTCGAGCCGCGGCGGCGTGCCGGTCTTCAGCCGGCCGAGGGCAAAGCCGCACCCGCGCAGGGTGCGCGACAGGCCGAGCGACGGCGCCTCCGCGACGCGGCCGGCCGGGATTTTCTCGTCGCCGATGTGGATGAGGCCGCCAAGGAACGTGCCGGTCGTCAGCACGACGCGGCCGGTTCTGAGGCGGCGGCCGTCGCCGAGCACGACGCCGCAGATCCGGCCGGCTGCGTCGAGCGCCAGGTCCTCCGCCGCCCCCTCGGCAATCGTCAGGTTCGGGGTCTCCGCCAGGAGCTCCGCCATCGCGCGCCGGTAGAGCTTGCGGTCGGCCTGCGCCCGCGGCCCCCGCACCGCCGGCCCCTTGCTGCGGTTGAGCATGCGGAACTGGATGCCGGCGCGGTCGATGGCGCGGCCCATGACGCCGTCGAGCGCGTCGATCTCGCGCACGAGATGGCCCTTGGCAAGCCCGCCGATCGCAGGATTGCACGACATCTCGCCGATCGTGTCGCGCCGGTGCGTCAGCAGCAGGGTGCGCGCGCCGACCCGCGCCGCCGCGGCCGCCGCCTCGCAGCCGGCATGCCCGCCGCCGATGACGACAACATCCCACCACTCGTCCATGGGGCGCGAATTTAGGAAGGGAGCCGGCCCCTGTCGAGAACCGACCCGCGCCGCGGCATCACGGCATCACTGAACGTGCAAGACCTGCTGTTCGATGATGACCGCCACGACGAAGAAGAGCACGCCGCCCGCGATCCCGAGTAGCACCGCCTTCAACATCGGATCTTTCCCGCGCGCGAGTTCGACGAGCGGATGATCCGGCGGTCCCGGTTAACGGATCCTTACCGGTCGCGGCGGCGCCGCCGGTTCGCCTGTTTCACGTGAAACATCATTTGCCGATGCAGAACTCGGCGAAGATCAGGTCGAGGAGGTCCTCGACATCGACGGCACCGACGATGCGGCCGAGGCAGCGCCAGGCGAGCCGCAAGTCTTCGGCGCGCAGCTCCGGCAGCGGCGCGTCCTGCGCGCGGCGCAGCGCCGCCAGCGCCTCCTCCAGCGCCTCGCGATGCCGCGCCCGCGTCAGCGCCGGCGCCTCGATCCGGTAGCCGGCGGCGACGCGTTCCGCCAGAGCAGCGACCAGCCGGTCGATACCCTCGCCGGTCAGCGACGACACCGGCAGTGCCGGAGCCACGCAACGATCCCGCACCAGATCGACCTTGTTCGCGACCAGAATCGTATCGGCACCGGGCCAGGCGGCGGCGCCGGCGGCATCCTGCGGGCGCGATGCGTCGAACACGAAGAGGCGGAGATCGGCGGCATCGGCGCGCGCCAGCGCCCGGCGCAAGCCCTCCTGCTCGATGATGTCGGCGCTCTCGCGCAGGCCGGCCGTATCGGCGAGCACGACGGGGTAGCCCCCGAGATCGATCACCACCTCAACGACGTCGCGGGTGGTGCCGGCGATCGGCGAGGTAATCGCCGCTTCGCGACGCGCGAGGCGGTTCAACAGGCTGGATTTGCCGGCATTGGGTGGTCCGACGATGGCGACATTGATGCCGTCGCGCAGCCGCTCGCCGCGCCGGCCGTCGTCGAGGTGCGCCGTGATCTCGGCCGCGAGAGCGGCGGTCTCGACCGAGGCCTGCGCCTCGATCTCGGGCGGCAAGTCTTCGTCCGGAAAGTCGATGACGGCTTCGAGATGCGCGAGCAGACGGGACAGCCGCCTTGCCCAGTCCCGGTAGAGGTCGCCCAACGCCCCTTCGAGCTGGCGCAGGGCCTGGCGCCGCTGCGCCTCGGTCTCGGCCGCGGTCAGGTCGGCAATCGCTTCCGCCTGGACCAGGTCGAGCTTGCCGTTGAGAAAGGCGCGGCGGGTGAATTCACCCGGTTCGGCGAGCCGCAGCCCGAGCCGGCGCAGCGCCGCCATGACCGCGGCGAGCACCGCGCGGCTGCCGTGCAGGTGCAGTTCGGCGACATCCTCTCCGGTCGCGCTGTGGGGGCCGGGGAACCACAGCACGAGCCCGTCGTCGAGGTCGTCGCCCCCGTCCGGGTTCCAGAGCCGCCGCCGGGCCGCGCGGCGAGGCGGCGGCAGCTGTCCGCACAATGCCGTCAACGCCGTGCCGGCGGCCGGCCCAGACAGGCGCACCACCATCAGCGCGGCGCGTCCGGCCGCGCTGGCCGGCGCGAAAATCGTGTCGGAGGGTTCGTCCCGCCGGATCGGCGTGGTCAGCCTTTCCCAGGCGGCAGCTGCTCCGGCTGGAGCATCAGGCGGTGCACCCGCCCGCCGTTTTTGACGTGCACCTCAAGGATTTCGTCGATGTCCTGGGTGTTCTCGTAATGGTACCAGACGCCTTCCGGATAGATCACCATGTTGGGGCCGAGTTCGCAGCGGTCGAGACAGCCGGCGGCGTTGCAGCGGATGCCCTCAATACCGAGCTGGCGCGCCTTCTCGCGGGCGTAGCCGCGCAATTTCTCGCTGCCGCCGGCGGCGCAGCAGCCGCGCGGATGCCCTTCCGGCCGAACGTTCGTGCACATGAAAATGTGGTGCTCGTAGAACAGGCGCGGATCTGCCGGTGCCTCTGCCATTCGTCAAATCTCCGGATGTGCTGACATGGCGGAGCGGAATAACGCGATCCGCCGTTCGGGTCTAAGATGGGAGCCGAACCCTACTCCGTCGAGCCGCGCCGGGCAACATGAGCGCGGCCACTTTCCTCGCGTGGGTGCCATGACCGATCGCAATCGTCTCGGCGACGAGACCAGCCCGTACCTCTTGCAGCACAAGGACAACCCGGTGCACTGGCAGCCCTGGGGGCCGGAGGCGCTTGCCGCCGCCAAGGCAGCCGACAAGCCGATCCTCTTGTCGATCGGTTACGCCGCCTGCCACTGGTGCCACGTCATGGCGCACGAAAGCTTCGAGAACCCGGCGGTCGCCGCGCAGATGAACGAGGGTTTCGTCAACATCAAGGTTGACCGCGAGGAGCGGCCCGACCTCGATGCGATCTATCAGCACGCGCTGGCGCTGACCGGCGAGCAGGGCGGCTGGCCCCTGACGATGTTCCTGACGCCGGACGGCGAGCCGTTCTGGGGCGGCACCTATTTTCCGCCGGAGCCGCGCTGGGGCCGGCCCGGCTTCCCGCAGATCCTGGAGGCAATGCGCGGCGCCTATGCCGAGGAGCGGGACAAGGTCACGAAGAACGTCGTCGCGCTGCGCCAGGCGTTGCAGAAGCTGGGCCAGCCGGAAGCGGGAACGGGGCTGTCGCCGGAGCTGCTCGACCGCATTGCCGAGCGTCTGCTGCGCGAGGTCGATCCGCTCAACGGCGGCATCGGCACCGCGCCGAAATTTCCGCAGGCCGGCATCTTCGAGCTGTTGTGGCGGGCGTGGAAGCGGACGCGACAGGCGCCGTACCGGGAGGCGGTGACGCGCACGCTGACGGCGATCTGCCAGGGCGGCATCTACGACCATGTCGGCGGCGGCTTCGCGCGCTATTCGACGGACGCCAAGTGGCTCGTGCCGCATTTCGAGAAGATGCTGTACGACAACGCCGAATTGATCGACCTGCTGACCCTCGTCTGGCAGGAGACGCGCGACCCGCTTTACGCCGAGCGGGTGGCCGAGACGGTCGCCTGGCTGGAGCGCGAGATGGCGATGCCGGGAGGCGGCTTCGCCAGCAGCCTCGACGCCGACAGCGAGCACGAGGAGGGAAAGTTCTACGTCTGGGAAGAAGCCGAGATCGATGCGGCTCTCGGGCCGCGCGCCGCGCTGTTCGAGCGCGTCTACGACGTAACCCCCGGCGGCAACTGGGAAGGCCATAACATCCTCAACCGGTCGCAGGATCCGGCGCTCGCCGATCCAGCGACGGAGCGCGAACTCGCCGAATGCCGGGCGCTGCTGCTGGCCGAGCGGGCAAAGCGGGTGCGGCCGGGCCTCGACGATAAGGTGCTGGCCGACTGGAACGGGCTGATGATCGCAGCGCTCGCCAATGCCGGCCTCGTGTTCGACCGCCCGGAATGGATCGAACGGGCGCGCGCGGGTTTCGATTTCATTCTCGAGGCGATGACGGCGGCGGACGGCCGGCTGCGGCACAGCTGGCGGGAAGGGCGGGCGCGTCACCCGGCGACGGTGGACGATTACGCCAATCTTTGCCGCGCGGCCCTCGCCCTTCACGAGGCGACCGGCGACGAGGCTCTGCTGGACCAGGCGCGGGCCTGGCTTGCGGTGCTCGACCGGCATTATTGGGACGCGGCAGGCGGCGGATATTTCTTCGCGGCGGACGATACCGATGGCCTCATCGCCCGCGCCAAGACCGCGGCGGACGCCGCCGTCCCGGCCGGCAACGGCACGCTCGTGGGGGTGCTCACACGCCTGGCGCTGTCGGACGGGGAGGAGTCGTACCGCGAGCGGGCGGAGCGGATCGTGCAGGTGTTTGCGGGCGAGGTCATGCGCAACTTCTTCCCGCTCGCGACCCTGATCAACAACGCCGAAACGATGATGAAGCCGGTGCAGATCGTCCTCGCCGGCAAGCCCGACGACGCGGCGCTGGCGGCACTGCGCGATGCGGTTTATGCGGTGTCGCTGCCCAACCGGGTCGTGCAGATCGTGCCGCCGGGCCAGAGCCTGCCGACGGATCATGCCGCGTATGGCAAGGGCCTCGTCGCCGGCCGCGCCGCCGCCTATATCTGCGAGGGACCGGTCTGCTCGCTGCCGCTGACCGAGCCGCAGGCGCTGGTGGACAACCTCTCCGGCCTTCGCTAAAGTTCCCTAAATGTTCGCAAGAGGAGACGAAACCCAATGCCGTCTCTGTCGATCCCGAGCCCCGTGGGGCCGCTCATCCTCGAAGAGGAAAGAGGAGCCGTCGCTGCAATCCGCTGGAGCACAGCACCGGGCGGCAACGGCAGCCCGTTGCTGGCCGAGGCGGCGCGGCAGCTCGCGGCGTATTTCCGCGGCGAGCTGCGCGTTTTCGACCTGCCGCTTGCGCCGGCCGGCTCCGAATTCGAACGGCGGGTATGGGCGCAAATGCAGGCGATCCCCTACGGTGAGACCCGCACCTACGGCGATCTGGCGCATGCGACCGACTCCGGACCGCGCGCGGTCGGGCGCGCCTGCGGCCGCAACCCGATCCCGATCGTGATCCCGTGCCACCGCGTGCTGGCGCGCGGCGGCCTCGGCGGCTACAGCGGCGAGGGCGGGCTCGTCACGAAGCGGACATTGCTGGCGCTCGAGGGCGCGCTGCCCGAAGGGGAGCTGCCGCTGCCGGGCCGTTCGATCGCGGCGTAGTGACGGCGGTGCGCCGCGCCGCTATCGTCGCCGCCATTCATGTCGAAGGAGGCGCAGATGGTGCACGCGATCCGTTTTGCGAAGACCGGCGGACCCGAAGTGCTGGAGTGGCAATCGGTTGAGGTCGGCAAGCCGGGGCCGGGCCAGGTCCGGGTGCGGCACACCGCGGTCGGCCTCAATTACGTCGATACCTACCAGCGCAGCGGCCTCTACCAGATGCCGCTGCCGAGCAGCCTTGGCTCGGAGGCGGCGGGGGTCGTCGAGGAGGTCGGCGACGGCGTCGGCGACCTGAAGCCGGGCGACCGCGTCGCCTACGGCAACGCGCCCCTCGGCGCCTACAGCGAAGCGCGGCTGATCCCGGCCGACCGGCTCGTGAAATTGCCGGCCGGCATCTCCGACCAGCAGGCCGCCGCGATGATGCTGAAGGGCATGACCGCGTGGTACCTGATCCGCCGCACCCACGTCGTAAAGCCGGGCGAGACGATCCTGATCCACGCCGCGGCGGGCGGCGTCGGTCTCATCGTTTGCCAATGGGCAAAGCATCTCGGCGCCACCGTCATCGGCACGGTCGGCAGCGACGAGAAGGCGGCGCTCGCGAAGCAGAACGGCTGCGACCATCCGGTCGTCTATACCCGCGAAGATTTCGTCGCCCGAGTCAACGAGATCACCGGGGGCAAGAAATTGCCGGTCGTCTACGACTCGATCGGCAAGGACACGTTCTTTAAGTCGCTCGATTGCCTGGCGCCGCTCGGGTTGATGGCGTCGTTCGGACAGGCTTCCGGCGCGATCGGGCCGGTCGATCTGGGCATTCTGGCGGCCAAGGGCTCGCTGTTCCTGACGCGGCCGACGCTCAACACTTACGTCGCAAAGCGCAAGGACCTGCTGACCGCGGCGCGCGAGTTGTTCGAGGTGGTCGAGAAGGGCTTCGTCAAACTCGCGATCAACCAGACCTACCCGCTGCGCGACGCCGCTCAGGCCCACCGTGACCTCCAGGCCCGCAAGACCACGGGGTCAACCGTCTTCACTGTGTAGGCGCGCCGCATCTAACCCCGCTTTTGCGGGGCCGCCGCCGCAATCGGGCGGAATTGGCCTCCGCCGGTTTGTGAAGCGACGGCGTTTGCGCCAATCTGCTTGCGGTGGACGACCCTACGCAGGAGGAGCACGCATGCCCGATATTCCCCGCCTCAACGGCGCGATCCGCGCGCTCGAAAGCGGCAAGCCCGCTTTCGTCACGTTCTCCCCGGCCGAGATCGGCGCGGCGCAGGCGATCGGCGTGCAGCCCTACGACGGCGTCGTCTTCGAGATGGAGCACAACCCCTACGACATCCGCCAATTGCGCGACTGCATGCAGTACATGCTCGATCGCGCGCAGATCCTGAAATCGGGTAGTCTCGCGCCGGCGGTGGCGCCGTTCGTGCGCATCCCGCCCAACGGCGGCGAGATGAACCAGTTCATCGCCAAGCAGGTGCTCGATATCGGCGTTTACGGCATCGTCTGGCCGCATGTCAGCACGGTCGAGGAGGCGCGCAACGCGGTGCAGGCCTGCCGCTATCCGCGGCCGCGCGAGGCGCCTTATTACGAGCCGCCGGGACAGCGCGGCGATGCCCCGCGCACCGCGGCGCGCTACTGGGGCCTCGACCAGCAGACCTATTACAAGCGCGCCGACACCTGGCCGCTCAACCCCGAGGGCGAGGTGCTGGTCGTCGTCATGTGCGAGGAGAAGCGGGCAATCCGCAATCTGCCGAAGATGCTCAAGGAAGTGCCCGGCATCGGCGTCGTCCTGATCGGCGAGGGCGACCTGTCGCAGGACATGGGCTACCCGCGCCAGTACGAGCATCCCGAGGTCGCGGCGGCGATCGACGAGGCGCTGGCGATCTGCAAGGAGCACAACGTGCCGTGCGGCCACCCGCACGTCGACGCGAACAACGTCGAGATGCTGGTCGAGAAAGGCTTTCGCTGGCTGATGCCGGCGCCGGCCCAATCGTTCGCCGCTCTCGACAAGGGGCTGAAAGCCTGCGGTCGGCGCTGACGCTATTCGTGCGGCCCCGCTAGGCGGTCCATCCAGGCGAGGAGGACGGCGGCGACCGCAAAGACGAGCAGGATCGCGATCTCCCATGAGATCGTCAGCGGCGAGATCGCCTCCACGTCGAAGAAGGTCTCCAGCAGGTGGACCGAGGCAATGGCGGCGATCGACGCCATCACCTTGAGTTTGAGCCCGCCGAAATCGAGTTTGCCCATCCAGCGTGGCCGTGCCGCCTCGGCGCGGCGCGCCGCCAGCGTCTCGACCCCGGCGAACAGCATGATCAGCACGAGATTGCCGACGAGCAGCAGGTCGATCAGCTTCAGCGCCGCGAGGATGACGGCGCTGCTTCCCATCGTCGAGAAGCCGATTACCGCCTGCACCAGCTCGCGGAAAAATTCGACGAGGACGCCGACCAGCGCCGCGACGAGGCCGACATAACACGGCGCGAGAAGCCAACGGCTGCCGTAAAGCAGCGCGGCGAGGGCACGCTCTATCCGGTCCACTGGAAGCGGATATCGAGAAAACCGAGGGCCGGTCAAGCCAACCGCGGCGGCGCATCGCGCAATCCGCTTATGCCCGCCCCCCTTCTCGTCGTCGCCGGGCATGACCCGGCGATCTCGATGACGTTTCGGAGGATGGCCGGAACAAGTCCGGCCATGACCATTAGCTTTTCGAGCGTGGTTCGGTCCTTGGATACCGTCCCAACCTCGCGAAGAGTTGAACCGGCCGGCACCCGATGCGCCGCACCCCGCCAAAATTCGCCTTCTGCGCGCGTGCGGGTTTGGGCTAGGTTCCGCCGATCACGACGTAGAAGGGAGGCTCCAATGACAAAGAAATTGGCGACGCTGGCCGGCATTCTCGGGTTGACGCTGGCGGTCGGGGCGGCGCAGGCCGCGGCGGTGACCTACCACGCGACGCTGAGCGGCAAGAGCGAGGTGCCGCCGACCAGCTCCAACGGCACCGGCAGCGCCACCGTCACGGTCGATCCCAGCACCGGGATGGCGAGCTGGAGCGTTACCTATTCCGGTCTCAGCGGCCCGGCGACAGCCGCCCACATCCATTGCGGCGCGGCGGCCGGCGCCAACGGCCCGGTGGCGGTCCCGTTCGGCAACAACCCGCCGAACCCGATTACCGGCCAAAGCACCCAGCCAATGACCAAGGCGCAGCTGGACGACCTTCAGGCCGGCAAGTGCTACGTCAACATCCACACCGCCGCCAACCCAGGCGGGGAAATCCGCGGTCAGCTGATGCCGTAGCGCCGGGTCCGGTCACTCTCGTCATTCCCGCCGAAGAGCGGGGTGACGAGGAGAGCAAAGGTCCTGTCGTCATCGCCGGGCTTGACCCGTCTCGGGCGGCCAAATGGTCGGGTCAAGCTCCGCCATGACGTTTCGTGCGGCGAGCCTTCAGAGCAGATGGCCGCTGCGGGTCGCTTTGGTGCGCAGGTAGCGCTCGTTGTGGCCGTTCGACGGGAAGACGTGCGGCACCCGCTCGGCAACGCGGATGCCGTAGCGCTCAAGCGCGGCGACCTTGTCGGGGTTGTTGGTCAGGAGGCGCACGGTGGTAAAGCCGAGCTGGCGCAGCATCTCGGCCGCCGGCAGGTAGACCCGTTCGTCGGCGTCGAAGCCGAGCTGTTCGTTCGCATCGAGGGTGTCGAAGCCGGCGTCCTGCAATTGGTACGCGCGCAATTTGTTGACCAGGCCGATGCCGCGCCCCTCCTGCGCCAGATAAAGCAGCACGCCGCCGCCGGCGCGCGAAATGGCGGCGATGGCGCCGCGCAGCTGGTCGCCGCAATCGCAGCGCAGGCTTGCCAGCACGTCGCCGGTGAAGCATTCCGAATGCAGGCGCGCCAGCACTGGCGCGCCGGGATCGGGCGCGCCGATGACGATCGCGAGATGCTCGCTGCCGCCGTCGGCCGGACGGAACGCGATAAGCCGCGCATTTTCCGCGTCGGCCAGCGGCACCCGTGCCTCGGCGACGCGGACAAACCCGGCCATCGCCGCGTGGTGGGTCAGGACGGTGCGGCTGTCGATCGCGACGAGGTCGCCGCGGCGCTTGGCGAGGGCGGCCTCCGCCTTCGACAGCGGCAGCACCAGGGCCGCCGGTAGCAGCGCCGCGAGCTTGGCGAGCAGCACGGCGGCGAGCGCCGCCCCCTCGGCGGGCGTCGGCGCGGAGCCGATGCCGGGCGGCTCGGCCCCGAGCGAGGCCGCGGGGTCTGCGAGGTTGCGGAGGACCGCCGCCGGCAAGTCGGGCGAGACCGCGATCGCCACGGCGCCGGTCAAGGCCTCGCGCGTCGCCAGCCCGAGGGCGACGGCGCGGCGCCGCGTCAGCACGACGCTCGGCGGCCGGCGCGCCGCATCGCGCAATCGCTGCAGGCTGCCGTCGCTGACGACCTCCGCGGCAAGGCTCAGCATCGCGCCGGCCGGGTCCTCGATCAGCACCGGCGCGCCGCGCCGCAGCGCGATCGTGGCGCGGTCGAGGACATTGCCGGCCGACTTCACTGAGGTGGAGGGACGGACGCGAGTTCGAGGCACCGCGCGACTCCTGAAGGGGCGCCCATAATATGGGGTGACGGGCGATGCGCCAGCCGCCTTTTCGCCACGCCGCGATGCGGCGCGCGGGTGTTCTTCGCGATGCGCCGGCTTGCTGCCGCCGATTGGTGGAAATTCGCCGGCAAATTTCGTAGGGTGTTCGCCGGCGGGGATGCACGACGCCCTCGCCCACCAACAATCATCGGCATCGACAACCGGAAACAGCATGCGGCCCGGCTGCAAGATCTTGATCGTGGACGACGACGACGCGCTGCGCGGCTCGCTGGCGGAGCAATTGCAGCTGCACGCCGAATTCGACACCGTCGAGTGCGCGACCGCCGCTGCCGCCCGCGACTGCGCCGCCGCGGAGCGGTTCGACGCGATCCTGCTCGATGTCGGCCTGCCCGACCTCGACGGGTTCGAGCTGTGCCGGCTGTTGCGCCGCCATGGCGTGCGGGCGCCGATCGTCATGCTGACGGCGGCTGACGGCGAGGCCGATACCGTCCGCGGCCTCGACGCCGGCGCCAACGATTATGTGACGAAGCCGTTTCGCCTGAGTGTGCTGCTGGCGCGGCTGCGCGCGCACCTGCGCCAGAGCGAGCGCAGCGAAGACGCCATCTTCAAGATCGGGCCATACACGTTCCGGCCGAGCGCAAAGCTGATGGTGGACGCAAGCGGCCGCCGCAAGGTGCGCTTGACCGAGAAGGAAACCGCCATCCTTCGCTATCTCTACCACGCCGGCGACCGCGCCATCGGCCGCGACGTGCTGCTCGGCGAGGTCTGGGGCTACAACGCCGGCGTCACGACCCACACGCTGGAAACGCACGTCTACCGGCTGCGGCAGAAGATCGAGCGCGACCCTGCGCGCGCCGAAATCCTGGTCACCGAACCCGGCGGCTATCGCCTGCTTCCCTGACGCGGGGCAACCTGCCGCGGCCCGTTTCGGCGCGGGCCGCCGCCGTCGCTTGCAACCCGGCGGCCTCCCGCCAAGCTCTACATCATGGATTTTGTCTTTTCCGGATTGCCGCCGGCGGAACCGCCGCTTCGCGCCGCGATCGGCGCCGCCTATCGGCGCGACGAGGCCGAGGCCGTCGCCCGGTTGCTCACGGCCGTTGCCGTTCCGGACGATGCGCGGCGGCGCATCGCCGAAACGGCGCGCCGACTCGTCGAGGGGGTGCGGCAAGAGCGTCGTGGCAAGGGCGGCATCGACGCCTTCCTCAACGAGTACGCGCTGTCGTCGCAGGAGGGGGTGGCGTTGATGTGCCTCGCCGAGGCGCTGTTGCGCATTCCCGACGCCGAGACCGCCGACCGCCTGATCCGCGACAAGATCGGCACCGCCGATTGGGAGCGGCATCTTGGGCATTCCGGCTCGCTGTTCGTCAACGCCTCGACCTGGGCGTTGATGCTGACCGGGCGCCTGCTGCGGCCCGGCGACCATAATGACCTAGGCGGCGCCTGGCACCGTTTCGTCGCCCGCTCCGGAGAGCCGGTGGTGCGCCAGGCGGTATTCGCCGCGATGCGCATTCTCGGCCGCCAGTTCGTCATGGGCCGCACGATCGGCGAGGCGCTGGAGCGGGCGCGGCCGGCCGAGCGGCATCTCTATCGGCATTCTTACGACATGCTCGGCGAGGCCGCGCGCACCGCCGCCGATGCCGAGCGTTACTACGCCGCCTATGAGCACGCGATCGCGGCCATCGGCGAGGCCGCAGCGGGGCGCGACGTGGCGGCTGCGCCCGGTATTTCGGTCAAGCTGTCGGCGCTGCATCCGCGCTACGAGACCGGGCAGCGAGAGCGGGTGCGGAGCGAGCTGACGCCGCGCCTGCTCGCGCTGGCCGCGCACGCGAAGGCCGCCGGCATCGGCTTCACGATCGACGCCGAGGAGGCCGACCGGCTCGCCCTTTCGCTCGACCTGGTCGAGGCGCTGGCATTGGCGCCGCAATTGCGCGGCTGGGACGGGTTCGGCCTCGCGGTGCAGGCCTACCAGAAGCGGGCGCTGCCGCTGCTCGACTGGCTTGCCGACCTCGGCGGCCGCGGCGGCCGCCGGCTCATGGTGCGGCTCGTCAAGGGCGCCTACTGGGATGCCGAGATCAAGCGCGCGCAGGAGCGCGGCGTCGACGGCTATCCGGTCTATACCCGCAAGGTCGCAACCGACGTGTCCTACCTCGCCTGCGCGCAGAAAATGCTGACGGCGGGGCCGGCTTTCTATCCGCAATTCGCCACCCACAACGCGCATACCGTCGCCTCGGTGCTCGAATTCGCCGGAGGGCGGCCCGATTGGGAATTTCAGCGGCTGCACGGCATGGGCGAGGCGCTCTACGAGCAGGTCGTCGAGCCGCTGCGGCGGCCCTGCCGGGTCTACGCCCCCGTCGGCAGCCACGAGGACCTCCTCGCCTACCTCGTGCGCCGGCTGCTCGAAAACGGCGCCAACACCTCCTTCGTCAACCGCCTCGTCGACGACGCGCAGCCGATCGACGAGATCATCGCCGACCCGATCGAGCGGCTGGCGCGCCTGCCGCACAAGCCGCACCCGAACATCCCGTTGCCGGCCGACATCTACCTGCCGGCGCGGCGCAATTCCCGGGGCCTTGAACTCAGCGACGGCCAGGTGCTGGCGGAGCTGAGCGCGGGGCTGACGCAGGCGGCCGAGCGACCGTGGCGCGCGGCGCCGCTGGTCGGCGAGCGGGAGGCCGCTGGGAGCGAGGAACCGGTCTTCGATCCGAGCGACCGGCGGCGCCAGATCGGCACGGTCGTCGCGGCGGACGAAAGGACCGTCGCGGCCTGCCTCGAATGCGCCGCCGGCGCCGCCCCGTCATGGAACGCGACGCCGGTAGACGAGCGCGCGGCGGCGCTTGAGCAGGCCGCCGATCTTTACGAAAAACATCGCGCCGAGCTGATGGCGATGATCGTCCGCGAAGGCGGGCGCACGATCCCCGACGCATTGGCGGAGGTGCGCGAGGCGGTCGATTTTCTGCGGTATTACGCGCACCGCGCGCGGCTGGACTTCGCGCGCCCCGAACCGCTGCCGGGACCCACGGGCGAGCGCAACGAGATCGCGCTGGCGGGCCGCGGCGTCTTCGCCTGCATCTCGCCGTGGAATTTCCCGCTCGCGATCTTCACCGGCCAGATCGCCGGCGCGCTCGCCGCCGGCAACGCCGTCGTCGCGAAACCGGCCGAGCAGACGCCGCTGATCGCCGCCGCGGCGGTGCGGCTTCTGTACGAGGGCGGCGTCCCCGGCGACGTCCTGCACCTCCTGCCGGGGCCGGGCGAGACCGTCGGGGCGGCGCTGGCGGCGGATCCGCGCATCGCCGGCGTGGCGTTCACCGGCTCGACCGAGACCGCGCGGCAGATCAACCTGGCGCTGGCGCAGCGCGGCGGGCCGATCGTGCCGCTGATCGCCGAGACCGGCGGGCAGAACGCGATGATCGTCGATTCCTCGGCGCTGGCCGAGCAGGTCGTCGCCGACGTGCTGACCTCCGCCTTCGACAGCGCCGGCCAGCGCTGCTCGGCGCTGCGGCTGCTCTATGTGCAGGACGACGTCGTCGAGCGGCTCATCGCCATGCTGGCGGGCGCGATGGCCGAGCTCGTGATCGGCGACCCCGGAATGTTGGCGACCGATGTCGGACCCGTCATCGACGAGCCGGCCCGTCGCGCGCTCGACGAGCACGCCGCACGCATGGCGTGCGAGGGGCGGCTCCTCTACCGGTGCAAGCTGCCGCCGGACGCCGAGCACGGCACGTTCTTCGCGCCGCGCGCCTTCGAGATAGATGGCGCGCGGCGGCTGACGCGGGAGGTGTTCGGGCCGATCCTCCATGTCGTGCGGTGGCGCGCCGATCGGCTCGACGCCGTGCTCGACGAGATCGCCGCCACCGGCTACGGCCTCACCCTCGGCATCCACAGCCGCATCGACGAAACCGCCCGGTACATCAGACGACGGCTCGGCGTCGGCAACGTCTACGTCAACCGCAACATGATCGGCGCCGTCGTCGGGGCGCAACCGTTCGGCGGCGAAGGCCTCTCCGGCACCGGGCCCAAGGCCGGCGGCCCGCGCTATCTCTACCGCTTCGCGACCGAGCGGACGGTCTCGATCGACACGACCGCCGCCGGCGGTAACGCCAGCCTGCTGTCGCTGCGGGAAGGCGCCTGATCAGTCGACGATGAAGAGGCGGGCGCCGGTGGCGGTCACGGAACGGTGCGGCTCCTCGCCGTCCGCCACCTGATAGCTGGTGCCGGGCCGCAAGGTGACCTTGCCGCCGCCCGCGAGTTCGGTTTCGAGCACCCCCTCCAACACATAGAGGATGTGGCCCTTGTCGCACCAATGGTCGGCGCGATAGCCGGGCGAGTATTCGACGATGCGGACGCGGATGCCGCCGAACTCGCGCGTGCGCCAGCGGGCGACGCCGGTTTCGCCGGGATGGACGGTTTCTGGAACCTCGGCCCAGTCGGTGGTGCCGAATGGAATGTCGTGCATCTGCATCGCCGCGCTCCTGCCGCGTCTCGGGGCATCATCGCGCCGCTGCCGCCCGAGGGCAAATGTCGCGGAACTCGCGCCGCGCGTCTGTGCCGTCGCCGCCGGCGGTGGCGTTCGTGGCCGGAATGCCACAGCCATCCTGTTCAATGGTAACCCTTCTTTACAAATTGTGACATAAATGTCGCGCCCCTCGTCGTTCTCGCGTGGGACCCGCCGGTGGCGGCGCTTCATCGTTGCCATCGCTAAGGCGGATAGTCCCTAATCCGGCCTCGCAAGGCGGCCGCGAGGTCGCCCAGGTCGATCCATGACCGGAGGCAGGGGAATGAGGCAACGGTACGTGCTGGGCGCGGCCGCCGCGATCGCCGCGGCGCTGGGGTGCGCGCCGGCGCAGGCGCAGTTCTACATCGGCGCCGAGGGCGGCTGGACCAACCTCGAGGACCAGACCGGAAGCTACGGCTTTACCCCCGGCACGCTTGGCCGCTTCGTCGGCCCGTCGCTCGGCGCCAAGGAAAGCTTCGACGACGGCTTCAACGTCGGCGGCCGGGTCGGCTACATGTGGGGCCACTGGCGGATCGAAGAAGAATACCGCTTCCAGCAGAACGGCATCCGGGGTTTCAGCCTGGGCGGGGTGTCGCTTGCGAACGCACGTGGCGACCGCAGTGCCCATGCGATCATGACCAACGTCCTTTACGACTTCTCGTTTGGCTGGCCGGTCAGCCCGCATATCGGCGGCGGCGTCGGCGCGGTCGATATCCAGGAGGGGCTGAAGCAGACTCCCGGCTTTGGCCAGCTGGCGCACGGCGACTCCTGGCAATTCGGCTATCAAGGCATCGCCGGCCTGCGCTGGATGGTGAACCCGAGCGTCGCGGTGGATGTGGATTACCGCTACCTCGGAGCGACCGATCCGACCTTCCACGACAATTTCGGCGGCTCCTACAAGTCCGGCTACAGCACGCACAACGTCGTCGCCAGCATCACGATGCTGCTGGGGCCACCGCCGCCGACTCCGGCGCCGCCTCCTCCGGCCCCGCCGCCGCCTCCACCGCCGCCGCAGCGGCAGGTCTTCCTGGTGTTCTTCGACTGGGACCGCGCCGAGATCACGCCGGCCGGCATGCAGATCCTGCAGCAGGCGGCCAATGCCTGGAGGTCCGGCGCGCCGGTGCAGATCCAGGTGACCGGCTACACCGACCGCTCGGGATCGCCCGGCTACAACCAGCGGCTCTCGGAGCGGCGCGCCAACAACGTCGCGGTGGCGCTCGTCAATCTCGGCGTGCCGCGCGAGCAGATGGCGGTCAGCGGCCGCGGCGAGAACGACAACCGCGTGCCGACCGCCGACGGCGTGCGCGAGCCGCAGAACCGGCGCGTCGAGGTCGTCTTCCCGTAGACAACCAGCGCATAAGCTGGAACCGCCAGGTCCTCACGAAGGGCCTGGCGGCTAAAACGTACCGCCGCGGTCCGCCGCGGCGGTTTTTTTGTGCGCGGCATCCGGAGTAGGATCGCACCGCCACAAAATTGCGACGGTAACGATGACCGGTTCTGCTTCGGGGCCTCTCGGCCGCTTCAAGGTGATCGATTTGACCCGAGTCCGCGCCGGGCCGACCGCGGTGCGCCAGCTCGCGGACTGGGGCGCGCAGGTCGTCAAGATCGAGACGCCGCCCGAGCGCACCGCCGGCGAAGGGCTGGGCGGGCCGCGGCACGGCCCCGATTTCCAGAACCTGCACCGCAACAAGCGCAGCCTGACGCTCGACCTCAAATCGCCCGAGGGTCTGGAAATCTTCCGCAAGCTGGTGCGCGACGCCGACGTCGTCGTCGAGAACTACCGCCCCGACGTCAAGGACCGCCTCGGCATCGGCTACGAGAGCCTGAAGGCGCTGAACCCGCGCCTCGTCTACGCCAGCATCTCCGGCTTCGGGCAAAGCGGGCCGTACCGCGACCGCCCCGGCTTCGACCAGATCGCCCAGGGGATGGGCGGGTTGATGTCGATCACCGGCCTGCCGGGACAAGGGCCGGTGCGCGTCGGAGTGCCGATCGCCGACCTCACCGCCGGCATTTTCTGCGCCATGGGCATCCTGATCGCCCTGCTGGAGCGCGAGGTGTCGGGCGAGGGCCAGTGGGTGCAGAGTTCGCTGCTCGCGGCGCAGATCGCGATGCTCGATTTCCAGGCGGCGCGCTGGCTGATCGCGCACGAGGTGCCGGAGCAGGCCGGCAACGACCACCC
>Ga0070739_10003829_pt1 | contig 18357 bp, 14 predicted proteins | sample Coa_R1_7_FD_66445 | JGI IMG/M metagenome (GOLD analysis project Ga0070739, IMG submission 66445) | Surface soil microbial communities from Centralia Pennsylvania, which are recovering from an underground coalmine fire - Coalmine... | ecosystem: Environmental > Terrestrial > Soil > Unclassified ... | reverse complement strand
TCAAATAACGCGGCTTCCGGTCAGCAAGCTCTTACGTATGTATGGTCGTTATTTCATCATCAATGGAATAACCAGTCGTCTCTGCTGTTACCTGTTAGAGCGCGTGCATAGCGGCCAGGAGCTCTTACTGACGATGCGTGCGGCCCACGCCCAGTTGCGCCGCACGCCGGACGCGCTGACGCCACCGCTCTTTGATTATGAGACCGGTCTGACCACGCCCGGCGTATTGACTCTCATTTATGACAGCCATCGCCGGCTCTGCCCCATCCTGCTCGGCTCTATTGAGGGGGCAGCGGAGCGCTTTGGCGAGGAGGCGCAGGTCATAGAGCGCACCTGTATGCAGCGAGGAGATGCCGTCTGTCGTTTCGAGATCCGCTTTATACCATCCAGATACCCCGCCGGGGAGGGGACGCCCGAACAACGCGCGCGCCAGCTTGAGAAGCGTAAACTGGCGGAGCTGGTGCTGGCCCTGCTCCCCACCTCTGAGGGCATCACGCTGCTCGCGCTGCAAAAACGGCTCCAGCAGATGCAATTGCCCGCTCAGCACCTGCGCCTGAGTGTTCTGCTGGAGACAGTAGAACGATTGCAGCACGTTGGACTGGTTTGCAGCACGGCTAACAAGCTCCAGGACGATGTGATGCAGCGTCGTTTCTGGCGCGCACCCACCTCGGACAGACCACTGTTTTTGTCCTAGTACAAATATAAAGATGCGTTTTCCCGGCATTGGTGACAAGACTTTTCTCCTCCGGTGAAGGACCGGAGGCAATTGTGTGATTTGCGATCCGATGTATGGACCTGCATGCGCTTATGTGCGCTATGGACGGGATCCTGTTTCTTCGGCCAGTTAATGAAGAAAATCGCTAGAAAACAGGAGCAGGGAATAGTATGCAATCGTCAGTAGTACCTACCGGTCAGCAACTGGCGCGCTCTCGCTGGGGGACGCATGAGAGCGGCGCTGCCTTTGACCAGAAGAAAAAGCCCTATCTTTCGGAAGAAGCGCGGGAGTTTATAGAGCAGCAAACGATCTGTGTTGTCGGGGGACCAGGCCCGAATCACACGTTGAGTGGCTTGCTGCTACTGGGTGCGCCCGGTTTTGTTCGGCCATCGGATGCGTATACCTGCCTGGTGCCCATCGAGCCAGCACTGCTGGATGCGCAACTCCTCTGGCGCATTGAGAGGGATCAGGCCGCCGGGCGCCAGACGCAGATCGCGCTCTTTTTCCTCTGCCATACGACGCGCCGGCGCCTCTGCGTTCACGGGCGGGCCGAGTTATGTTCACCTTCGCCGGCATATGACAGGATATACATATGCCTGCATGTCACTCAGAGCTTCTTTCATTGCCCCCGCTATATCCGCACGCAGATTCCCGGCCTGACCGTTGGTTTCGGAGGACGGCACTGGCAGGCGGACGACCTGTGTACGCAAGATTCGCTTTCCGCCCCGGTTCGCGCCTTTCTCGAAGAGCGCGTGCTCTGCTACCTCTGCACGATCAGCCATACTGGCGAGTGCGGGCTGAATCACCGTGGCGGCAGGCCCGGCTTCATAGTCGCGCTACCGCCCGATAAGCGAACTCCGCGCGGACTTATATTACTCCCTGATTACGCAGGCAATGGCGCCTTTGAGGCTATTGGCAATATCATGGAAACGGGCCAGGCCGCTTTGATAGTTCCCAGCTATGCCGACCAGCTTGCCCTCATTCTCTCTGGTTCGGCGCAAGTGATCGAGCCGGAGCAACTGTTACCTGATCTGCAACAGCGCTGTTCCGGCGCTCAGCGTGTGCTCGCCATCGGGGTAGAACGCATTGAAGGACAGACAGGGGATTGGCAGGGGCCGCTGGCCCATGAGCGGCAGCGGGCCGCGCTTTTACGTCCGCAGCTTGCCAGCACCCATTCAGAGAATACCTGCCCGCTGTGACCGGCGCGGAAAGGTGGACCGGTGGGGAAATAGACCGCATTACATGAATTGATGGGTAGATTTTAAGTTACCAGGGCTATAGAAACGTACAGAAAAATCGCTATACTTAGCATTGTCCTGGTAACGCAGTCACGAGGGATGGCGTGGTGGAAAAGGCGGGAGAGGGGATTGTATGCCTCTTCCGCCTCCTACCCACCATTTTTACCAGGAATATTGCTCGCCCCTCATTCAGATGCATCCTCGATGATGCGCCGGGCGCGCCCTGCAAGCTCATCACGCCTGGCTATCCACTCCGGCCCGATAGTATCACCTTCGCGCACCGCATTGACAAAAGCTATACCTTCCCTCGCCACTTTCGCCAGTGCGTCAAACTGGAGTTCAGTGTATTCCTGAAGCCTGGCGCGTGTGATAAGCGCTTCTTGCAGTGCATTGAGTGCTGCCAGATGCTTTCTGATCTCTGCCTGTATCTGGCTCACATACATATCCTGTGGATTTGTCATATGGCCCTCCCCTGTACTGGTCTTGCCTATAGTATACTCTTCGGAGAAGTATTTGACAATAATGCAGGCAGGCTGGAAGATAGAGCATATAGCACAAGAAAGAAAGTTCTATGTGAAAGATAATATTTTTCTGCACTCTGGCGTATAGTATTTCGCAATCCTGACAGTTTTTTCATACGCACGCTCACTTATGGCGCAGTGGGCGCGAGCCAGCGCTGATGTGCGGAAGCAGATACCATTATAGAAAGATGGTATAGTAAAGAAACATAGAGGGAAGGCTGGCAGAATGAAAGCAGGTGCATGATGAAATTTCACATACACTATCGTCTCACCCATCCCAGATATGTGCCGGCGATGGCTAGAACTATAGTGCGGGCGCGGACGCACCAGGAACTCAACTCGGCCCTTGCAAAAGTCAGGATGAAGTGGGAGGCGCGAGGCTACCGTGTGCGTGTTCTTCGCGTAGTCAGCAGGAAGGACGCTTAGACTGCTTTCGTGGCGATAGGATAGCATCGGCATAAGGCTGGCTTCTGTGCAGGTAATTTCTTCTTCACCTGGCGTATTTACTGTTGAGAACCAGAATCAGATGATCTTCCCGGCTCGCAACCTTCTAGCAGGTAATGCCACATATGCTGGCGTAGCGGTAGCATCTCGATGGAGTTTTTGACTCATGATTGAAAACGGTTCTGGGAATGAGAACGATCAGGTGCATCGTTTGCTGGTCCGGCTCAAACGTGGCGATGTGACGGCGGTAGATGATCTCTACCCGCGCTTCGCGCGCACGTTCTACTATACGGCAATCAACAAAGGTCTGACGCATAACGAAGCTCAGGAGGTCGTACAGACCACTTTCTATAAGATCCTGCGCGGCGTGAAAAACTATGACGAGGTACGGGGCGGCAATGCGGGATGGGTGATGAGCATCTGTGTGCATGCCGCTATCGATGTTATGCGTAATCGTGCGCCGGAACAGGAATCGCTGGATGAGATCATCGAGGACGAGCGTCTGATTGTCGAGGAGGCGGACCTGGCGAGATCCTTGCAAAATGAGGAGCTTTTCCAGGCTCTTACCGAAGCCTGGGCAACGCTTTCTCCTGAGGATCAGGAGGCCCTGCGTCTGGGGGGCAGGCGTGGTCCCAAGACGAAGCCCTGGAAACTGGCCGTCCAGCACTTTCATAAAGCATTCGATGACGCAATGACCAACACGCCTCCTGAGCATCAGGACGAACTCTGGCACAGGCGATGGCGTGAGGCCACTGAAGCAGCGCAGCTTGAGAATATTTACCACTTTTTAAAACAGAACGTCTGGGGGCTGGTCGCTGCCTGGGAAAGTATCTCTCCCGCCGATCAGCAGGAGTTGCGGCGTGGTCGCGGTGGGCGACCGGGGCGCAAGTTGTGGCTGGAGACTGCGCGCCGCTATATCAGTGTATTTCTAGAGTTCCTATGATGACCTGTAGGAAAGGATAAATCGTGGCAAACACATTCGACAGGCATTCCGATGATTTCGTTGAGCGCGCCCGGGCTCGTATTGAGCATATGAACGGTGCGGCAGAGGAATTGAGGGAGGAACTCGGCCTGCCTCCTGGAACCGAGTACGAGGTGCTGTCGATGATGTATGATCCTCGTGTTCCTCGCCCGACTTCCGTGCAAGGAAACCAGGCGCATATGCCGCTGGCAGGCAAAATACGGGTGGTTGGGCGTATCTGGCCGATTGGGGTGGCGCTGCTCGTCGGGCTATTTACACTTCTGCTTGGTCAATTCATTGCGCATACCCCCGGCGCCAATGTCCTCTCGGCAACGACGACTATCCTGGCCGTGATGATTGGGGGGACGGTCCTGATCCTTGCTCTGATGCAGATGACCGGCCCGTTAGCTATACTCACTCCAGCCTTGAGCGGCGCCTCCGCGCGTGAAGCGGGCTGGCAGGATAATCCACTCACGCACACGTTCCCGGGCCATGTCGCTCAGCGGCGCCGCGAACTGGACCATCAGGAGATCAGAAAACAGCAGCCTTCGCCGCCGGCGCCCAGATCGGCGCGGGAGAGAGGAGGGCACGAGCGCCATATGCTACTCGTCGTCACGCTCTCGCTGGTCGCGGCCAGCGCCTCGCTGCTGGTCGTGCTGCTGCTCAACCCTCTGCGTCCGGCAGCGCCCGCCGTTACAGGCGAGCCTGCCACGCCCTTCGGCCTGAGCGCCGATGGCAGCAAGGTCTTCGATATTTATCGCCCTGACGCCAGTTTGAAGCTCCAGGCGGCTAAAGATGTTGCTATGGGCAATATGCAGGGTGCGAAGAGCCTGTGGGAGCATGCACTCGCCGTCGATAGCAGCGATGCCGAGGCGCTCATTTACGAAGAGAATCTGCGCGTTGTGGAATCACATCTCCCGTATATCACGCTGGTCGTTGGCACATATTTCGCTCAGGAGTATACCGGCGATGGACGCAACGATCTGCAAGGGGCATATGTGGCGCAGAAAGAACATAACGACCAGGTGCGCGCCTCTCGCTCCGGCGTGCTGCTGCGCCTGCTGATTGCTTCCGCCGGAGCCGACGATAAAAGCCTGGTCTCCGTTGTCCAGGAGGTCGTCCAGGCGGCACGCAGGGATCCGACTATCGTCGGCGTGATGGGCTGGCCGACCAGCGGGCGCACGCTGGCCGCGCTCAAAATCCTCGCGCGGGCGCACATTCCGATGGTCTCCCCTACGGCCACCAGCGACCTGCTCACCGGCATTTCGCCCTACTTCTTCCGCGTCGCGCCTACGGACACGCAGCAGGGGGCGGTAGCGGCAAGATATGTCAGGGATACGCTGCACGACCAGCGCGTCGCCGTTTTCGTAGATCCCAACGATGCCTATAGCGAAAGTCTGGCGAAAGCCTTCACCAGCCATTTCATCGATAACGGGCATACGACGATAATTGAAGATTATACCGTGGGTAATCCGGTAATGCTGCGCCAGCGTGTACAGGACGCGCTGATCTGGAACCCTGACCTCTTCTACTTCGCCGGTTATGTCGATGATGCCAGCGTTGTCCTGCAAAATCTGCCGCCATGCAGCAACTCCTCGCACTGCCTGCTGATGATGGGCGGCGATGCGCTCGATGTGCAGTACGACTATTCGCTCAACGATTACAAGAGCTATTACCGGCTGCGCTTCACTACCTTCGCCTTCCAGGATGAGCGCAAAGTGCAGGGCCTGGCCCAGAACGCGCCGTTTTTCAGAGAATATACGGCGGCCTTTGATCCACAGGGGCAGTACCGCAAAGGATCCTATGGCTACAATTTCGCCGATACTGGCGCCATGCTCTCCTACGATGCGACGCGCGTCCTGCTCTACGCCAGCAATACGCTTATCACAAACGGCAAAGTACACTTTACCCCCGCCGATCTGCGGCAAGCATTATCTCATATTACCGGCGCGCATGCCATGCAGGGAGTCAGCGGGCAGATCGCTTTCGGAGCCGATGGCAATGTCATCGGCAAGCAGGTGCTCGTACTGGGCGGTGACGCGCAGGGCCATACCGTGCTGGAAGCGGTAATGCACAACTCGTAGGCGCGCGATTGATCGCGCTTCGTTCGGCCTGTCAGGCGCCACCAGGCGCGATTTATCGCGCGCCTGCGCCCGGATGAGTTCACTTCAGAAGTTGCTGGACCAGGAAGAGAGTACAATGTAGAAGATGCGCGAAGCGCATCTTCTACATTGTACTCTCTATGCTCGGTTGCCATAGGCGAAGCCTCTCACATCTTATGCCTGGCGAATCCTTTTAATTCTGGTTAGTTTGAGGGTGATGGTCGTATTGCTCCAGCAAAGCCGAGATAGCAGCCGTGTCGGGCATGGCCGAGAAGGCGCCCTGCTTGAGCGCGGTGAGCGCGCCCGCCGCGTTGGCGCGACGCAGCATATGAGGAAGATTGGCAGGGGTGAGGCGCGCGCGCCACGCTTCATTGCCAGTAACGAGTTGAGTGAGCAGCGAGGCGGTGAAGGCATCGCCGCAGCCGGTAGCGTCGATAGCCTGCACAGCGAAGCCGGGAACGTGCCCGCTCTGCTCCCCGTGGCGATAGAAGCAGCCCTGCGGGCCGAGCGTCACGACGCACAGTGTGGGGCCGTGCTGCACGAGTTGCTGCGTGCCTGCGGCAAGTTCGCTGCTGCCGGTCAGCAGCGACAACTCGGCCTCGTTGATCTTGAGAACATCGACGAGTGGCAGCAGCGATAGCACCAGTTCGCGCGCCGCCGCTGGCTCGCTCCACAGGCTTTCGCGGTAGTTTACATCGAAGGCGATCAGCGCGCCAACCTCGCGCGCAATGTCAATCGCCTCCATCGTCGCATCGTGTACCGGCTGATCCATCAGGCAAATCGTGCCGAAAACGAAAGCTCGCGCCTCCCGCAAAAGCGTGCGCTCTAACTCATCCGGGCGCAGGCGCATATCCGCGCTTGGATGGCGATAGAAGAGGTGCGTGGCGTGGTTTTCATCGATCTGGGCGTGAAAATTGATCCCGGTACGCGCCTCGCTATCGAAGCGCATACCGCGCGTCTCGACGCCCTGATGGTGCAGGAGTTCGGCGAGGTAGTGGCCGAAGGGATCGTCGCCGACCTTACCAATAAATGCGCTGTGGGCGCCAAGCCGCGCCGCCGCGACTGCAACGTTGGCCGGCGCACCGCCAGGCACGGGACGAAACGCAGTGACTTCGACCAGCGAGCGCCCGATCTCCGCCGGAAACATATCGATCAGCGCTTCACCCAGGCACACAATATCTATCATGAGGCGTGCTCATCTTTCGTTTGACCAGCTAACCTGCGGTTGGCGTTAGCCTGGTGTGCGGACCACACATCCTGCAAATCGGGTGTAGTGATATAGCGTCCGGCTGACACCGGACGCTATATCACTATTTTTCCCCCTCGGATTTCTTGTACTGTGCGACAAGCTCCTGCTGGATATTGGGTGGAACCTCCTCGTACTGCGCGAACTCCATCGTGAAGGAGCCGCGCCCCTGCGTGATGGAGCGCAGGTCGGTGGCGTAGTGCAGCATCTCGGCCTGTGGAACCTGCGCGGTGATGCGCTGCATGCCGTTGCCCAGCGACTCCATGCCCATCACGCGGCCACGCTTCGTATTGATATCGCTCATCACATCGCCCATATTGCTCTCGGGTACAGTGATGGTAACGTTCATAATCGGCTCCAGGATCACCGGGTTTGCCTGTGGCACCGCCTCCTGCATAGCCAGCGAAGCGGCGATTTCAAACGATTGCGCCGACGAGTCCACCGGGTGATATTTCCCATCGTAGAGCGCGACCTTGACGTAGACCATCGGATTGCCCGAAATGAAGCCCCGCTTGAGCGAATCGCGCACGCCCTTCTCAACGCCGGGGATGAACTGGCCGGGCACAACGCCGCCGACGATCCTATCCTCGAAGACGAAGGTCTCCTGGCCGTCGCGCGGCAGTGGCTCGATCTCCAGCCAGACATCGCCGAATTGCCCGTGACCGCCGCTCTGGCGCTTATGGCGGCCATTGGCCTTCGCCTTCTTGCGGATCGTCTCGCGATAGGAGATGCGCGGGTCGCGCGTCTCCAGATCAACGCCATATTTGCGCTTGATCCCCTCAACGACGATCTGGAGGTGCGCTTCGCCCATGCCGGAGAGCAGTGTTTCGGCGGTTTCGGGATCGCGGGCGACGCGCAGCGTGCGGTCCTCTTCAACGACGCGTGCCAGCGCATTGCTCATCTTATCCAGGTCAGCCTGGCTCTTTGGTACAACGGCCACCGTGTAGCATGGCTCGGGGAAGTTGATGGGCGCCAGAGGTTCAACCGTATCTTTGCTGCCAGTAAGTGTATCGCCTGTGTGAGTATTGGAGAGCTTGGCTACCGCGCCGAAGTCTCCGGCGGGAATTTCCGTCGCCGGCTCCTGCATCTTGCCGCGTGGCTGGATGAGCTGGCTCATGCGCTCGTCGGCCCTGGTCTGCACATTGTAGACGTGCATATCGGACTTGAGCGTGCCGGTGTAGACGCGGAACGTGGAGATCGTGCCCACCTGCGCCGCCGCCGTTTTGAAGACAAAGAGCGACAGGTTATTGTCAAACGCCTGCGCATCTTCGGGAACTGCATCGGCTGCGCTCGGCAGATAGTCGACGATGGCGTCGAGCAGCGTCTGCACGCCGATATTTTTGCTGGCTGAAGCGCAGAGGACCGGGATCAATTGACCGCTGCTGGTTCCCTTTTTCACGAGCGTCAGGATCTCCTGGTCGCTGAGTTCTTCACCCTCCAGGAACTTCTCCATCATCTCGTCGTCGCTTTCTACCGCCGACTCGATCAATTGCTCGCGATAGCTGCTAATGCGCTCTTTGAGGTCGTCAGGGATGCTGACTTCCTGTACTTTGTTGCCGCCCTCAAAGGTGTAGCCCTTCTGCGAAACCAGGTCTACCACGCCCTTGAAGCTGGACTGTTCGCCGATAGGGATCTGCAAAGGAACGACTTTGACGCCGAATTGATTGCGCAGCGATTCGAGTGCCTGGTCGAACGAAGTATTTTCACGGTCAAGCTTGTTCACCAGCACCATGCGCGGCAGATTGCGCTCGTCGGCATATTGCCAGGTAAGCTCGGTGCCAACCTCCACGCCCTTTTCAGCCGTCACGACAACGAGCGCTGCATCGGCCACGCGCAGCCCGGCCTTCACTTCGCCTACAAAGTCGGCATAGCCGGGAGTATCGATAAAATTGATCTTGTGCTCTTTCCACTCGACAGGCAGCACTTTTGCGTTCAGAGACATGCGACGCTTGAGTTCATCGGGGTCGTAGTCGGAGATGGAAGTGCCGTCATCTACTCTACCCTGCCGGGTAACGGCGCCGCTATCGAAGAGTGCGGCATCTACCAGCGAGGTCTTACCTGCCCCAACATGAGATATCAGTGCCACATTGCGAATCTGTTCCGCCCTATAAACCTTCATATAGCCCGTTTCCTCCTGAGTTTCTATGCAAGAGGCGGCCTCTTCAGACCGTGAGGGAGTCTGTCGTAGACCACCTGTGCGACGTGACCGCGCGAATGACTGGTTCGGTACAGAGCAAGCTGTGCAATATGCTCTTTTGTTATTTGGTAGGTGTAGTATATCAGCATCGGGCTGTTTGTTCAACAGAGACCGGCGCATGCGTGCGCGTCATCATCTTGTACGCGTTGCCACCTTCGGTGAAGCGCGGCAGGCGCTGAGATGTCCGGGGAGAAGAGGCTGTGGCGCCACCGAGCGGCGCGCACCCGGGCCAGGGCGTGTCCCGGCTCCGGGCCGAGGTTTTGCACTACAGGAAAAGATGTGATAAAAATTGATTAACAGGAAGCTACTTCTCGTCGTGTTATAGAGTAAGGGGGGAGGAATCATGAAACGCTTCTCATTGATACTGGATGCCTGCCTCAGAATAACGGTAGCCGGAATCTTCTGGGTCGCTGTCAGAGTATTCCACACGGTGAAGGTTCGCGGCCTGGAGAACGACACGGGCGCTCAACCCGCGTATTTCGCTATGCAGCACAAACGCGATGGAGATCCCATTGTGGAGCTTGCTTCCGTCCTGGGACATCGCGGATGGCGCGCGCTCGCCAGGGATGTACGCTTCGCTATGCGCAGCGATGTTTTCTATCCAGGGTTTCTGTCGCGCATCGTGCATCGCCCGCGCTGGCTTTCGAGCGTGCTGGGCCTCATTCCACTCAAGACTATCCTGATGCACATTGGTATACGGCCCCTGGAAAACATTCATCTCCGTCCCGCCGAGGTGTGGATACGCGATGGGCTGCGTATCATGGGCGATGTGCGGGTGGGCGACGCGCTCGCGCTGCCTTTCATCCAGCAGGTGGCGGCAGCGAGCGGTGAAGCCTGGCAGAAGGTCCAATCGTACCCGCTTTCGCGTTTGCTGGCCTGGCGTTATCGTGAAGCGCTCCAGGTGTTGTGCAGCGCCGATATGTTTATCGAACCTGCACGGCGAATGGTGAAACAGGAGGTTGTGAGGAAGTTTAAGGAACAGCTTGCCGAACTGGTGCGGTGGCTGGAGCGCGGAAAATCGCTGTGGGGTTCGCCGGAGGGGCTGCTCTCGCCCGATGGTGCAATCTTACCGGTCAGCGCCGCCATGCATCGACTGATCCAGGCCGGCCCTGCCGGGACCTGTATTATTCCGATCAGCATTATCTACGACTTTATGACGACGCGGCGCTCGCGAATCTTCGTCGCGCTCACCGCCCCCATCGAACACGCGGCGCTACTCTCCTCGCGCGAACTGGAGGCCAGGTTACGCAGCGCGTGGCTATGGCATGCCTGCTTTACCTGCACGCAGCTTGCCAGCGGCTTTATCGTACAAACGGTCAAAGCGGGTAAGCGAACCTTTACGCTTGATGAGATGACGAAGGCCATCGTCCAGCAGGCGGCGCTGCTCTCCGAAGCTGGCCGCTGGGTGGATCGCCAGCTTCTCTCCACACGAACCGCGCGCAGGCGAGCGGCCCGTTTCCTGAAATACGCCCTGCGCGAGAGGCTGGTGCGTCGCATCGGGCGCTCTACCTGGATAGCCGTCCCGTGCAGCCTCAGCATTCAGGTGCGCCCGGGAGAAGCTGGATATGAGCGTTATCCGCTCGCTTACGCCTGGAACGAACTGCAAGAGATGCTGGCTGTCACTGAGAGCGATATAATCGCTGCTTCTCGTGCGTAAAAAAGGTGTATGCCCCCTTTAAGAACGCGGAGTTGCTATGATATGATTGATGAGTGTATGCTATAGAAGTGACTGCGCATGTTGTATGTAACTGATGCATAAAAGAGGAAACCCGGCGTGCTATCCGATCCGCGAGCCAGGCGCCTGCTATGTACAACTGTGATCCTGCTCCTCTTTTTAGCGGGGTGTAACGCGGCTAACATAACTGCGCCTGAAAATACGGCCATCGCTATACGGCCTGCCATCCATCGCTTCGACCTTTCCGCGCGGCAGGGACTCAGAGATTTCGCGAACGATTTTGCCGTTGGCAGGGGAGGAGCCGATACGGGCATCGCCGTGGTTCCTGGTGAGCGCGTGGAGATCTTCGCCAGCGGATCCGCCAGCATCGGGCCGGGCGGCGGACGATGGGGACCGCAGGGTGATGCAGGCTGCCGCCAGGAGAAGATGCCGCAGCCGGATCTACCCTGCTACGCCGTCGTCTATAGCGTTGGCATGGCCGGTCAGGCGGGTGTGGTTGGCGCGCATGCCAGCTTCATAGCGACGACCTCCGGCAATATCTTCCTGGGCGTGAATTCCCCCGATCTGGCGCGGGATAGCGGCTCGTTTCATATGACCGTCGTCACCATCCCGCCCGGCGAGCTGGAGGGTATCTGGGCCGCGCCCTCCGCGAACTTTGCCGTTCAGGGTACGGAACTGACTTTATCAGCCCTGGCCTTTGCTCAGGGCATCCCCATTGAGGGAGTGCAGTTTACGGCGACAATGGCCGGGCAGGCGCCGACCACTATTTGCGACGTGGCCGTCTCCTCCGGTAATAGATATATTTGCCACTGGAATTTAGCGCGGTTGGGAACGCGCTTCCAGAACGGTCCCGTCACCTTCGGCTTTCGTGTGTATGGGCGCGCGAACAAAGCCGTGGTGAACCCTGATGGCGTGCGTTCTGGAATTGTGCGCTACGTTGAGACGCAGCCAAACGACATTTACGCCGGCTATGCCGCGACGGGACTGGGCCGGTTAACGAGCTATACAAAAGTTACCGCGCGCTGGACGGTGCCAGAGGTGCATTGTAGCCCCGGCGAGACCTCCGACTCGGCCATCTGGGTTGGCATGACGGGCATCTCCGATAGAAGCAAACTGGCGCAGATCGCCACCGAGAGCGGATGCAACTCAGGTGTTCCCGTCTATGATGCCGGCTGGGAGATGTTTCCGGCGCCGGCTGTAATCCTCTCCAACACGGTCAATCCCGGCGATATAGTCACAGCCACGGTGAGCTTTGTGAATGGCAGGTTCCACCTGAGCATGGATGATCCCGGAGAGGGCTGGCATTTTACCACGACGCAGCCCGATGTTCCTGCCGATACCGCGATAGCCGAATGTATTACCGAGGCTCCGACCTTTACGAACGAGGCTACCAACCAGAGCTACGTTGCCCGCCTCTCCAATTTCGGGCAGGTAAGCATCTTCTGTCAGATCAACGCGAACCATCCCATCGGCGATGGTCCGCAAAACATCCTCTATCAAATGGTGAGCAACGGTGTAACGAAGGCCACGACCTCCAATCTTGACCAGACGGGGGCCGTCTTCACGGTCAGGTGGCATCACGGATAGATAAACGGCTCTCTGCGGGCGCTTCGCGGGCCTGTTGCGTGGCGATGAAAGAGGCGTACCAGCGCCCGCTCTCTTTGATGATGCGGCGCTGCGTGCGATAATCGACGTAGATCAGGCCGAAGCGCTTGCTATAACCGTCGATCCATTCGTAGTTATCCAGCAGGGACCAGACGAAATAGCCACGCAGCGGCACCTCGTGCCGCGCCGCCTCCTCAAGCATCTGGATATGCTCGCGCAGGTACTCCACGCGCCGTTTATCGGGCACATGATCTCTGCCATCCCAGCGATCCTCGAAGGCGGCGCCGTTCTCCGTAACGAGAATGGCGGGCGGAGCGTACTCGCGCTGTACGCGCAGCAGCATATCGATGAGGCCGCGAGGGTAGATCTCCCAGGCCATCTCGGTATAGGTCGCTCCGGGCACTGGCACTACGCGCTCATAGGTCTGTGAGGAGAAGACGCGCGATTGCATCTGCCTGCGCGCCTGGATGAGCGAGCGCGAGTAGTAATTGACGCCCAGAAAGTCGATAGGCGTTGAGATCAGCGCCATATCGTTGTGCTCGGTGAGCGGAGGCGAGACGCCAAGATCGCTAAAGAGCTGCTGCGGATAGTGCCCGGTAAAGAGCGGATCGAGGAACCAGCGGTTATGCAGGATATCGGCACTCTCGACACCTGCCAGCGTCTCGGCATGCTTATCGGCAGCCATGATCGGCGTTAGATTGAGCGTGATGCCGACTCTGGAGCCGGCGCGTGTGTGGCTGCGCAGGCGAGGGAGGGCCAGGCCATGCGAGAGGAGCAGGTGATGCCCCGCCATCACGGCTGCCTGGAGATCCTGCATGCCGGGTGCGTGAACGCCCAGGCCATAACCCAGGTAAGATGAGCACCACGGTTCGTTCTGGGTGATCCACCAGGAGACGCGATCTCCCAACCGGCGCGCGACGACCTCAGCGTAGTCGGCGAAGGCGTGCGCCGTCTCGCGAGTGAGCCAGCCGCCACGCTCATGTAGTGCCTGCGGCAAATCCCAGTGATAGAGTGTGATCACGGGGCAGATATCCCGCGCGAGCAGGGCGTCGACCAGCCTGTCGTAAAAATCGAGGCCGCGTTCGTTAATCTGTCCTGTACCCTGTGGCAGAATGCGCGGCCAGGCAATAGAGAAGCGGTAGGCTTTGAGGTTGAGCGAGGCCATCAGGGCCACATCTTCCGGCATACGGTGGTAATGATCGGCGGCTATCTCCGCCGTTTCTTCGTTATGGATGGCCCCCGGTATGCTGGCAAAGGTATCCCAGATACAGCGGGTGCGCCCGCCTTCATCGATGGCACCCTCGATCTGGTAGGCGGAGGTCGCGGCTCCCCACAGAAAATCGGCGGGGAATAGCGGCGTGGCCCGGTGCTTGCGGTGCATGACACCCGCTGCCAGTTGCACGGCTGAATGATCGGGAACATAGCCCTGAGCATCAATGATTCGTAAGATGCGTTCGCGTGTCGGGGGGCTGACATCGGGCTTATGATTCAGAACGCGTGAAACGGTAGCTCTGGAGACGCCTGCCAGGCGAGCGATATCTCCAATCGTGAGTTTTTCTGTCATCCGCTTCTCCCATCAGATACTGCCTCGGTATAGAGCGCTTTATCTCGGGTTTTTCGCAAAGTTCAGGTGCGGCGCGAAGCGATACTGAAACTTTGCCAGAAGCCCCGCTTTCTGGTTGGGAAACTTAATTTAACCAGATCAATCTCATTATACTCCTTTGATATGGATTTTAGAAGGAGCAAGGAGACGGAAAATCCCTGATGCGTCACGAAGTTTTTGCCGGTAAAATATCTAAATCTTGCTAAAAACTCATGAATTGACAGAGACATTTACTCGGGTTAGGATACAACCTTTGATACGCTCTGGCTCAGAATTACAGGCATCGTTTGCCTGCTACTCGCCACTGGTTTTACTCTATGGGCGCGTCTGGTGCTGGGAAAGATGTGGTCATCTTCGGCGGTGACGCGGGCCGGTCATGAACTGCGCACAGGCGGTCCCTATCGCATAACCAGGCACCCGATCTATACGGGCATGCCGGGTATGCTCTTCGGCACAATGCTCATGAGCGGTCCGGGCATCTATGCCGTCCTCTTTCTCGCCGGCATCATCATCCTGGAGATCAAGCTGCACCAGGAAGAGCGCCTGCTGATGGAGACCTTTGGCGAAGAGTATGTACAATATAAGCGCCATGTGCCACAATTGATACCGGGGCTGAAATGGGAGAAAGGGAGGCCGCAGGCAGCGTAAGAAGTGGAGCAAAATGACAGAACAGGAACGAGGCACTTCTGCATCGGCACAGGGAATGCACGAGGCCATAGCCAACGATGATGCGTTACTGCGAGAAGCCGCCGAGGTTGAGCAGTTGCTACGCGTCATTCGACATGAGATGCTGCGCGTCATCAGGGACGACCAGAGCAGAGGGCAGCTTACACCACCACAGGTGCAGGCGATGGTCGCTTTGTTTCATGCCAACCAGTCCGGCGCGTCCGGCGGGCTGACGCTCAAGGAGCTGAGCGAACGCATGGGGCTGGCGCACAGCACGGTTTCAGGCATTATTGATCGTCTGGAGCGCCGGGGAATGGTGTACCGCCAGGTTGATCCTGCTGATCGGCGCTCCACGCGTATTGTCATGACTGAACGCGTCAGAGCGTATATTGAACAGCAGCTCATGCCGCATCTGCGTGATCCACTGCTGGCTGCGTTGCGGCATGCTACCAGCGAAGAGCGAGAAGCTATTCTGACTGGCCTCTCAACGCTCCACCGCCTGCTTACACAGGCGCAGGGGGAGCGAAACACCCATTAAAAGCTTCGACTTTAGTGCGTACTGCCGGTGTCCGGCGGAACAAGGAAATCGGCTGGCTGGCCGGGATAGGGAGGCATCTCGGTGGCAGGCCCAAGTTTCTCTTCGGGGAGCGTGAGCCGCTCGGCTTTGGCCTCCAGTGCCAGGCAGATCAGGTCGACGCAGCGATCCAGGGAGAGGACGCCAGTGTTTACCACCAGGTCGTAGAGCAGAGGATCGCTGGGATGCCGGTGATATTGTGCTTGCAGGTAGCGAATGCGTCCCTGATCTTTCTCGTGGACGCGCGTCATCGCGGCATCGTACTCAAGACCTTCACGGCGCATAACGTAGGCAACGCGCTGCTCCAGTGGGGCCACGACGCGAGCGTGCAGGATATCGCGCCGCCCGGCAAACAACATCTGTCCTCCCCGGCCGACGACCACCGTTTTCTCCTGCCGCACAGTGGCCTCGACGACGCGGCAGAGCGCCTCGTGATATTCTCTTATGTTGGGGGTTATCTGTACAGGCAAGGAGGCTGCCATTGTCGGCTGAATCATCTGCATACTGGTCAGGATACGCACGCCCAGGCTTTCTACATGCTCATCGTGTTCTTCGGCTTCCTCAACGCTGATGCCTAACTGCTGCGCCACATGCACCACGGCATCGTGGTCCAGCAGGCGCCAGCCGAGGCGCTGAGCCAGGCGAAGGGCGATTTCGCCGCCGCCGCTGCCGTATTGTCGTGAGATAGTGATGGCCCGCATCTCTGCTTTCTGCTGCTGCGCAGGGCCGTTATTCTGCTCTATCATTTACTCCACTCCTCCTTGATAAGAAGGTGTCTGATTTCCCGGCACCCTCACTTGCTCGCGCCTGCGGCGCTCGCCTTCTGTGTAGTGTGTTGTGGCAAATGCGCTTCGTGGACTTGCCACAACACACTACACATATAGTGCGCGGCTTCGCCGCGCGAACGGCTGGCGGGAGGGGGCAAGGACGCTGAGGATCGGATCCCTACTAATATCTATCATAGTGGCGCTCCTGCATTGCTTTCAACTGGCTCGGCGTCTCTGGCAGCCGTGGAAGCAGGTCTGCCGCGCGCCGGCCCGCGCAGTGCGATTTCGGGCAGGAAGAAGACGGCGACCAGGCTCATGAGCATCAGCACAAAGCTCATGATAAACCCCTCATGAATGCCCTGCACCAGCCCTACCTTCACGGCCTCGATGATCCGCTGAAAGATAGCCTGTCCCTGCGCCCCCTGCGCTGCGAACTGCGCCTGCACCTTCGACATCATATCCGGTGAGAGCAGGATTTGTGGATTGTCGAATACCGAGAGCATTTTGCCTGGAACCGCGTGCGTTACCGAGGCGGGCAGTGCGCGCCTGAAAGCGGGCAGGTAGGCCGAGTTCAATAGCGATCCCATCAGGCCGAGCGCGAGCGCGCCGCCTATCGAGCGGAAAAAGACGAGCGCGCCGGTAGCCTCGCCGATCCTGGTTGGCAGCGCGTTCTGCACGATCAGTGTGTAGAGCGACATGCTGAAGCCGAGGCCGAGGCCAAGCACGATCATTCCCAGCACGACCTCACCGCCAGTCGAATTGATATTCAGTCGTACCAGCACGAACTGTCCGATGATGCTGATGACGATGCCGGTTATGGCGAGCCATTTGTAGCGGCCCAGGCGCGAGACAAGCTGACCGGAGACGATGCTGGTGACGACGGAGGCCAGCAGCAGAGGCGTCATGACCAGGCCGCTATTCGTGGCCGATTGGCCCGCCACGCCCTGTAAGAAGAGGGGAATGAAGAAGATGCTGCCGTAGAGCGCCATCGTCGTTGTCATTGTAATGATGGTCGAGACGGTGAAGATGCTATTTTTGAATAGCCGGGGTTCAAGCACCGGCTGACCGCCGCGTGCCGATAGGCGCGCTTCGTAAATGACAAAGCCCGTCAGGGCGAGGATGGCGACGATCAGGAGGCCGGCAATCTGCGGCGAGAGCCAGGGGTACGGCGCACCGCCCAGGGAGAGCGCGAGCAGCAGCGGGACCACGCCAACGACGATCAAAATGGAGCCGGTGTAGTCGATGGTGGCCTGTCCTGTGCCGGGATGGAGCGCGGGCATGACGAAGATCAGCACCAGCAGGGCGATAATGCCGATGGGGATATTGACGTAAAATACCCAGTGCCAGGAGGCGTACTCGGTCAGCCAGCCGCCGATCAGGGGGCCGATAATCGAGGAAATACCAAAGACCGCGCCTGTGACGCCCTGCCACTTGCCGCGTTCGCGGGGCGTGAAGATGTCGCCAACGATGGCGGGCGCGAGCGACATGAGCGAACCGGCGCCAATACCCTGAAAGGCGCGATAGGCGATCAACTCGTTCATCGTCTGCGCGGTTCCAGAGAGGGCGGAGCCGATGAGGAAGAGGATCACGCCCAGGATAAAGATAGATTTGCGCCCGAGCTGGTCGGAGAGCTTGCCATAGATCGGGACCGTCATCGTCGAGGTCAGCAGGTAGGCAGATGAAACCCAGGCGTAGCGGTCAAAGCCTTGCAGGTCGGCGATGATACGTGGCATGGCCGTGCCCACAATGGTTGAATCCAGCGACGAGAGAAACATAGCCAGCAGGACGCCGAGCATAGTGATGATCTTCTCTCGCCCCGAATACGGTGGCATCTCAGGTGGAAGAGGGGCGGTTCCACTCCTTGTGGCGGTTGCGCCGCGTGCTCCATCGCTCATAGATGCTCTCCCTTGCACATAGCTGTTCCACGTATCACGGATAAACTCTGCATCTTGTGTTACAAAAGGCGCGCCTCCTCTGATGACCCTTATCATACGACATCCAGGCGGCGTTGTCAGGGAGCAACAATTCCCCTGCATCTTACCG
>Ga0070739_10003827_pt1 | contig 18360 bp, 18 predicted proteins | sample Coa_R1_7_FD_66445 | JGI IMG/M metagenome (GOLD analysis project Ga0070739, IMG submission 66445) | Surface soil microbial communities from Centralia Pennsylvania, which are recovering from an underground coalmine fire - Coalmine... | ecosystem: Environmental > Terrestrial > Soil > Unclassified ... | reverse complement strand
GCATATCATTGTTGCTGCGGCGGCCACAATGCGCCCTGGCATTGCGTCCGTCCTCGCGCCGCGATCTGCGCCAAAACTGCTCGCCGCGCTGGTGCGTGGGTTTATGAGATGAGCTCTAGTACTTTCCGTTGCCCTCGTCGTAGCCGCGCGAGAGTGAGAGCGCTTCTTTCGTGACGCTCTGCAGGAACTCGTCGTTCGTACGCGTTTGCGCCATCTTGTCGAGAATGAGTTCGGTGATGTCGCCGCTGTTGAGCACGCTCGTAGCGCGGCGCAGCATCCAGATTTTGCGCATTTCGATCTCGCTGAGCAGCAGCTCCTCGTGGCGCGTGCCGGAACGCTTGATGTCGATCGCAGGGAACACGCGCGACTCGGCAAGCTTACGCGTGAGGTTGAGCTCCATGTTGCCCGTGCCTTTGAATTCCTCGAAAATGACGTCGTCCATCTTCGAACCGGTCTCGACCAGAGCCGTTGCGATGATGGTCAGCGAGCCGCCTTCTTCGATTTTGCGTGCCGCGCCGAAGAAGCGCTTGGGTTTGTGCAGCGACGCGGTGTCCAACCCGCCGGAGAGGGTGCGGCCCGAGGTCGGAATGACCTGGTTGTACGCGCGAGCCAGACGCGTGATCGAGTCGAGCAAAATCACGACGTCCTTGCCCAGTTCCACCAAACGTTTGGCGCGTTCCATGGCCAGTTCCGCGACGGCCGTGTGATTTTCGGGGTGCTCGTCGAACGTCGAGGCGATCACCTCGCCGTCGATCGTCCGCTGCATGTCCGTCACTTCTTCCGGGCGCTCGTCGACCAGCAGCGCCATGATGTGCGCTTCCGGATGATTGATGGAGATCGAGTTGGCGATGTTCTTCAGCAGCGTGGTCTTGCCGGCTTTCGGCGGCGAAACGATGAGCGCGCGCTGGCCTTTGCCGATGGGGCAGAAAAGATCGATGACGCGAGTCGAGAGCTGGGTGGCGCGCACCTCGAGCTTGTATCGCTCGTTCGGATAAATCGGCGTGCCTTTTTCGAAGATGCGCCGTCCGCGGACTTGTTCGGTCGGGAATCCGTTGATGCGATCGACGCGGATCAATCCGTAATATTTCTCGCCCTCTTTCGGCCGGCGGACTTGGCCTTCGAGCAGATCGCCGCGCCGCAGTTCGAAGCGCCGGATCTGCGACTGACTCACGTAGATGTCTTCCGGACCGATCACGTACCCGTCGCGCCGCAGGAAGCCGTAGCCTTCCGGCAAGATGTCGAGGACGCCGTTGGCTATCTCGATGCCCGAGCGTTGCGCTTGAATCTCGAGAATGCGCGGGATCAACTCGTCCTTCTTCAGTTTCAGCGGCGAGTCGATCTCGAACTCTTTGGCGATCGCGTTGAGTTCCGCTTTGGTTTTCTCGCCGAGCTGCTCGGCCGTGATCATCGGCGGTCCGGTTTGTTCGACTTGCGGAAACTGCTCGGCGTGCTGTTGTGGGTTGAAGTGGCGGTGACGGCGAGAGCGCCGGCGGCGACCTCCGCCCTGGGACCGGCCACCATCGTTACGATTATCGAATTGCAGTGGACTATCTCTCTCGTAGAGTCGCTTGCGCTGCATGCACGAACACATCCGGCGAGGCTGCCGTGAGGCTCATGACGACGTAAGCGGGGGAATTACTGCGCCGCGGCTTTGCAAACAAGCGTCGCGACGAGGAAACTATAGCATAGGGACCGAGCCTCGACAAGGCGCCAAGGTCTGCGGCCGTTGCCGGAGCTTACGGCGAGAGCCCTCTCGGCCCGGAAACGAACGGGTTGCCGCGTTCGTAGAATCGCAGCCGGCGGTCCGCAGCTTTGGTCAGCCCGATGCGGGCGCTGCGGCCGATAGCGGCCGTTTGGGCGGCTTCACGGCGCCCTGCCGGGCGTGCAAGCCACAGCAGCTCGTGCTCGAGCAAGTGAATGCCGTCGAATGAGGCATTAATGGCGAGCGCCTGACATAACCGGCCCGGGCCGCGCGCCAGATCGCGAATGCGCGTCGTGCCGCGCCGCGCTTCCATGAGCGCCAGCCCTTCGAGTGGTTCGAGCGCGCGCAGCAGCACGGCGGCACCTTCGCCCGCACCTTCGCTGGTCACGTTCACGCAAAACGCCGTGCCGTAAATCTTGTACACGTACGCGTGAAACGCGTCCAAGAACATGGAGGCGTTTCGCCGGCTTGGACCGCGATACGCGTGCGAAGCCGGATCGTCGCGGACGTACGCCTCCGTTTCGACGATCCGGCCCGCGCTTCGTCCGTCCGGGCAGTCGCGGACGAGCACGCATCCGATCAGCGCTTGCGCGAGATCGATCGTCGCTCGCGGCAGTTCGCCGGCGCACAGCCGGCGATATCGCGGCACGCTATGCCGCGACGTGCATCGCTATCTCGCTGCGCGCGCGCGCCGTCAAATCCGATGCCGCGTCGCCCGCGGGCGCAACCTCGTACGCTTGGAATCCGTTGAGCACGCAGCGCAAACGCACGTACGCGACGGTCAGCGGCGCGGGCACGTCGCGATGCTCGCGGAGATCGCTTCGCAGCTGCGCGTCGTCGAGGATGAAGCGAACGCGCTGAACGTTCCGGCTGCGCAAGCTCTCGCCCACCACGGTCAGCGCCGCGTAGCCGACCTCGCGGCCGCGCAATGCCGGGTATCTGCGGACCCGAAACGGAACGCGCAGCACGCGCGCGGAGCCGCCCAGCTGTAAGCGCACGTAGGCGACGCCGCTGCCTTCCTCGTCGGCCGCAAAACCCGTCACCGCATCGACGAAGCCCTTCATGTCCCTATCGTATATCGAACATGTGTTCGAGTCAAGTCTTCATACAGCGCCGCCACGCTTTCCGCTTGCCGCTCGATGCCGTACCGCGCCGCGGCCTCCCGCGCCTTAGCGGCGACCCCCTGGTCGGGCGCGGCCGGAATCTGCGAATAAGATCGCGCGAAATGGGCGGCAGTCGTGGGCAAGAGCATGCCCGCGCCGTCGAGCACTTCCCGCACGGGCGGCGCGTCCGCTGCAATCACGAGCGCGCCCGCCGCGAGCGCCTCGACCAGCACCAGCCCCTGCGTTTCGGTGACGCTCGGAAAAACGAAGGCATCGGCGCTCGCGTAGAGGTCCGGCAGCGCGTCCCGCTCCAGCGCGCCCAGAAACTGCACGCGATCCGATACCCCGCATTCCGCCGCCCGGGCGATCAGGTTGGCGCGCTCCGGACCGTCGCCGGCGATCGCCAGCCGCACCGGAACCGCGGCCAGGCGTACGGATTCGAGCAGCAGCTCGACGTTTTTCTCTTTCGCCAGGCGCGAAACGAACACCAAAAGCCGCTCGTCCTCGCGCAAGCCGAACGAGGCGCGCAGCCGCGCGCTGCGCCTTCCCGAACCGAACCGGCGCAGGTCGATCCCGCTGGGAATTACTTCGACCCGAACGGTTACTCCGAGCTGCAGCAGGTGCTCGCGCATCGATGCGGTGGGGACGATCACCGCGTCGGCGAGATTCGCGAAGCTTCGCGTGAGCGTCGATGCGGCGCGACGCGTGGTATGCGCCTCGAACGGAACGTAGTGCGCGTATTCTTCCAATTGCGTGTGGTACGTGTACACCAGCGGAATGCGCAGACGCCGAGCGTAGCGCACCGCCATCCAACCGGTCACGAACGGCGAGTGGGCGTGCAGGATGTCGAGGCGATTGATGATCGCGTGCCGGTTGCGGCGGCTCACGAGCGGCAACGTGAGACGATACGGCGCGGCCGGGGTGGGAAGCGGCAGCGACGGCATGCGAAACACCGGTTCGTTGCGTTCTTCGTAGCCGGGCACGTGCGGCGCGAAACAATACACCTCGTGTCCCAGCGCGCGCAAACCGCCGGCGAGGCCGTCGACTGAAGCAACGATGCCGTTGACGACGGGATGATACACCTCGGTGAAAAAGCCGGCGCGCATGCGTTGGTCCTTATGCCCGCGTCGAACCCTCACCTCGAAGCAAGGGGAGCGCTCCTCGTTGAAGGACGCACCTCCGGCGCGCTACGACTTTTGGGGTAGCGGCGCAAACGTAAAGACATGGTATAGTGCGCGGGTCACCGAAGCGGTGGCACAGGTAAGCTTCAGGCCGGGCTCCCGCCAGGCCCCGGCAGCGGCAATTTGGCGTTTCCTTCCACTGGAACCCGTCGACCGCAGACCGCCTCTGAACTGATTGCATAGCGCTTGTTGAAGGGCCCGTACGGGGCCCTTAGCCCGCCGTGCATACCAAGGAAAGGAGTTGGGTTGATAGGACGCAGCAGACCCCGCGCGCTTTACCTCTGGGCGATCGTTCTGTCGGCGCTTGCAATCGTAAGCGCCGGTGTGATGAGCCGGCCGCTCCGCGCTGCGGCGGCGGCGCTCGACGCCCGCGCGGCGTTCCACGCGGTCGTGTTCCAATCCGAAGGCACGCAAACCGAACACATCACCTCGGCGCGCACCGTCGGCGAGTTTTTGAAAGAGCGGGGAATCACCGCGGGCCCGCGCGACTACGTGCGCCCGACGGCGGACACCCCGCTCACCGACGGCACCTTCGTGCAATATTCGCCCGCCGTTCCGATCCGGTTGATCACCGCGTACGGCGAGCGTACGGTAATCACGACGGCGGAAGACGTCGGCGCATTGCTGGAAGAGCAGGGCATCCATCTCGGCAACCACGACGTCGTGCGGCCCTCACTGGCCGATCCTATCGTGGCCAACGGAACCGTTCGCATCGCGCGCGTCGTGCAATGGACGACTTCGGAAAAACGCCGCATCGCCGAACGCACGGTTCGCGTCATAGATTTCTCGTTGCCGCCGGGCGCGGTGAAAATCGTGCGCCGCGGCGCGCCCGGCGTCGCGGTCACGATGGTCGACTACATGCAAACGAACGGACGTCTTCACAAACGCGTGTTGGGCACGCGCATGCTGCGCAAACCGCAAACGCGGATCATCGCCGAAGGCGTAGGTACCGCGGGCGCGATCGCCCAGTTTGCGCGCCGCGGCTTGGAAAAAACCTCGTACATCGCTTCGGGCGCGCTCGAAATGATCGCCACCGCCTACACTGCGGGATGCGTCGGTTGTACCGGATACACGGCGAGCGGCTACCGCGCAGGTCACGGCATCGTCGCGGTGGATCCGAGCGTGATTCCGCTCGGCACGCGCTTGTATATTCCGGGTTACGGCTTTGCGATCGCGGGCGATACCGGCGGCGCGATCCACGGCAACCGCATCGATTTAGGCTTCGATACATTGGGCGATGCGCTGCAGTTCGGGCGACGAGCGGTGAAGGTCTACACGCTGCATTAGCCCTAAAGTCTAAGGGTGCACCCAAAAGCGCTGCTGGATCGCTTCGGTTACAGACCGAAAAAGAAGCTCGGACAAAACTTTCTGATGGATGCGGGCATTGCGGCCCGCATCGCGCGTTTGGTCGTCGAAGGCTCGCCCCCCGGCGAGGCTTCCCGCGTGCTCGAGATCGGGCCCGGAACCGGCGCGCTCACGCATGCGCTGCTTGAAAGCGGCGCCGCCGTGACGGCGATCGACGTCGATCGCGACATGATCGGCATCCTGCGTTCCCGCTCGGAGCTCGCAGGCGCGCACATCATCGAAGGGGACGCGCTGCATTTCGATTACGCTTCCTTCGCGCGCGAAGGCCGCTGGCGCGTCGCCGGAAACCTGCCGTACAACATCGCGACGCCGCTGATCATGCGATTCGTGGAGATGCCGCGCGGCCCCGAACGCCTGGTCGTGATGCTCCAGAAAGAAGTCGCCGAGAGACTCGCCGCAAAACCGGGAACGCGCGCGTACGGCAGCTTGAGCGTCGCCGTGCAGTACGCGATGACGATCGACAAGCTCTTCACACTCAAGCCCGGCGCGTTCTATCCTCGCCCCAAAATCGATTCGACGCTCGTGCAATTGACGCGGCGCCCCGCACCCGCGGTACGCGTGACGGACGAACGCCGCTTCCTGCAGGTCGTGCGCGCGGCATTCGCGTACCGCCGAAAAACATTGGCCAACAGCCTGAGTTTGGCATTATCGCTGCCGCGCAGCGCAGTGACGCAAGCTTTGCTGCAGATCGGTCTGGATACGGAGATTCGTGGAGAACAGCTCGGCCTCGACGACTTTGCAAGACTCGCCGGTCACCTTCCCGGCTGACGGCTTTCGCGTATGGCCGACAATCGGCCTCATCCTGTCGGCTTTCGTGCTGCTGCTGGTCGTGATATTCATCGGCTTCTTGGCGTGGATGCTGGCGCATCATGGAGATCAATATTCCGCGTTGCGCGCGTTCGCGGGAACGCCCGGCATCGTAGCGCAAGGCATTGGGGAAATCATCGTCATCGCGTACGTACTGGGGCTTTTGCCGGCGATCGCAGGCGCGCCGCTGCGCCGGATCGGATTCCGTCCGATTTCCGCGCCCGCGTGGGGCGGCATAGTAGTCGGCGCCGTGGCGATGGTGCTGGTCATCACCCCGCTGGCGAGCATTTTGCAGACCGCGCTGCATTTCAAGACTCCCGAGGCGGCGATCGCGATGTACCTGCGGACGACCGGCTGGGAGCGCGTGCTCTTCGTTTTCCTCGGCGTAGTGCTCGCCCCGGTATTCGAGGAATGCGTCTTTCGTCTGCTTCTGTTCAACGCGATGCGCAAATGGTGGGGCTTTTGGCCGGGCGCAATCGTCAGCTCGCTAATTTTCGGCGTCGCGCACGCGCAGGCGCCTTTCGTTCCCGCAATGCTGGCGTCGATTGCCCTGCCGCTCGCGGCCGGCGGAATCATCCTGTGCGCCGTGTATGCCCGAACGAACAACGCCTATGCGAGCATGTTCACGCACGCGTCGTTCAACGCGCTCACGTTGCTTCTGCTGTTGTTCTTTCCGCAACTGGCGAAGTGAGAATCGCGGTTGACGCGTTCAACCTCGAAACGGACCGCCGCGGCATGGGCCGCATCGTTCGGCAGACGCTGCGGCAGATGCAGGCAAACGAATCGGCGGACGTCGTACTCGTCAAGAGAGATTCGCAGCCGGGATCGATAACGCCGCGCGAGTTGCGCGCGCTGCACGCCGACGCGGTCTGGTATCCGTGGAACGCGATGCGGTTTGCGCCGCACGCGCCGGCGATCGTCACGATCAACGATCCGTTTGCCTTCACGTACCCGCACACGAATTTCATCGCGCGCCTGCGCGAGCAGCAGCCGATTCGCCGCGCGGTGCGCGAAGCCGGCTGCATTCTGACGATTTCGCAGTGGAGCGCGCGCGAACTGCAGCGGCTTTTCGGTGTCGCGCAGGATCGCTTGCACGTGGTGCTGCCGGCACCGGACCCGTTTTGGCATCCCGTCACGCCGCCTGCCGCACCGCCGTACGTGCTGTTCGTGGGTGGACCGGACGCGCGCAAGAACACTGCCATGCTGTGCGAGGCTTTCGATGCGGCGTTCCACGAGGGAGGTGCGCAACTCGTCGTCGCGGGCACGCTGAACGCCGCAGATGAAGCGCGTGTTGCAAAGCTGCGTGCGCCGCACCGCCGCGTGGTGCCGTCGGACGAGGAGCTGCGCGAATTGTATTCCGGCGCGCTTGGCGTCGCCGTACCGTCCCTTGCGGAAGGTTTCGGCCTGCCGGTCGTGGAGGCGATGGCGTGCGGCGTCCCCGTGCTGGCTGCCGCCGCAAGTGCGTTGCCGGAAGCCGCAGGGGACGCGGCAGTGTTGTTGCCGCCGCTCGACGTGCGCGCGTGGACGGAAGCATTGCGGCGAATCGTTGAAGACGAGCCGCTGCGGCAAACCTTGCGCGAGCGCGGTTTCGCGCGCGTCGCTCGCATGGATCCGCGCGCGTACGCTATCGCGCTGCTCGAATCTGCTCGACGATTGCGCGCAAGCGCTCGATGAAACGCCCGGGCGCGAACGTTTCCGCATGGCTGCGCAAGCGCTGCCGATCGTAGTTCGCCGCATCGAAATCGCGCAGGCGCCTCGCAAGCGATTCCGCCGCGGGTTCGTCGAAGAACTCGCCGGTCTCGCCCTCGACGACCGTTTCGAGCGCCCCGCCCGCGCGCAGCGCGATCGTCGGTCTTCCGCACGCCGCCGCCTCGAGCGGAAGCAGACCGAAATCTTCTTCGCCCGGCAAAATCGCCGCGCGGGCATTACCGAGCAGTTCGTTCACCCGTTCGTCGGAGACGAAGCCGAGCATCGTCGTCGTCGTTCCCCGCGCCTGCGCGCGCAGCGCGGTTTCGGCGGGTCCGGTGCCGGCGACCAACAGGCGTACGCGCGCCGCGTTCGCCGCGCGGATCGCCACATCGATGCGCTTGTACGCCAAAAGGCGGGACGCGATGAAAAAATAGTCGCCGGAGCCGGAACCGATCGTGAACCGATCGAGATCGACCGGGCAGTGCAGCACGAGTGCTTCGCGTCCGTAATAGCGCTCGATGCGTTGGGCCGCATTGCGCGAGCTCGCCACGAATTGCGTCGGGCGGCGCGCCGCGCGTTTGTCCCATGCGATCAACCGCCGGACGATCGGGCGCGCCAGCGGACTTCCGACGTAGGAATCGTACGCGAACGCGAAGCGGCTCACGGTGTGAATGTAGCAAACGTGCACCGCGTGCCGCGGCACGATAACGCCTTTGGCCCAGGCAGTCGTGGAACTGACGATCGTGTCGTACGCATGAAAGTCGAACGATTCGAAAGCGCCTGGATACAGCGGCGCAAGGTAGCGGAAGTACCGGTTCGCGCCGGGGATTTTCGCCAGGTACGAGGTGCGCACGCGCGAGGGATCCACCAAATCGCCGGTTTGACGCGGATCGTAAAGCGCGGTGTACACCGGGGCATCCGGAAATGCGCGCGCGACGTGCGCGAAAACCCGCTCCGCGCCGCCCCGCTGGTTCAGGTAATCATGGACGAGCGCGACGTTCAATCGCCGGTATTACGGCGTCGGAGTCTGCACGCTTTGCTGCATGCGCGGCAGCACGAGCGCAATCGTCGGGGAACCGAAATAGCGGGCGGCGACGCGCTGCACGTCTGTCGCGCGCGCACCGTTGATCTCCTTGAGCGCGTGCTGCACGAAATCGCCGCTGATCCCGCGTGACGCCGCAACCGCCGCCAGCCAAGCGCGATCCTGCAGCGTCGTGGTATCCTGCAGAAACCGCCCGGCGGCGTACGCCTTGAGTTCGTTCAGGTTCCCGCCCAGTTTCGCGTGCCCGAGCACGTTTACGACGGTAAGCGCCGTCGCAAACGTGCGCGTCGGATCGCCCAGGCCGCCGTCCACGTAGATGACGACGTTTGCCGGACGCGCGTCGAAATTGTAATAAGCGCCGACGCCGCGTTGCAGCGGCGAACGGGTCGCAATCGTCGGCACTTCCGATACGTCGGCGAGCGTGCGCTGCATGAATGCCGTCAGGATCAGCATGGCGCCGAAATCTTTGCTGTCGACCTCGGGCGCGGGATATTGCGCGACGAGCCACGGAACCGAGATGTCGCGCCGCGCGAGCAGTTCGCGCGTATTCGACGGAGGGTTGGGCGTCGCGACCGCTACCGGCGCGGACTTGCCGGCCGGCAAGGCATTCGCGACGGCGGAAAACGCAGCGCTCGGAACGGTATCGAGATTGCCGGCGGCGCTGAGGATTGCATCGCCGCGACGATAGTGCTCGCGATAGAACGCTTGCGCATCGGACGTCCCGAGCACCGCAAGCGTCGCGGGCAAGCCGTAGCGCGGCATTCCGGCCGAATCCGGGTAGAACGCGCGGTTGAGCATGTCGATGCCCACGGTGAGCGGCGAGCGTTCCGCCTGCGCGATTTTCGCGTCGAGCACTTGTCTTGCGGAACCGAGCGTCGACGCGCTGAAATCGGGGCTTGCGAGCGCGCCGGCAAAAAGCTGCAGCAGCGCCGCATAGTTGCTGCTGATGCCGTCGAGATAAAATCTTACGTCGCGGGGTTCGACGGCATACGTAATCTCGCCGCCTTGCGCCGCGATCGCGTCTTCGAGCGATTCGCCGCCTTGCACCGGCGTGCGCAAGATCGACTCCGCCACGAGTGCCGCCAAACCGTTTTCGTTTGCGCCCTGCCGGTCGAGACCGGCCTGCAGCACCAGCGAGGTGCCCGTGAGGTTCGCGGCAGGATCGGGCTGTTCGATGACGTTTACCGGCGCCGTGCGGCCCGCGGTGGGCAACCACGCGAGCAGCAGCGCGATGAAGATCGCGGACAGCACGCGAGTCACGTCGCCGTGCCTTTCTGCCCGGTCGAAATGAGTTGCACGGCGGCCGGACGCTGCAAATACGTGCGCGCCGTTTGTGCCACGTATCCCGGATCGAGCGCTTCAACGGCGTTCAGATACTCGCCGGAACCGGCACCGGGCGCGTAGGCCGCGTTTCCCTCCGCCGCGTACCAGCCCAAATTGTCGGCGCGGCTCATCGGCGTTTGCGTTTGACTCAGCAAATGATAGCGAAATGCGCTGCGTGCCGCAGTAAACGTCTTCTCGTCCATCGGTTTTTTCGTCGCGGCGACCGCGTCGGAAAGCTGCGCGCGCAGTTCGGGCGTGTTCGCGCCGGAGACCACGACGAGGAGCACGCCCGGATTGTGCAGCGTGATGAACTGGCCGCTCACGAACGCATCCGGACGTGCCGCCTGAACCGCTTTCGCGAAGGTGCCGTGGTCGGAATCGAAGAGGTAGTCCGCGATGAAGTCGAGCGCGGTCGCAGCTTTCTGATCCGAGATCGGCGCACCCGCCCAAGCAAGGCCGAACCCTTGCAGCGCGCCGCTCCTGTCCATGCTTCCGGGCGCGTTCGAAAGCGGGGAATCATACGGCGGATCCGCGGACGAACTTGCTGCGGCACCGCGAACGTCGGCGAGAAGCTGCGTGCCTGCGGCGCCGGCGATGCTCAGCACCGCATTGCCCTGACGAAACGCGCGCGCAGCGAACGCTCTGACCTGATCTTCGGGGATGCGCGCGAACGCGCTCGCGCTGTCCGGAATCGGCGCAACATGCGCCGGTCCGGCCGCGAAGAGTTCGGAGAACAATGCGTCCTGCATCACGCGATCCGAATCGAAGCGCCCTTGCGCCGCTGCGATCGCGCAGTCGCGCAGCGCGCTCTTCAGTCCTTCGGACGAAATCGCCGGCGCGAAATATGCGCTGGTGAGCGCCCGAAGCGCCTGCGTTGCATCCCAAAACGGAACGCTCACGCCGACCATGGCGATGTCGGGATACACCGTCAGCGAAAGCGAGCCGCCCATCCGGTTCACCAGCTGCGCAAGCGACGTGCCGTGGGGAGGACTCGAAGCGGCAAGCGCCGCCAGCGCCAGACGCGCGATCCCGGGATAGGCGTTGTTGCTGCCCGCCGAAGGCGCCCGAAACCACAACTCGATGGCCGCAGTAGCTGCGAGCGGATCGCTCGAGACCACGTAGGTACCGCCGCCCGGAAGCGTGCCCGAACTTTCGAACTGCGTGGACGCGGCTGCACGTGAGGGCGCAAATGCAAACAGCGACGTGCACAAACACATCGCTGCCGTGGATAGCCGGAGGCCGGCTTTGCTCACGCCGGTTCCGGCGAAATGTTGGGCGGCAGACGCTTGGGTTGTTCGATACGCGGCTTGCCTTCTTCGACCGCCGCCGCGGCGGCGGGGATCTCGGCGGGTTCCGGCGCGCCGCCTCCGCGGTTGTACGGCCGGCCTTCGAGAATCGCTTTCACTTCGTCCGCCTCGACCGTTTCATATTCGAGCAGCGATGCGACCATGCGTTCCACTTTGTCCCAATTTTCCAGCAACAACTTTCGTCCGCGGTCGTAACAGCTCTCGATGATGCGCCGCACTTCCGCGTCGATTTTCGAGGCAATCTCCTCGGAGTAGTTGCGCTCCTCGCCGAGATCCCGGCCCAAAAACACTTGGTGATTGCCGCGCCCGTACTGGATCGGGCCCAGCGTTTCGGACATGCCGTATTGCGTCACCATGCGGCGTGCGAGTTCGGTGGCTTTTTCGAAGTCGTTGCTCGCGCCCGTCGTCACGTCTTTGAACTTGATTTCCTCGGCCAGACGTCCCCCGAGCGCGCGCGTGATCGTCGCGAGCAGTTCCTCTTTGGTCTGGCTGTGGCGATCGTCTTCGGGAAGCGACCACGTGATGCCCAGCGCCATGCCGCGCGGGATGATCGTGACCTTGTGAATGGGATCGCCTTTGTCGGTCAGGCCGCCGATAATGGCGTGGCCGGACTCGTGATATGCCGTGGTTTCCTTTTCTTTTTGCGACATGACGATCGACTTGCGTTCCGGACCAACCATAACGCGATCGATTGCCTCGTCGCAGTCGTTCATCTCGATGACGGTCTTGTTGCGGCGCGCGGCAAGCAAGGCCGCTTCGTTGAGCAAGTTCTCCAAATCCGCACCGGAGAATCCCGGCGTACGTTTCGCAAGGATTTCCAGCGCGACTTCCTTGGCCAGCGGTTTGTTGCGCGCGTGTACCTCGAGAATCTTTTGACGGCCTTTGACGTCGGCGCGATCCACCACGATTTGGCGATCGAAACGGCCCGGGCGCAGGAGCGCCGGATCGAGCACGTCGGGACGGTTGGTCGCCGCGATGAGAATCACGCCCGTGTTCTGGTCGAAGCCGTCCATCTCGACGAGCAGCTGGTTGAGCGTCTGTTCGCGCTCGTCGTGTCCGCCGCCCAGGCCCGCACCGCGTTGACGCCCGACCGCGTCGATTTCATCGATGAAGACGATGCACGGTGCCGACTTCTTGGCTTGATCGAACAGGTCGCGCACGCGCGAGGCGCCGACGCCGACGAACATCTCGACGAAGTCGGAACCGGAGATCGAAAAGAACGGTACGCCGGCCTCACCGGCGATCGCGCGCGCCAGCAGCGTCTTGCCCGACCCCGGCGGGCCGAGCAGCAGCACGCCTTTGGGAATGCGCGCGCCCAGCGCCTGGAATTTCTTCGGGTACTTCAAAAACTCGACGATCTCGCCGAGCTCCTCTTTGGCTTCATCGACGCCGGCGACGTCGTTGAACGTCACCTTCGGGCGATTTTCCGAAAGCATCTTCGCACGCGATCGGCCGAACGACAAGGCTTGGGTCCCTCCGTTCTGCGCTTGCCTCAATATAATGAAGAGAAACAGCGCGAGTACGATGAACGGCAGGAATCCGACGATCGAGGTCACCAGCGAAGCGTTGTTCGGGGGATCCCACGTGACGCCGCCTTTGACGTGCTGCATGACGTCGTCGACGAAGGCCTGATCCCGATTGGGGATCGTCGTCGTGTAGTGGTTCCCGCTGATCAGATCGCCGCTTACGTCGTAGCCGACGGCGTGGAACGTCTGGATTTGGTTGTGTTCCAGCTTCTGGTAGAACGCCGAGTAGTCCAAGCGCGTGCTGTCGCTTGCGGGCAGCACCAGCTTCTGCACGACGAAGAACACCGCGACGCACGCGATGATGATGAGGACGATGCCCCGAAGATGCTTGCTCACTATGCCTTTACATTAACTTTACTCTGAAAATACCCACGGACGCAGCTGCGCGAGGTACGGCAGGTTCCGGTAGCGTTCCCGGTAGTCCAATCCGTACCCTACGACGAACTCGTCGGGCGCCACGAGTCCTACATAATCAATCGGTACGTCGACGCGCCGGTTGTACGGCTTGTTGAAAAGTACACACGATCGCAGGCTCGCGGGGCCTCGCCCACTGAGCAACGAGCGAAGGTACTGCAGCGTGAGGCCGTTGTCGATGATGTCCTCGATGATGAGTACGTGCTTCCCGGCGATGTTTTGGTCGACGTCCTTGAGCAGGCGGACTTCGCCGCTGGACCTCGTCGAATTCCCATAGCTCGAGACGACCAGAAAGTCGACTTCCACTTCACTGGGGCCGCCTGGAACGCGTGAAATCGCTCGAACCAGGTCGGCGGTCACGTACAGCGCTCCCTTTAACACCCCCAGCGCGAACAACGGTTTCCCGGCGTAGTCCGCCGCGATTCGGGCCGCCAAACGGCCGATGGCCGCTTCGATTTCGCCCGCGCCGAACAGCGTGCGCTCGATAGTCCCGTCGTAAGACCCCGTGGTCATCTCATCTCCGATGTACCGTTAACGCGCCCTTGTCAATCGTAAGTTCTACGCCGGGCGCCATGGCGAAACGCCCGCTTCCGCCGTGTTCGAGCGCTCGCACCGCAGCCTCGACGTGTTCGAAATTGACGCCGCGCAACGCTTCGTGGTCGCGAAGCGTGGACCGGACCGTTCGCCGCAGATGGGCCTGCGGCGTGTCACCCAATTCTTCACCCACGAGTTGCGCCGCGCGCGAGACCGCTTCGTCGAGCCCCGGAAAGAGCGGCCGCAGCGCGGCAATCGCTTCGCGCACCGCGTTTCGCCGGTACGCGACGTCGGCGTTGGTGGGATCGATGCTGTACGGCAGCGCGAACGTCTGCACGTAGTTGCGTATATCGGCACGCGCGAATCGCAGCAAGGGCCGCGCGAGATCGATTCCGGGCACCAGTTCGCGTCGCGCCGGCATTCCCGCGAGTCCTTGCGGTCCCGTACCGCGAAAGAGAGCGAGCAACACGGTTTCCGTTTGATCCTCCGCATGGTGCGCGGTCGCAACCACGTTCGAATCCGTTTCACGCGCGATCTCGACGAGCGCTTCGTAGCGCGCTTTGCGCAGCGCTGCTTCATCCTTGCGCGACGATCGCAGCGCCGCGATTTTAACGCGAAGATCCAATGCAGCGGAGACGCGCAGGACGACCGCTTCATCTTGCCACGACGAAGAACGAACGCCGTGGTTGACGTGCGCGAGGGTGAGCGCAAGCCGCATCGATTTGGCGTTCGCCGCCAAAACGGCCGCCAAGCCGACGCTGTCGGGGCCGCCGCTGCACGCGACGAGCACGCGATCGCCCTCGCGAACCACGCCTCCCAGACGGACCGCCCGCTCCATCGCGCGTTCGGGACGAGCACCTCGCATTATGAATGCCCGGCCAGCTCGCGCTCGAGGTCGCGTTTGGCAATCGACTCGCGTTTGTCCCAAATCTTCTTGCCCTTCGCCAAGCCGATTTCGATCTTGGCCTTGCCGCGCGTGAAGTACAAGCGCAGCGGAACGATCGTCAATCCCTTTTCGGCCGCGCGGCTGCCCAAGCGCGCGATTTGATCCTTGTGCAGAAGCAGTTTGCGCGGACGGTTCGGATCCACGTTCGAAAAACTTCCCTGTTTGTACGGCGGCACGTGCATGCCCAAGAGCCATAATTCGCCGTCGCGCATGCGCGCATACGCTTCGTTCAAACTGATGCCGCCCTGACGGATCGATTTGATTTCCGTTCCGGTCAGCGCGATGCCGGCTTCCATGGACTCTAAAATGTAAAACTCGTGGCGCGCGCGCCGATTGTCCACCGCCGGTGCGTTGTTTTTGCGCGCTTCTTCCGCTTTTGCCGCTTTGCGTTCGGTCTTGGATTTAGCCACGCGCGAGATCCGGGTTGCGTCGGTCCGCGACGTCTTCGATGCGGCCTTGCGCGACGAAACGCCCCTCGCCCTCGACCAGTATGGTGCCGGAAGGATCCGTCACGCGCGCTTCCAGCTCGAGCACGTTGCGGCGCGTCCATTTTACGCGGCCTTCCACCTCGAGCGCCACCCCGAGAGGCACGGCTTTGCGGAAACGCGCCTTCATGCTCGCGGTCAGGCCGCGATATCCCGCAGCGCCCGCGGCGTGCGCCATCGCTTCGTCGAGGAGCGCGAGCGCGACGCCGCCGTGCGCGATGCCTTTCCAGCCTTGAAAATCGTCGCGCAGCACGGTACGGGCGCGCACCCCCTCTTCACCGGCCTTTTCGAAACGCAACCGCAGGCCGATCGCGTTGTCCGGGCCGCACGCAAAACAGCGGCCGTCGTCCATTGGAACAGGCGTATCCGCGCTACGCGCTGCACGCCCCCCGTCGGCAAAGCCGCCGGGGCCCCCGGCCTTCGGCCCCCCTCTCACGTTATCTGCCAATGTTCGAACCTTGGAGATTATCTGCCGACATCGAGGCGGGCAGCTAATGCGTGGGGCAGTTCCGCATCGACGATCTTCTGCTGGACCTGCGCGATGGGATACTCGTAGCGAATCCATTCGACGGTGCGTTTTTCGTCGTCGAAAAACACGAAACAGGCTTGCGGGTTGAGGTCGCGCGGCTGTCCGATGCTGCCGACGTCGATGATGTAGCGCGTTCCGGGCTGCAGTGTAATGGAGCCGCCTTGCTGCATGTGGTCGTGCGAGATGCTGCCGTCGGGTTCGAGCGCGTAGTATTCGGCGATGTGTGTGTGTCCGACGAAAACCAGCGGAGCATCGGTGCGTTCGAACGCCGCTTTCGCGTGCCGCTTGTCGAGCAGATATTCGAAATAATGAACCGGAGCGCCGTGCACGAGCAGATATTCCGGTTGGCGAATCTCGTAGCTCAAGCCGTTGAGCCAGGCGATGTGATCCGCATCGATCACCGTTTGCGTCCACTCGATGGCGCGACGCGCGGCGGCGTTGAAGTACTCGATGCCGAAGTTGTCGACGGCCGCGACGTCGTGATTCCCGAGCACGACTTCCGATGCGCGATCGCGGATCATGCGCACGCACTCGTTCGGATTCGGCCCGTAGCCCACGATGTCGCCCAAACATAGCACTTTATCGTCGGGCCTCATCAGGGAGAAGGCGCGGGTAAGCGACTCTTGGTTGCCGTGGATGTCGGAAACGACGGCGTAGCGCATCAGCGATCGACCTCGGCGAGCACCGCGCGCAGACGCGTCCCAAATTCGAGCCGCTCCTCGGGCGTGCCGACGCTGACGCGTACGTAGCGATCGAGCGGCGGCGCGGCCGGTTTTCGCACGAACACGCCGTGCGCCAGCAGCTTGTTCATCACGGTAGTGGCGCGCTCGGCGTTTCCGAAATCGATGCACACGAAATTCGTGTGCGAGCGCAGCGCGCTCGTCCCCAGCGAGACAGCAAGCGTGTAGTACTCGTCGCGGCCTTGGGCGACTTGTTTGACGACGTGCTCGTGGAATCCAACGTCGCCGAGCGCGGCCAGCGCGCCGATTTGCGCGTTTCGATTGACGCCGTAATGCAAGCGGATTTTCTGAAACGTCACGACGTTGCGCGGCGTCGAAATGAGGTAGCCGATGCGCGCGCCGGCCATGCCGTACGCTTTGGAGAATGTGCGGACGCGCAGCAGACGTCCGTGCAGGAGCGGGGGAAACGCGGATCGTTCGTCGATGAAGTCAACGTACGCCTCGTCCAAGAACAGCAGCGTTTGCCGCGGAAGCGCTTCGAACAGACGCACGACTTCGGCCGGCGGAAGCAGCGTGCCGCTCGGATTATCGGGGTTGGCCAGGTACACGATGGCGGGACGCAGCTCGTTCGCACGCGCGACGAGCGCGTCGACGTCGACCATGCCGTCCGCGCGGTATTGCACGGTTTCCAGCCGCCCCCCGAAGCCGGTGACATGGTAGGCGAACGTCGGATACGTTCCGCGCGTCGTCAGCGCTACCGCGCCGGCTCCCATGAACGCGCGCACCGCGAGCCCCATCAAATCGTCGATGCCGGAACCCACGCACAAATTTTCAACCGCGCAGTCGTGACGCACCGCGAGTGCCGATCGCACGTCGTACGATTCGGGATCGCCGTACCACGAGATGCGCGGGAGCTCGCGCGCCATCGCCTCGACGGCTTTGGGCGACGGCCCGAAAGCGCTTTCATTCGCGCCCAGGCGCAGCAGCGAACTGTGACCGCCTTCACGCATGAGTTGTTCCGGAGCGATGAACGGCGTCACAATCGGAATCGCCTCGATATGAGGCGCCGCCAGAAACTCCGCGTCGGCTACGACTTTGTTAATCAGTTTCCACCCACCAAAAAATGCGTCACCGCGACCGGCGCGCCGGCCGGAACGCTTTCGACGGTTTCGTCCAAGACCAGAAATCCGCTTGCGCGCGCGAGCAAGCTGACCGACGTGGAGCGCAGTTCCAGCGGATACGCTGCGCAGTCGCCGGCGGCCTCGTCGAGGCGAACCGGAAGGTACCAGGTCCAGCCGCGCGGCTTACGGACAGCGCTCGCGAGACGCGCCTGCAGGGTGCTTTCGGCGCGGCGCATGCGCGTCAGCTGAGCGATGATCGGGGCAGCCACCGCTTCCAAAATCACGATGGCCGAGGTGGGGTTTCCCGGCAGGCCGATGATTGGCTTGCCGTCGACGCAGGCCAGGAGCGTCGGTTTGCCGGGTTTCACGCGCAGCCCGTGCACGATGACGCCCGGGGAGCCGAGTGATGCGACGATCTGGGGCGTGAAATCGCGGTCCCCGACGGAAGAGCCGCCGGTCAGCACGACCGCATCGCAGGTCGCCACGGCCTCGCGCAGCAGCGCTTCCAGCCGGGCGGGTTCGTCCGGAGCGGTAGGCAGGTGGCGCACCGCGGCACCCATCGCTTCGAGGCTTCCGGCCACAGCCCAGCGGTTCGAGTCGCGAACC
>Ga0070739_10003826_pt1 | contig 18373 bp, 17 predicted proteins | sample Coa_R1_7_FD_66445 | JGI IMG/M metagenome (GOLD analysis project Ga0070739, IMG submission 66445) | Surface soil microbial communities from Centralia Pennsylvania, which are recovering from an underground coalmine fire - Coalmine... | ecosystem: Environmental > Terrestrial > Soil > Unclassified ... | reverse complement strand
GGCGACCGTCGGATACGGCAGTTTTTCAAGGGAAGCGATGAGATCGTGGCCGCGCTTCACCAGCGTGCGCGCCATGTGCGGATCTTGTGGAGCGCTGCCCAGCTCGCGCAGGTCGGCGCCGGCGATGAACATACCGGGTTTGCCGCTGCGGAAGATCAACCCACGCAGGTCGCTGCGTGCCAGGAGCTGCTTCACCATCTCTTCCAGCTCGCCGAGCATGGCCTGGCCGAGCGTATTGGCCCGGCTGCCGGGTTGATCGAGCGTCGCCAAAGCAATGTTGCTATCGAGGAGTTCCAGACGAACGGCGCTTTGCTTGGGTTGACTCATGGTCGTTCCCTTTCATGAGAGGAGGGAAGATCGCCGGAATTGAGGAGAGTTTATCTAAAAGGGCGGCTCGCGGCTAAACGAAGGCATCTGCCGGAGTGTTTTTCGAGCAAGGCGGGTCAAATATACGGTGAGAGCGAGGGTCGCCAGCAGACCCACAATCAGCATGGCCCACTCGGCGTTGCTGCGGGGTCTTTTCACTCCACCGTCCACAACTTGCAGTCCCTCGCGGCCAAGATCGCCCAGATAGACGTAGAGGAACGTGGTCGGCAGCATCGCCAACCAGCTCGTCAGCAGGTACGGCCAAAAACGGATGCCGGTCAGCCCGTACAGGTAGTTCTGAAGGTTAAACGGAACGGCCGGCGAGAGACGCAACAGCGCCACAATTTTCCAGCCGTTTTCGTTGATCGCCTTGTCCAGGGCGTCGAACCTTGGGTACCGCAGAAGCAACGCCTGAATGTGGCGCCGAGCCAAGTAGCGGCCGATGAGAAATGCCAAGGCTGCCCCCGCCGTGGAGGCCAGGGATGCCACAATCGTGCCGCCGACCAGTCCGTACAGCGCGCCTGCCGCCAACGTCAGGGCCGAACCTGGTAGCAGAGCTAATACGGCTGCAACATAGAGCAGTCCGAACAGTACCGGACCCCAAACTCCCAGGCGTTCGCTCCAGGTCTGCACTTGCTGAACGGCCGATCCGACCGGAAGCGGACGGAAGATCACCGCAATACAGAGGACGATGAGGATCACAATCAGCAGCCACCGGCCGGCCTTCGCCATTTGATTCACACTTGCGTCCTTCCCATAAAGGAATGGCAACGCGCGTTTACACTTGCTGTTTCTTCCAGGAAATCCCTTGATCCGGTCAGCGGCAACCCGTAGAGCCATGAAGGCTTCTTTATTGTGTACAACTCCTTTGCGCTATTGTGGTTATAGCACGCAAGAACAGAGACGATTGCACGAATACACAAGCGGCATGGTACTTGCTATTTTCCCTTACCGGTGTTGATCACGATGAAATAGAGCAGAAACCCCCACCTCTCCTCCCTATTGGGGAGCAGTTGCCTCTATTCGCGCCCTGTGCTGCCGAGCCGATGCAATGCGTTTCTTCTCGATGAATGATCGGCTCCTTCAACGCGGAGGGAACGGAACCGATGACGCTTCTGGATTTTTGGTCGAATGTCGCGGAGCACGATGTATCTCTGATCGATTCCTATTCCGAACAGGATGAAAACGCCTCGACGGCGGAGGAGGTTTTCTACGCCCATGCTCCGTTAGTGTACAGCGTCGCTCATCGGGTCCTCGGCAACGAGGCCGACGCCGAAGATGTGACCCAGGAAGTTTTGCTGCGCGTTCTACACAAGCTCGACAGCTTCCGCGGCGAAGGCCGATTGGCGTCGTGGCTTCATCGCGTTACCGTAAATGCCGCCTTATTACATCGACGAAAATCGATTCGGCGGCGGGAGCGAGAAATGGACGTTCCCTTCGCGTCGCAATCCCGCAAGAATTCGACAGCCAATCCCAGCCCGGTGAAGCGGCTGCTTGACCGTGAATTGCATGACCTGATTGAGCAAGCCATCGCCCGGCTTCCCAAGATTTACCGAGAGGTCTACGTCCTCGCCGACATCGAGGAATTGAGCAACGCCGAAATCGCTGAAATCCTTCACCTGGGCGTGCCGGCGGTCAAGAGCCGGCTGCATCGTGCTCGCTCGATGATGCGCGAAGCGCTCACCGGCCAAATCTGAGACTAACCAGCCGTCCAAGATGATCTCGTTTAGCCGCGCGCCGTAGGCGAGCGGGGTTGCGTAAGCGCCCCGAGTCCGTAGGCGAGCGGGGTTGCGTAAGCGCCCCGAGTCTCGGGGCGCTTACGCAACCCCGCTCGCCTACGGCGCGCTAAACAGGATCTACCAAGTAACGATCTTATACGGCGCGACGCAGACGGCGTTGTTCGCTTTCGCGAATGTGCCGGCGACGCATTTCCGCCGTGCGATCATGCAGATCGAAGTAAAACTCCGCATGAACGTCGGTCCATTCCTTCCCCCGTCGCGCCATAGCGATCGCCGCCGATGCGAACAGTTGACGGAGATCATTCCGTTCGTGGATCTCGCCGTGCCCGAAGCTGCAGAACGCCGGCAAGCTGCGCGGTAAGAGCGATCCCGACGTCAATAGTTGCGTGAAGGGACCGAACACGCTCCCGGTGTTGACCAGGGCACTGATGCTCGTCCGCGTATGATCGCCCACGAAGGCGCCGACTTTCAACAGGCCCGTATCGATAGATTCGCTGCCCACTTTGATGCGGACGTTGGTGTAATCGGTCCGCAGGTCGCTGACCTGAGTGCCTGCGCCGAGGTTGACCCACTCGCCGAGGTACGAATGCCCCAGGAAACCCTCGTGGGCCTTGTTGCTGTACCCTTGGATGATGGATGCTTCGACCTCGCCGCCGATGCGGCACTCCGGCCCCACGCTTGAGCCGCGGACCTTCGCTCCGAGCACCTGCGTTCGCGGCCCGATGTAGCACGGACCTTCGATGCGGCTGAAGGCTTGGACGACGGCCTCCGCATCAATCAACACCGGCCCGCGCGTGGTATCGATCAACACCATCGGCTCGACGCGGGCCGACGGGTGGACGAGGCAGCGCTCCGCAGGACCGACTATCGGAGTCCCAGTTGCTCCTATTGCCTCTCTCTGCCGGCCCCAATGAAGATGGTCCTGCTCCAGCGCCTCGCCATGATGCTCCAAGAGATTCCAGGGATAGGCGATCATTCGGCCGCCGCAGGGATGAGCGGACGGTTTGTGCGATTTCTCCTTCAAGTGTCCAAGCAGATTCCGCGCGTTCAGATGATTGGCCTCTGCGGCAGACAAGCAGGCATAGGCTACTTCTCCACCACATAATCCAACCTCGCCCTCCTTCGGCAGACGGGGGATGCTTGCGGGAGGAAGCCAACGGGCGTTGACAAAAACAACTTTATCTTCCTGCCGATCACCCAAGCTGTTGACGATCAGCTCCGGATGTTCCAGGCGGCAAAGGTCGATCAGCTCCGGGCGAACGAAGACGGATGCTTGCTTCGCGCCGAAGAGTTGCAATTGCCGTTGCAGCAGCGTGTAGGCGCCGCAGCGAAGATCAAAGGCTGGCCGCGTGTCTGTCAACGGCTGCAAGCGGCCGACGGCGTTATCTTCATATATACATATTCGCATGACTGTCTTCTCCCATCTTACTCGACGGTGACACTCTTGGCTAGATTTCTTGGTTTATCAACGTCTCGGCCGCACAACAAAGCGATGTGGTAGGCCAACAGTTGCAGCGGCACCACGGTTATCAAGGGCTGCAGATGCTCCGCCACGTGCGGCACGTAAATCACTTCGTCCGCCCGTTCGGCAATCTCTTCGTCCCCTTCCGAGGCGATGGCGATGATTGGTCCGCCGCGGGCCTTTACCTCCTCCAGGTTGCTGAGGACCTTGTCAAAGACGGAGCCTCGCGGCATCAGGAAGACCGAAGGTGTGTTCTCATCGACGAGGGCAAGGGGACCGTGTTTCATCTCGGCGGCTGGATAACCCTCGGCGTGGATGTAGCTGATTTCCTTGAGCTTCAAAGCGCCTTCCAAGGCCACCGGGTAGAGGTACTGCCGGCCCAGGTAGAGGAAGTTGCGCTGATGGGCGTACTTGCGGGAAATCTCCTTGACGCGCTCGTGACAGGACAAAGTCCGACGGATCAGATCGGGCATTTCTTGCAGCTCGCGGATCATCTGTTCACCCTGGAGGCTGGACAGATGGCGAAGCCGACCGAAATAAAGGGCGAGCATGGCGAGGACGGCGACTTGATTCGTGAAGGCTTTGGTGCTGGCCACGCCGATTTCCGGGCCGGCGTGCAGATAAACGCCGCCGTCGGCCTCACGGGCGATGGTCGAGCCGACAACGTTGCACAGCGCCAAGGTTGGGTGGCCCTTGCGTTTGGATTCCCGCAGGGCGGCTAGCGTATCGGCGGTCTCGCCTGATTGCGTCAGGGCGATGACGATGGTGTTGCGGTCGATAGGAGAATTGCGATAGCGGAACTCGCTGGCATACTCGACCTCGACAGGCATGCGAGCGAACTGCTCGAACAGGTACTCGCCCACAAGAGCGGCATGATAACTGGTGCCGCACGCCGTCAGAATGATGCGATCGATTTGCCGGAGACTCTGCGGGTCCAGATTCAGGCCGCCGAAGTGAGCGGTGGCATTCGCCTCATCGAGCCGGCCGCGCAGTGCATTCTCCAACGCTTCGGGTTGCTCGTAGATCTCCTTGAGCATGAAGTGATCGAACTTGCCGGTATCAAAACTGGCCGCTGTGTTGAGAAGCGGCTGAACTTCGGGTGTGATGCGCGTCCGGTCCCGATCGAGGATGTGCCAGTCGTCGGTCGTTAGGACGCAGAGTTGATTATCATCGAGATAGACGACGCGCTCGGCGTAATCGGCCAGGGCAGACGGATCGCTGGCAAGGAAGTGCTCGCCGTCGGCGATGCCGATGACCAGCGGGCTGCCCAATCGTGCGCCGACCAGCAGTCCCGGTTCGCGGAGACTGAGAACGGCCAACCCGTAGGTGCCTTTGAGCATGGGAAGCACCCGGCGGACGGATTCGACTAGATCGTCCTCATTCTGCCGAGCGATGAGGTGCGCGATTACTTCGGTATCGGTATCGCTGTGGAAGACGACGCCCTCGGCCTGCAACTGACTTCTCAGGGCCGCATAATTTTCGATTACGCCGTTATGCACGATCACGACATTGCCGTTGCCGCCAAGATGAGGATGAGCGTTGTGATCGGTGGCGCCGCCGTGGGTGGCCCAGCGAGTGTGGCCAATGCCGATGCATCCGGGTGCGGGATGTTTGTTCAGATGATTCGCCAGATCCGCAACGCGCCCCGCCTTCTTGCGGACATGCAAGTTCGCGCCCGTCAGGGTGGCCACGCCGGCGCTGTCATATCCTCGGTATTCGAGGCGGCGCAGTCCCTGAAGCAGAACAGGTTCGGCCTCGCGAAAACCGACGTAACCAATGATGCCACACATGCTAGAAAAACCTCTTCGGATAATCGAACTATAGTTTTCTGTTCTTTCCGAACCACGCCTTATGAGAGAGAATGAGAGTCCAATTTCACCGCATCCTTCCGGTCGTGACTTCGTTTCGCGTTGTAACGGTGGAAAGGGGATTAACTCGTAGGCGTCTTCCGGTACGCACTCCGTCTCTGCGGGAGAGATGAAGACGTCCACTTCATAGAACACATCCCATCTGCGAGACATAAATTAGATGCGCATCGCGGTCGCCGGGATTCAGAAAAATTAGCGAAGGATTTGGCGTGCTAGGGACAATAGGTTTTTGGACACCACGGGCCGGAGGCGCGTCATGCAAGCCGAGGACCGCGTCGAGCAGGAACGACAGCTGCGGCGCGCCGGGTTGGCCGGCGAAGAGTTTGCTTGGCGAACGCTTTACGATTCGGCCTTCGCTGGTCTGAATGCGTATGCGCTGTGGCGCTGCGGTGGTCTGCGCGATCGCGCCGAGGAGGTGGTGCAAGAAACCTGGCTGACGGCGGTACGGCGGCTGCGGTCGTTTGATCCGTCTGCCGGCAGTTTCGCCTCCTGGCTGCGCGGCATCGCGGCGAATGTGTTGCGCAATCATTTCCGCCGCGAGAAACGTCGAGCGCGCTTTACCCGGCCGCTCGATTGTGAACCGACGGCTATCGAGGATGCGCGCGAGCAAGCCGAGCGCATCGCCGAGGCTCTGGCATCCTTGCCGGAACATTATGAGGCGGTGTTACGCATGAAGTATTTGGAAACCCGCAGTGTCGCCGACATCGCCGCCGAGCGCGGCGAATCGCCCAAGGCCATCGAATCGCAGTTGACCCGCGCCCGCGAGGCGTTTCGTCAGGCGTATCTGCAATTGGAGTGAACCTCATGCATGAGCACGAGTTTTTTTCGCGCGAGCCGGACCCAATCGAAGCTATGCTCCGTCCGCCGTCGCAACCGGATAGCGATACGCTGCGAAAATCGGTGTATGCTCAGACGATACGCGTGCTGCGCCGTCGCCGCCGTCTGCGCCAATTCGCTTACGCTGCTTCGTTGCTGCTGTCGTTTGCTGCTGGCGCTGGTGTCATGCAGCTGACGATTTCCGGCGAGCGGGGTCGCGTTAGCGCCCCGAGTGCGCAGACTACGAGCGAGTCCCCGCAGGAAGCACTCGGGGCGCTAACGCGACCCCGCTCGCCCGCGCCTGATGATTCGGCACTCGATGCCGAGTGGATCGCTTTTGACAGCACTGACCGCCGCAGCGAGTTGTATCGCAAGGCCGGTGATCGCTATGCAAAGGACGAAAACGATCTTCAATCCGCATTACGCTGTTACAGTAATGCGCTCGATGATGGGACCGAGCAAGATCTGGCTATTTCGCCTGATGACAATTGGTTGCTCATGGCAATCAAAGACGCTCGACAGAAGGAGAAAAATCATGCAAAGCAAGGTAGTTAAAACGCTGGCGTTGGTGTTGCTGCTTGGCGCCGCGGCCGTCGTACCAGGACAACAGCCGACGAAGAAGATCCACGTCGACGACGAGGACGCTCCTCGCGCAAAGCAGCAAGCGAAGAAGGCTCATGTTGAGGAGGAAGAGGAAGGTCCGCGCGCAAAACAGAAAGCTCCGCCGGCGAAATCGAAGCTGGAAGCGATGCTGACCGAAGCGCTCAAGAACAATCCGGACATCCGCGTTGACGCCGCCAAGCTAGCCGAAGCGGAAGCCAAGCTGAATCGTACCCGCGTACAAGTGACGCAGAAAGTCGTTACGCTGCATCAGGCGATCCTCTCCCAGAAAGCAGTCATCGAGGTTGCTCAGAAAAAATACGATCGTGTAAAACGACTTAACGCGTCCGCCGCGGTCGATGCTCAAGCCGTGGAGCAAGCGATGGCGGAGCTGACGATTGCCAAGGCCAAACTGGAAGAACTCGAAGCGCAGATACCGGCATTGTTGGGCAAGGTGCAAAAGTCGGCGATGGCGGAGGTGCCCTTGCAATTTCGCCACTCATTGGAGTATGAATCGGACGGTAGATCAGATATTTTCCAGTTTACTGAATCGAGTAGTCCTCAGAATTCCCAATCCTCTCAGCCCAAAGGCTACATTTTTGAGCGAGCCATAGTCAGCTTGCCTCAAGCGGAGAAACTTCGCAAGGCACTGCAAACGCCGGTAAAGGTAAAATTCGAGGACGCGACTTTCGATGACATTCTTAATTATCTGTCGAAGATGGTTGAGGGGCTTTCTTTCCGCAATCTGTTCGCAAGAAAAGGTGGTGGTAATTTCGAATTGCCGAAATTAAGTCTGCAATTCGAAGAAGCCCTGCCTGTGTCCGCAATCTTGCAAGCGCTTGAGGATGAAACCGGTTGCAGGTTTTTCGTCCGTGAATATGGCATCGTGGCGACGACGAAGAACGGCGCTCCCCTGGGAGCAATAACGGTTGAGGAATTCCTGCGCCAAAAACCGTCAGACGATTCGCGCCGTCGGTCCGGCGAGGGAAAAAATCCGCCTGCGGAGGATGTGGAAGGACTCGTCAAATCCGTCGATGTCAGCGGATTAATGACGATCAGCATCGGCAGCGACGCCGGCTTGGCTAAGGGCCATACGTTGGAGTTGTTCCGCCTCAACCCGTCGTCGCCGTCGCAGTCGAAGTACCTGGGCACCGTTCGCATCTTGGAGACCCAGGCCAGTCAATCGGTGGCTCAGCCGGTCGGTGGGCTGTCGGGGCCGCCACAGCGGGGAGACCGCGTTGCTAGCCGCCTCTGGGGAGGAAAAAATCCGCCCGCGGAGAATGTGCAGGGACTCGTTAAGTCCATCGATGCCGGCGGATCGTTCACGATTAGCATCGGCAGCGACGCCGGATTGGCAAAGGGACAAACGCTGGAATTGTACTGGCAGCCTCACAAGCCGCCGATCGAAGACGCCCGTCCCTTCGGCACCGTCCGAATTGTGGAAGTCGAGGCGCATCAAGCTGTGGTTCAGCCCGTTGGCCGTCTGTCCCACAATCCGCAACAGGGCGATCGCTTCATTGGCAGAATCCAGAAAAAATGAACGATTAAGACAAGCCCGGAGCGCCAGCGGCGGGCCGAAGCCCCCGTCGCTGGCGCTCCGGGCTTGTTGCATGAGTCAATTCGAAGTTAGCGCCGTGTCGATCCATCCGCCGCCCAACACGCGCGAACCGTCATAGAACACAACTGCCTGTCCGGGCGTCACCGCACTTTGCGGAGCGTCAAACTCGACTTTCGCTCGTCCGTCCGGCAGTGCCGTCACACGCGCTGGCGTCGCCGTGTGCCGATAGCGAATCTTCGCCTGACACGCCAATTCGCCCTGCGGCGGCGAATCCAATAACCAGTTGACGTCGGACGCTTCTAGCCCAGATGCCAACAGTTCCTCCCGCGCACCAACCACCACATCGTTATCGCCGGGCACAATTTTCAGCACGTAGCGGCGCTCTCCGGCCGCGAAGCCGAGTCCCTTGCGTTGTCCAATCGTGAACTGCTCGATGCCGTCGTGTTCAGCCAGCACTTTGCCGGCGCTATCGACAATGTGACCCGCCGTGGCATGCTGCGGGCGGCGTTGGCGAATCAGCGACGCATGGTCGCCCTCGGGCACGAAACAGATTTCGACGCTGTCCGGCTTATCGGCAACGCCAAGACCGGCTTCACGCGCCAGGGCGCGCACTTCATCTTTGCGATAGCCGCCGATGGGAAAGAGCAAATGCGGCAGCACTTCGCGGCGCAGGCCATAAAGCACATACGACTGATCCTTGTCCGCATCGGCGGCGCGGTGCAGTTCGACGCCGGCACTGGTGCGGACAAGTTGGGCGTAATGGCCAGTGGCGATGAAGTCGGCTTGCAGCTGTTGGCCATAGCTCCATAGCTGGCCGAACTTCAGCCAGTTGTTGCACACCACGCACGGATTGGGCGTGCGTCCCGACAGATATTCGTCGGCAAAGTAATCGATGATGCGATTGAATTCGCGCTCGAAATCGAGAGCATAAAAAGGAATATCGAGACGGTCGGCGACTCGGCGGGCGTCGCCGGCATCGATAGCGCTGCAACAGCCTTTCTTGTGGTCGGCCCGGCCATCCTCTGCACCGTGGACGCCGGTGCGCATGAACAGACCAATGACCTCGTAGCCCTGCCGGCGCAGCAAGTACGCCGCTACCGAGCTATCGACGCCGCCGCTCATTGCCAAAACGACCCGTGCCGCCATGCTGCATCCTCAAAGCGCAACTAACACCACGGAAAACACGGAACACACGGAAAATAAAGACAAAAAAAATAGAGGGAGAGTTCGTCACTCTCCCACTAATTCAATAAACCGAAGGTCATTTTATCGTTTTTTTTCGTGTGTTCCGTGTTTTCCGTGGTGAATTTATTTTTGTTGCGGCGGCGCGGGTTGCGCGGGATTACCGCCAGCAGGAGGGGCGCCGCCGGGAGCACCCGTGCCGGGCGGGTTCGCGCCGGGAGCACCTGCGGGAGCAGTGGCTGGACCGGGCGTCGCCGGTGCTCGGGCGCCCGCGGCCGGCATCTGCACGGCCTTGGGCTTCTCCTTGATCTGGTCCCAATTCAAATATGCAAAGACGATAGCCGTGAGCAGCGCCACCAATGAAAGTCCCAGCAAACCGACATAGGCATCCGAGCGAGGAGTGGCCCGCGCCTCACCACGCGATCGAACAGCCGGCATGATTTTACCCCTCCGTTAAGAATGATTTCGACGCCCCACCCGCACCGCGATCAACCGCCGAGAATACGGCTGGCCACGCGGTCGCCTCGTTGCGGCGGCGACGACAGCCGGCCGACCGGCTGAGCCACCGATTGATGGGCCTCGGCCTCCAGGATGCGGACGGTGCCCAGGTACTTCGACTGCGACGGCGACGATGGGTTGAGGCGGAACAACTCCAACGTGTGTCCCTTGGCCAATCCGGCATCGCTGCCGATCGTGAGCGTCATCAGGCCGCTGGAATCGGTGTTCTTGACGAGTCCTTCGACGTTCTCCGAAGGCGGGTTCTTGCCGCCGGCGCGGGCCATCGTCGTCGAGCCGCCATTGGCCCTCATGCGAGCCATATCCCGCGCCATCTGCTGAACCTGCTTTTCCAGACGATTATTCTGATCCTGGACCGACCGCCGCTCGATCTGAGCAACCGTGGCCTGGTCTTTCAGCTCGGCGTTCAGTTTGGCCAGCGCGTTGTTGGCGTCGCGCTCCTTGCGAAGCGTGTCGCGCAGCTGGGCCACGTCCTCCTGCCGCTTCTGGACCTCGGTGTTGGAGATCGTGGAGAGGGCGGTCTCATGCTGGTTTCTGGAATTCATCTTGGCCAGCTCATCGCGCAGCTGGGCGACAACGCGGTTGGCGGCGTCCAAGTCCTGCTGCACGTTCTTTAATTCCGCATCCTTCTTGGCGACGCGGGCGTCCGCGTCTTGCTGCGCCTTTTGCAATTCGCTTTGGTAGGTGCGTGCATCCGCAGCGAGAACCTGGTTCGCCGCTTCGAGTTTCTTGAACTCGGCGACCCAGTTCGTACGGGCCACATAGGCGAAGGCCACAAAGCCCCCGACCACCAGGCTAAATATCAGATTGAGAAAAACAAGAATCTTCCCGACCGTGGTCATGGTCCTTCCCCCATTTGGTGCGGCCACGCGACTCAGGCCGACACCGCAGGCCGTCCACTCTCTTACCGATTGTGCGGCTCTCCCCGCTCGCGCTTGTTCCCCCAATGCGAGCCGGGGCGGCACTTATGCCGTTCGCGTGCTTGGCTGTCAATGCCAGTTTTAGGCGGCATTCGTTTGGCCGCGAGCCGTAGGCGAGCGCTCGACCGGCGAGACGCCGGTCCCACCATTCCCACCGCGCTCGCCTACGGCTCGCGGCTAAACATTTCTTACTTGCTGGCGACTTTCATTCTCCTCAATTCCGCGATGCGTCTTTCCATCTGCGCGTGACGTCTGTTCACCAGCTGCGCTTCCACCAACGTGTTAATAAGCTGCGGTTCAACCAGTTTGATCTCGGCGAGTAGATCGGCGTTCTTGGCTTGCTCATCGTTGATGCGCTGCTGCAAACCTCGGATTCCCTTGCCTTTGTCGCCGATGATCTTGTCGGTGAGCGAATTGGCCTCCGCAATGTTCGCGGAGTGCTGAGCCACCAGCTTTTCAATGTCGTTCAGGATACTTTCCTCTTCCTTATTATATTCCGCAAGCGACTGTAATTGTAAGGGTTTTCCAGCCGGATCCTGGATGGGCACCAGCTGGGGAAAGCCCTGCTCATCCAGAAGAACTTGGCCCTTCTTGACACCGGTATTCGGATCGTCCTGGGTTGCGATGGCGATATCGAAGACGCCTTTGTTCTTGGCCGGACCGACCAAGACGTAGTGAATCTCTTTGTCATACCAAACGCGCTCGTCGGAGAGGCTTTTTTCCTCCTTGGCCAACGCGGCGCGCCCGTCGAGCCAGTCTTTCTGAACGGCGGGCACGCCCTTCCACAGCTCGTCAAGCTTGGCGGCGTTGACGGCAAAGCGGCCCATCCGCGGCGGCGTGCTCTTGGTATCCTTGCGGTCGGTCCAATCAATGCCGTTGGCGTAGATATTGAAAGACCAGGCCGCCAATATCAAGGACAAAGCCAGATTGAGCAGCACTAACACTCGGCCGAATCGCGTCATGGAGCCATCTCCTCTCATCGATCGTCGCTTACCGGGGCGTTGACACGCCCCGCTCGCCGTTAGCGCCCTGATTCCAGAGCACGGATCTGTTTTTCCAGCCGTTGATTGTCGTCGCTGTTTTCCCGCAGCTTGACGCGCTCGGCGAACAGATTGTCGCTCAGCTTGCGCAGCTGCTCCAGGTTCTCTGTTGTTTTCTTCCGCTCTGCCGCCAACTGCTCCTCGTACACCCGGACATCCTCACGCCGGCGAGCCAGGGCCGCATCATGCGTCTCTTTTTCTTTTTTCTTGACGGACAACAAGAGATTATGTTGATCCACTTCTGTTTTCTTTTCGAGCACCTGGTCTATCGCCTTGCGATGCTCCACGGCGAACAGGTTGCGCTCGCGCTGCCGCTCGGCTTGCGTTTCGAAGGCCAGAGCTTGAAGGACGCCGGCCTGGTCATTGACCGCTTCGAGGGCGGCCTTGACGCCGACCACGACGAAAACGCGCCGGTAGGCGGGATCGCCCAAATCTGGAGTGACGTTTGTTCCGGCGACCTCAACCATGTTGAAGAGCAAGCGAGCAATGGTCCGTTTCTGCTGCGACGGTGCTCCGGCTTGTGCGCCCTGTCCCCCGTTCCAGGCATTGGTAAACATCTGGTTGAACTCGTTTTGCAACTGAGCAAGCTGCGTATCGAGCGCTTGCGTTAGCGCCGTCTCCGGGGGCGTTTTCTCGTCTGCCTTCATGACGGCCAAGAAATCTTCGGCGAGGGGGCCGGGCGGGTCGCTGAAGGTGAGGGCGAGTGCGTCATGGAATCGTTCTTCATAAGGCTTGGCTCGTCCCTCTCGGGGGGCTTTCGCCGCGGCGTGAGCGGCGAAAAGGCGTTGCTTGAGGGCCGCAAACGTGTTCTCGTCCTGCAGGAAGCTCTGATACGCCAGCAATCGGAGACGCTGTTCGCTGCTGTCGGCCATCGGCGTCAGGATGCGAGCCAATTCCACGAGTTTTTTCTTTGAGTCGCTGGCAGCCTGGATTCGGTTGTTCAGTTCCCTCTGGACGCGATCCAGTTCTTCCTTTTGCGTCGTCACCGGGGTTGCAGGGGAAACTTGCCGGAACAGATCTTGCCGCGTTTTCTCACCGATCTTCTCTACCTTGATCTGTTGTAGCTCGTCAGCTTCTTTGTCGTCGAGCGGCAGACCTTCTATCATCAATTGTTGGCGAAAGACGGCATATTCCCAATTCTGGCGCTTGGCGTAATTCATGCCCAGGAGAGCGAGCACGCCGATTACAGCGAGGACGTTCAAGACCGCCAGGATTTTCCCGAAAATGGACATGATGCACTCCACCTGTGAGCAGTCCGCATCGGCAGTCGGCGAAAGATAGGAAGAGTTCACCGATTACCGTTGGTTTATTTGATTGTGGCGAATTTATTTCGGCAATGCTAGAGGAATTTGCGCATATTGCCCCGCTCATCCGCAAAAAAAGCGGAAAATGCTGACTTTGACTGGATTGCCGTCTGAACGGCTCGGTTAGCCATGCGCCGTAGGTGAGCGGGGTTGCGTAAGCGCCCCGAGAGGCTCGCTCGGGGCGCTTACGCAACCCCGCTCGCCTACGGCTCGCGGCTGATCCCGAGGTAATTGCGCATTTTTCCCAAAATTTGCTATCCCTTCATTCAGATAGCAAGATAGAATAACTCATACGGCACTTGTGATTAAGCCAGTGGAACCAGGAAGATCGGAGAAGGGACCCGATGATGGGACTGGACACCGCGAAGTCCGTCGGCAATTACGATCTCCTGGAGAAGATCGCCGAGGGCGGCATGGGGTCGATTTATCGCGGCCGGCACCGCGAGAGCGGCAACATCGTCGCCATCAAAGTTATGGCGCCCCATCTGACGCAGAACCCTTTGCTGCTCAAGCGTTTCGAGCAAGAGTTCCGTGCGGCCAGTCGGCTCAATCACCCCAACATCGTCCGTGCCCTGGATTACAGCGATAACGGCAGCACTCCTTACCTCGTCATGGAGTTCGTCGAAGGCGAGTCGCTGGGACAAAAACTGGAACGCGAAGGGCGCATGTCCGAAAGCGATGCCATCCGTCTCATCACCCAGGTGGCCCGGGGTCTGCACCGCGCCCACAAGCAAAATCTGGTCCATCGCGATGTCAAGCCGGACAATATTCTTGTCACACCCGATGGCATCGCCAAGCTGGCCGATCTGGGGCTGGTCAAGGAGACCGAGACAGACCTGAATCTCACGCGAACCGGTCGGGGTCTGGGCACGCCGCACTTCATGGCGCCGGAGCAGTTCCGCAACGCCAAAAACGCCGACACTCGCTGCGATATTTACAGTCTGGGCGCAACGCTGTATCAGATGGTGACCGGCGAATTGCCGTTTCGCTCCAACGGCCCGCTCGATGCCTGGATGAAGAAGATCCACAATGAGCTGGTGCCGCCGCGTCAGATCGTGCCGGACTTGTCGGAGCGTCTGGATTGGGCCATCCGCCGGGCCATGAGCGCTGACCCGGACAAACGACCCGCATCGTGCCGCGAATTCGTCGAGGATGTGACCGGCAAAAGCACCCGGCGTCTGCCGTCGGCTGACAACAGCGCTCCGCAGCAAGAACTGTGGTATCTCGTGTACAAAGATGAGACCGGCATACCGCACACAGTCAAGGGCACGGTTTCCGCGATTCGGCGTTCCCTCAAGGACGGCCTGTTGGGCGATGCCAGCAATGTGCGGGCCTCCCGATCCAAGGCCGGCCCGTTTGAGCCGTTGCACAGTTATCCCGAGTTCCGTGACCTAGTTGTGGAAGCAGCGCCCTTGAATGGGATAAAGCCCCAGTCCTCTGGTCGCCTGGCCGTTCCCACTACCGAGCAAACCGCGGAGCCATCTCAACCGCTCAAGCAAGGTTCCCCGCAAACGCCGCCGCAGACCATGACGCCGACCGTACCGCCCAAACCGCTCATCACGCTCCGCGATGTTCCGCCCTCGACGAACCGAGAAGCGCTGAAGTGGGTAGTGTTCTTCGCTCTGTTTTTCTTCACCGCCGTCATCGCTTCTTTCTGGTTCTTTCAGCGATAGCACAGGCAAGGGCCGCCCGCAGCTTTCGCGTTCTTCTATTTCTTTTTGTCCTTTTCTTCCCCTTTTTCGTCCTTGGACTCTTCCTTGAGGATTTTGCCGTCCCGGTCAAGAACGACCTCGACTTTTTTCTTGTCCTCGGTCACGAGCAGCACTTCGTAATTGGTTTTGCCGTCCTCGGTGATTTCCTCGACGATTTTGAATTCCGCCTTGGGATACTTCTTGTCAATCGCTTCCGAGACCGGGCGCGGCAAATCCTTGCTGGAGATGCTTTTCTCGATGGAGACGATCTTGCCCTCCGGTGTAACGGAGACGTCGATGGCATGGCCCTTTTCCTTCAGGTTGATCTCGTAGATGAGCTTCCCCTGATCCTTCTCCGTCTGAGCGCTGACCAACTCGGCGTCCTTGAATTTGGCTTTGACCGCCTTGAGGACAGCCTCCGGCACTTTGTCGAGCGCCACTTTTTCTTCTTTTTCGTCGTCACGCGCCACGAGACAGGCCGTGACCAGCAAGAGTACACCCATCGCCAGCGGACCACGAAATTGTCGCATTGGATTCTCCCCAGTCAAAAGCCTCGACCGATGGTCGATATCCCGAATCAGACCGCAGCACAAAGAGTGCAGTATACTCGAGACGATTAAAGAGAGCGTGAGGAGATGATAAAATCCGTTTTATCTTCAACTCTTGCTTGGCACGACTCTGGCATTAATATCAGACCCCGCCTTTGCTAAAATTCTGGCGTGAGCGAAGGAGATCACATGGACGAACGTATGCGCATCTGCTTGTGGGTATTGGGGGGCGGCGGTTTTTGCGGCGTATTGGGCGGTATATTCGGCTCCTTGGCGGCGGCATTGTATGCGCGGAACGGCGGCGCAGCCGGCACGCGTCTGGCACGCAATGTCGTAGAGAATTTGCTGCGATCGGGAGATCGTCCACCCTCGCCCACACTTCACGCCGCGATCATTGGGGCCGCGGACGGTTTTTTCTTCCTGGGCATCTTCGGACTCATCGCCGGCATGTTTCTAGCGAAAAGCGGCCGGTCGGCAAGCGAAATGTTGATTCCTCTAATGACGGGTAGCGTGTTTCTAGTCGGCGGCGCTATCATTTTTGGCGCAATGGCTTATGTTCTGACGTATCGTGCTATGGAGTTTCTGTATGGTTGTGCCGGCGGCCTTCTTGGTGTACTTCTGACCTTTTGGCTTTTTGATTCCAATTCCTTTGCACTGGGTTTTTGTTACGTGGCCGGTTCGAGTATGGGAGTGCTTCTTTGTCGCGCTGTCCGCGCCTATTCACCGAAGTTTAATCCACCCCGCGTCGCGAAGGCAATGTCTCAGCCGCGCTCCGATGCCGGCACCGACATCACCAACTCTCCGCCTTCGTCATCAAACGACGATTTCTTTCACAAGCCGGACCCCTTCAAGAACCATTAGCCAATTGAGACTGCCGCACTAGACAGACAGCAGCGATTCCAGTCGTAATTCCAATTCGGCACGCGTCAGTCCGCGAATGAGAAAGCGTTTGTCGCGGCTTGTCTGTCCGCCAATCAATTCGATTTGCGAACGCTTGACGCCTAGTGATTTTCGCAGCACCTCGATGAGAGCCTGATTGGCTCGCCCATCCTCCGGTGGCGCGGTTACGGCGATCTTGAGCGCTCCCGCTTGTTCGCCCTGCACGCCGGCTCGCCGTGCTCCGGGCTGTGCTCGCACCGGCAACACACATCCCTCGGCAAGTTCGGTAACCGCAATCATCCTTCGATTCCCTCGAACAGGATCGTCCCCAATCGCACCAGCGTTGCTCCTTCCTCGACGGCAATCTCGAAATCGTTGCTCATACCCATCGACAGATGCGGCAAGGGTCGGCCTAACTCCGTCGCTAGTTGATCGCGCAATTTCCGCAGCGCCGCGAACGTCGGCCGTGTCCGTTCCGGATCTTCCTCATACGCCGCCATCGTCATCAATCCCTCGATGCGGACATATTTCAGCACCGCGAGCTTTGTCGCTAATCCCGATACGTCCTCGGGTGTGAACCCGTGCTTGGTTTCCTCACGGCTGGCGTTAACTTCCAGTAATGCGTCCAGCGTACGCGATGCCTGCCGGCACGCTTGTTCCAACGCCTCCAACAAACGCAGACTATCGACCGAATGAATGCACTCAATAAGCGGCAAGGAGCGTTCAATCTTGTTGCGTTGCAGATGGCCGATGAGGTGCCAATGCACATTCGTAACAACAGCGGCCTTGCGCCACAATTCTTGTGGCCGACTTTCGCCGAGATGATGGACGCCCAACTCCGGCAACAACGCGGCGACCTCGGTGGAGACGGTCTTGGTGACGGCGACAAGTGTAACTTCGCTCCGCGCCCGACCCGCGCGGCGGCAGGCGGCAGACAAACGCTTCTCCACCGCGGCCAAGTTGTCGGCGATCCGTTGTCGGCTATCGGCCATGCTCGTCCTCGTTTCTATGCTCTCCATATAATACTCCCTCTGTTGTTAGCTGGGGAATCTTTGTGCTTTTGTGGTGATTATTGCGATGGCTGACATTCGCGCATTCCGCGCCTTCCGCTACGACCTGGGCCGCGTCGGCAATCTCAGCGACGTGATCGCACCCCCGTACGATGTGATCGATCCTGCTTTGCAGCAGGCTCTCTACGACAAAAGCCCCTACAACGTCATTCGCCTGGAACTCAACAAGGAAGAGCCGAGCGATAACGAAACCGAGAATCGCTACACGCGCGCCGCTCGCTTCCTGCGCGATTGGCAACGCGACGACATCTTGATCCAGGATTCGGCGCGCAGCTTATATGTGTATTATCAAGACTTCGAAGTCGAGGGCCGCCGCTATACACGCCGGGGTTTTCTGTCGCGCGTCCGCCTGGAACCGTTCGGCGCAGGCCGCATCTATGCCCACGAGGAGACGCTGGCTGGACCCAAAGCGGATCGCCTGAAACTCTTCCACGCCACCGCCATGAATCTCAGTCCGATCTTCGGCCTTTATCCCGACCCGGATAGCGAGGTCATGAATCGGCTCGACGCTCTCGTCAGCCGCACGCTGCCGATTCAGGCGACGGATCATCTCGGCGTCGTCAGCCGCCTGTGGCCCGTCACCGATCAGCACGTCATCAGTGCCGTCACCGGCTTGCTCGGGCCCAAACCGGTCTTCATCGCCGACGGCCATCATCGCTACGAAACCAGCTTGCGTTATCTGGAAGAGCGGCGCGCCGCCGGTGAGGTCCGCGACGAGGAAGCGCCGCCCAACTTCACACTAATGATGCTCGTCGGCATGAGCGATCCCGGCTTGATTATCCTGCCGACGCACCGGCTCATCTCCGGCCTTCCC
>Ga0070739_10003821_pt1 | contig 18377 bp, 18 predicted proteins | sample Coa_R1_7_FD_66445 | JGI IMG/M metagenome (GOLD analysis project Ga0070739, IMG submission 66445) | Surface soil microbial communities from Centralia Pennsylvania, which are recovering from an underground coalmine fire - Coalmine... | ecosystem: Environmental > Terrestrial > Soil > Unclassified ... | reverse complement strand
GGGCGCGCCCGCACCGGCAGCCTGGATTGCGCCATGTACGTCTTGATGGCGGTCAATTGCGATTCCGGCACCGTGAAGGTTACGTAGATCGGTTCCATCTGCGTAATCGTGACCAGCTCCATGTTGTTGGCCGTCACCACGTTGCCCTGCTTGACCGAGACGTTGCCGGTCCGGCCATCGATGGGCGAGACGATCTTGGTATAGCTGAGCTGCACCTCGGCGTTTTCGACCGCCGCCTTGCTGGCTCCGATGTTGGCCGCGGCGCTTTCGATGGTCGCCCGGTCCGCGGCCACGGCCTGCGCGGCCGCGTCGGCCGTCGCCTTGAGCTGCTCGGCCTGATCGCGGGAGACGATTTTCTGCTCGTAGAGCTGGGTGTAGCGCGCCGATTGCGCCTGGGCGTAGCGGGCTTGCGCCTCATCGCGCGCCAGATTGGCCTTGGCCTGCCCGGCCGCAGCCTCGTCACGGGCCAGGTTTGCCTTGGCCTGATCCAAGGCGGCCTGCAGCGGACGCGGGTCGATGGTGAAGAGGAGATCGCCCTTCTTGACGAAATCGCCCTCGTGGAACAGCATGCGGTCGAGCTGTCCGGTGACCTGAGCCTTCACCGAAATCGTCGAGTAGGCCTCGACATTGCCGATGACCTGGACTTCGACCGGCACATTCTTCTGCTTCGCGACGGCCACGGTCACCGGGACATCGCCGCCGCCCATTCCCTTCCGGCCGCCCCTGCCTCCCCCGCCACCGCCGGGCGCCGCCGCGCTCGCGCTGGCGCCCTGGTTCGAGCAGCCGGCCAGAGCCATGGCCGCCGCGGCAAGTGCAAGAATATAAAGCGATTTAAACGATCCCGCCCGGCCAGACCGGAAGGGAGAGGATATCGGCATAAGAGTTACATTGTACTGGCGAATGGCTACAGAGTATAGTTACGCCCCAAGGCGGACCGGCGCAAAAAACCGGAACTTTCCTACAGTTTCGGTTGCGGAGGCGGAAGTTCGCGGGCGGCTACGGTATCGGAGAAGCCGATGCGCTTGTGGGAGCCGTCGCAGAAGGGCTTGTCCGCGGAGTGGCCGCAGCGGCAAAGAGAGATGACTTTCCGGCCGCCGAGCCCGAAGGGAGCGCCGGACGGGTCGACGATCTCAAAGTCGCCTTCAATGCGGAGAGAACCGTTGTGATTGCAGGTGATTTTCGTGGGCATCTCCAGGAGGATAGCATCCTCGCGGAGCGGCTCGGCGGCTTGTGGCCTACAACCTGCTATGGGCCTTCAACCAGGCGGCCGCACCGGCAACCGCACGGTCGCGTTGTTCGATCGACATCTCCTGCGAAACGCCGAACCTGGCGCCTGAAATCTGCTGAACTACCCCGGCCGCGGCATCGCAATAACGGAACGTTCCGAACCCGTAGCGCCGGTCGTCGATCAGGATCGCCGCCAGTCTCAACTCGCGAGGATTCTGCGCATACGCCGCTGCGCTCCACAAGGCTCTGTAACGGGTCTCGTCTTCCCGCTTCCATCGCGCGAGCAGAGATGCCAACCCCTCAAACTGGCGGTCGTTCCCCTCCTTCAGGATCAGGTGAGCCGCGGCTTGCAGCTCCGGGGAGTAGACGGTGAACCTGTTCACGATTCTCTGCGCCAGCTCCAGAGCTTCGGGCAGGACCGCGCGCTGGCCCGCATTGGTGACGATATAGGCCACCGTCATGGAGCCGGGCTGGTCGCGGCGCATCGCGGCGTTCAGGCCGTCGATCAGGACAGTGGAATCTTTGAAATCGACGAGCGTGACCGCCGCGCCCCACGCGTACGCTCCGGAATTGCGCAGCAGGCGGCGGATCAAGCGATTCGGGTAATCGCGGCGGTCGCCCTTCCAAAGAATCCAGATGACCATGTGGCGGACATCATGGAACGGCGGCGAGGCTTCGCCATAGACCAGTTCCGAATTGTGGCGGGGGACGCCCAGGATTCCAAGAAACGCGCACCCGGCCTCCAGCCAGGCGTCATCATCGCGGCCCAGGGCGAGAGCGATAAGCCGCGGGAGCTCGTTCGGCACATCACCGGCAAAATCGGTGAGGTACGCCGCCGCCTGACTGCGCTGCCGTGCAGTGCCATGGGCCAGCACGTGGGCGAGCTCGCGAAATAGGAAGCCCGCCGGCGTGGCCGGCGGGCCGCCGAAACCTGGATTGCCGGGCAGCGCCGCGACAATCGGATTCCAGGCCGGATCTCGTCGGATGGTCCACAGCCCATTGCTGCGAGCCAGCGGGAAGAGATACGTCTGTCCCGGCTGAAGATCGATGATGACCGGGGGCCCGGAATAGCCTCCGGCGCCGCTGATTTCGGGGTTGGCGTAGTGGATCGCGATCCGGGAGCCGCTCTCGAACGGCTGGGCCGCCGTGCCGGGGACGTTGCGGCGAACCAGGATTCGGGCCTCGAACCGCTGCTCCTCCCACGGAAAGCGCCGCTCGCCGGCTGGCACCGGGCCGAGCTTAACGACCTCCTCGACGGTGCCAACGGCCAGGACCGGGATCTCGTTCAGGCTGGCGAAGCTTCTCGGCGCGGCGGGCCACGACCGGAGCGCCGGCGCCAGCGCCAGCAGAGCGAGAACCGGAGCGGCGGCCTTCATCGTGTGCTGGCCGGCCGCGGCTACTGCTTCTTGGTTGGCGTCGGCGGCGCCTTCGGGTCCTCGACGACCTCGCCGTAGTGGATCGTCGATTTGCCTTCGTACTTCTTGTAGTCCTGGTACTTCACGGTCATGCGGATGTGCACGTTGTCGCCGTTCTTGAAGTGCAGGACATCGTCGGCGTGGGTGTAGGTCGGGAACCAGTATTTGCCGTCGATCTGCTCGCGGTAGGTCTCGAATTTCGGAAATTCCTGGTTCTTACTGCTGCCGCGCTTCAGCTCGCCGACACCCTTGCCGTAGGTCTTGACGATCTGGAAATCGCGGTCGTCGACCCAGATCTGGCCTTCGAAATACCGCTTGCCCGGCGTCAGCTTCTTCGGCTTCACCGAAAACGTATAGCAGCCGATCTCGTCGATCTTCTCCCGCCCCAGGTAGTTGATGTTGTACTCGGGGATTTCCGGCGTGGTCAGCACGAACGGCTGGACGTTGCGCAGATCCTGCTCGTCTTCCGGCATGAGCTGGATCTGCCGCAGGCTGACCACCGGCGCATAGACCACCTTTTCCATGCGCTTGCCTTCGGGCGAGAAGATAATGTCTTCCACCATCTCCCACTTGCCGCCGGTCGGATTGCCGCCGGCATCGAGCTCTTCCAGCTTGACGCTCTGGCGGTAGGTGTAGTTGTTGCGCGCCTCGGAGAACTCGAGCTCCTTGGCGGCGAACTTCTGGATGATTTCCTGCGGATTGACGTTATCGGTGTCGGCAGCCCAAACGGGCAGGCAGACCGCGGCGAGCGCGGCGGAGACAATCAAATTGCGCATTTGCCCCTCAAAAATAGGGTAGGACTCCCGGCGGCCCGATGCAATACCGGCCAGGCCGTAGACCCACTGTACTTGGACGCCGCTAGCGGCCCAACAGTTTCTTAGCGATCGTCACCAATTGTATGTTGCTGGTGCCCTCGTAGATTCGTCCGATCTTGGCGTCGCGGTAGAGCTTTTCGACGGGGTAGTCCTTGGTGATCCCCACGCCGCCGTGCACCTCGATCGCCTTCGACGCGGCCTTTTCCGCGACCTCCGAGCTGTAATACTTCGCCATAGCGGCCTCGGTGAGGAACGGCATGCCGGCATCGCGCAGCCGCGCCGCGTTGTACACCAGCAGGCGCGCCGCCTCGATTTCCGTGGCCATGCGCGCCAGTTCGAACTGCACGCCCTGAAACTCGCCGATGGTCCTGCCGAACTGCTTGCGCTCGCGGGCGTACGCCAGCGCATGTTCGAGGGCGCCGCGGGCCAGACCGATCATCTGGGCGCCGATGGCGATGCGGCCCTCGTTGAGCGTCTCGATCGCGATCTTATACCCCTGTCCGACCTCGCCCATCACGTTCTCGCGCGGCACGCGGCAATTGTCCAGGATCAGCTCGCAGGTGGAAGACGCGCGGAGACCGAGCTTGTCCTCTTTCTTGCCCACCTGGAATCCCGGGAAGCCCCGCTCGATGAGAAATGCCGTCACGCCCTTGTAGCCGGCCTCCGGTCTGGCATTGGCAAATAACAGGAAAAAGCCGGATTCGTTGGCGTTCGTGATCCACAGCTTGCGGCCGTTGAGCAGGAAATGATCGCCGCGATCCTCGGCCCGCGTGGCCATGGCGAAGGCATCCGAGCCGCTGCCGGCCTCGGAGAGAGCATAGGAGGCCACGGTATCCGCCGCCAGGCGGGGCAGGTATTTCGCCTTCTGCTCGGCCGTCGCCCAGCGCAGCAGCGCGTTGTTGCAGATGGTGTTCTGCACATCGACGATCACGCCTGCCGAGGGGTCGACCGCGGAGAGCTCCTCGACCGCCAGGATCGCCTGGAAAAACGTGCCGCCCTGCCCGCCGTACTCCTCGGGGATCTCGATCCCCATCAGGCCCATCTCGAAGAACTGGCGGATGATCTCTTTGCGGAAAACGCCGGCTTCATCCATTTCCCGCACGTACGGCCGGATCTCGTCACGGGCGAACTTGCGCACGGTCTGCTGGAAGAAGCGTTCGTCCTCGGAGAGTGCCGTGAGCGGCAGGTGCCCTGCGGCTTCGGTTTGCGGCGCGGCTGGCATAGTCAAAGTGTAGCGCCGCGGAAGGGGAACATTGCTGGCGGCAAGGTACAAATCCGCAATCTTCGACAGGGTACCCAATCGCAACGCCCTTGGCTACCACCAGCAGCTTGAGCGCCTCAGCTATTTCGGTTGCATCCATGGCAGATACCGCCCGAAATTCTTCGAGCGGATGCCTTCGGCTACAAACTTCGCCTCGTCGGAGTCCTCGGCCTACTTGCTTGATTGCACCAGGATGACATCATAGGCCCACTGTGCGCGCCCGCCGCCGTCACCTTGCCCCTTGCCCCGTTTCGGATCGGCCCAGGTGATTTGCGCGCGATACCGGAAGCGGTTCCCGTACTGGTCGGTCCAGTTGTCGGGAAAGTAGTGCGTGGAAATCGCTGTGATACCGGCCTGCTGCATCGTGAGCAGTTCGCCCGGCTCCGATATGCCGTTATGGTTTTGATCGACCCATACACGTAGACGGGAAAAGATGTAGTCGTGCGCGTCGATCTGCCCGTCGCCGTTGCCGTGGAAACCGACGGTGTCGTACATCGCCAGCGCCTTGAATCCCAGGCGCGCAGTGGCTGGCGCCGGTTGCGGCGTCACGTTGCTGAACAACTCCTGCCCGCTATCGATCTGACCGTTCCGGTTGAGGTCGAAAGCCAGCCAGCCAATACGCGCGCCCCTCGTGGTCCAGGAGAGTTGAACCGGACTCCGGGTACCAAAGAAATCGAAGCGGACGCCATCGGCAGCGCTGGTCAGCGGGAAGGCGCTGCCGTCCAGGCTGACTATGACCGGGTCTGTGGACTGCTCGCACCAGTATTCGTACCCGAAAAACGTCCAATTCTGGGTGCACACTTCGCCCGACGGGCAGCCTCCGCAGGGATCGCCTCCGCCGCCGCCACCGGCACATGGATCGTCGCAGGTCCCGTCGCAGCCGACGGTGCCGCAAGTGCCGCAGCTACTCCCCTCGTTACAGGCGCACTCGTCGCAACTGTTGGGGCCGCAGCAGGTACCCTGGCCGTAACAGGGATCGTTGGGATCGGTGCACCCTGGCCCGCTCGAAGTAGCGCTGCAACAGCCCTGAATACACATATAACCCTGACCACCGCTACAGTCCGTGTTCACATCGCAGTCGTTAGGGCACGAACCGTCGCAGAGGTAGGTCGTCGTCGATCCGCACGCGTTCGTGCAGAGTTGCCCGTACTTGGAGTCGCAGCACTTTCCGTCGACGCAGATGCCGCTCCAGCATTCGGGATCGGCCAAGCAGGATCCGCCGGTGCCGTTGGGGCAGCTTGGGTCGTTTCCATTGACGGCAGGATAGCTGATCGTGCCAGGAGGTGCCGACGGGGCAGGACGCGCCTGCCGAGCCGCAGCTGTTGTCAGTGGCCGTGCCGTTGTTCGACGTCTTGCCCTGCCCCTCGGGGAATGTGGGCACAGTCTCGTAATAGGTGTTGCTCCCTCCAGGGCAACACGAATTGCACGTATAGGGGTCGTCCTCCATTGCCCAGGATGCCGCGCATGGATTGCCGGAAGTGCCCTGGGCGTTTGCCGTCACCGTTCCGCTTTGGTGGAGGATCACCAGCATACCCGCCGAAATCAGGATCAGATTTCGAAGCCTCTTCATCGCCTGCCTCCTATTTCGGTCGGACCGGCGTCCACTGCCCCCATCGATATCCGGGAACGGGCCAGTTATCATTGGACCTACCGGGAAAATATGACTGCGCCTGGTAAATCCAACGGCCGGGATGCTCAGGATCGGGAACCGAGTACCGATGAAACCCCCACCTCATCCCGTCGTCAAAAAAGAATTCAACTGCGCCGATCTCGATCCGTGTCGGTACCCAGCCTGGCTTCACAGCATCGCGGCTCCGCCCGATTGCTTCCGCGTAATCGGCTGCGTGGATTACCAAGTACTTGCCTGACTCCAGTGAAACCGGTTGCTCGCCCGGACGGTGTGGGAAGGGTTGTCCATTGGACAGAAAGTCGTTTGGCGGGACCATACCGAAATCAACGTTAGTGACGTTGATTGGCGCCGTCGGCCCGTTCTTCGATTCCGGGTAGCGGAGAGCTAGGCGCCCATAGGCGATAGCCTTGTCGGTCCGGTTGAAAAGCTGGATGTCGAGTTTCTCGAGCCAATCGTCACCCCATTCGAAGGGTGTTATGGGTTGGAACTGCGGCAGTCCAGGGGGATTCAGGAGATGACACTGCACTTCGTACCCATTCACGGTCACCTTCGTGATCATCACGGGATCCTTGTCGTTCGGCGGATCCACCTCGATCTGCCGCTGAGCGGCTCCGGCCACTGCGAATGCCACCGCGGCAGCCGGGAGGAGAGTCAGCAACCTTCTCACGGGTTACCCCTTTCTCAGTGTGCCCAGGACACGCTCCTGTTCCTGGTCCTGAAGTTTACCCATCCAGACGGCGTCACCACACCCTTGCCGTCGACCAACAAGATGGTCGGTGTTCCCCGCACGCCGATCCGGTCAAGCGAGAGTTCTTTCACCTGGTCCACGCGCAAGTCCGCGGACTTCAGGTATTGCTCGGCCTCGGTGGTCGGCGGCGGCAGCACAGCGATTATTTTCATTCGGCCGCCGAGCTCTTGCCGGAGGCGCCGGTAGAACGGTTCACTCTCCCTGCAAAAGTGGCAGGTCGTCGAGATTGCGAGTACCAGCGTTTTTTCGTTGCTGGCCCAGTCCACGCCCGGTAACTTATCTTTCAGGCTGGTCCCAGCCGCCACAGACGCCACCGTCGGCGCGGCAGGCCGGACCGGCGCGGTAACTCGCTGGGCCGGCAGGAGATATAGCTTGACCAACACGACCGATAACAGGGTCGCCACGCAGACGGTCGCAATGTTCGAAACCGCCTCGGTCTTTTCGTGTAAGCTCATCCACTCACCTCGAGCTTAATGATATCTTCAGGCGTAGTATGGGCCCATGGGAACGGGGGGGGAATAGGGGATATACCCGAGTCGGGTACCGGTCTGCGCTTGCGAGACCCTGACGCCATTGCCATGGACGCGCGGAGTGGAAAGGCTAACGTAGCTTAGCTATAGCTAGCTAAGCTGGAATAGTGATGGTAGCAGCGGCGGCCATGATGCTCCCCCTGTCGTGGTCCGTTCGGCAGCCAGCATCGTGCTCTGGGCGGCTGCGCTGCTCGGGGCATTTACCATAGGTCTGTTGTACATCACCGCCTGCATCGCCGCACTGGCGGCCTCCTCTCAGTAAGAGCAGTCCCGCAAGTCAGCGCAGCAGGACGGCCCCCAGCACTGACTGTTACCCGCTACGCCCCTCTGGAGGCGCGGATCCGAACTGCCGTCTCGCCGGCGCCATCCGACCGTCCGAAGGCGTAAGGATCGGCCTGCATCAGCATTCCCGCTGCGGGCGAGCGCCCCTTGAAAATCGAGCGGGCTCGCTCGTTCGCCGCCTCCGCCAGCAAGGCGCAGGCCTCCCGCTCGGCCGCTACTCGGCTTCGATCCGGTGCGCCACGTCGTCGTCGGGCAAGACGCGCCATCCCGAGCACAACGAGTGCCGCGCCCACCTGTCCCGCCGCGGCTGATTCGGGAGCGGCAGATGCTCCCGGGCTGAAGGCGAGGAACCCCGGTTCCCAGAGTCCCTTGCCATAGGGCACGAGATCGCCGCGCTGGCTCCCGCTCCCGTTGAAATTCGCCGCCTGCCCCTGGCTCGCTCTGTCGGTCTCGTAGAGGCCGCCGCCAGGGCCCAAAGCGAGGCCCATCGGCTGATCCAAGATCGCCGCTGAAGGCCGCCAGATACGCTCCGATCGAGCTGAACTTGAGAATCGTGTCTGTGGTAACGTCGGCAACGAAGAGATTTCCCGCGGCGTCGAAAGCGGGGTCCTGCGGGTTTTCAAGCGGGCTCGAGGCAAACTGCTTGTACGTGCCCGACGGATCGAACTGCGCGATCTTCCCGGTCTCGGCGACATACAGACTGCCGCCCGAGAACCGGTCCTATTTCGCAGGACCGACGGTCTCGACGACCTTCTTCGCGAGATCCTGCATGGAAGCGTCTTCGATGATGAAGTGCGCGTCGCAGACCGGGTTCCCCGCGACGAGCACCGTCCACGTGGCCCCCAGCACATAGGGGGAAGTCAGCCACACCCGATTGGGCGACTCCTCCAGCACCTTGGCCCGTTTGTCGAACTGCATGGCGACGGCCTTCGCGCGGTCGAGAGGCTGCCCCGGCGGATGTTCCTGGATGCTGACCGAAAGCTTTCCATTCGGCGACTTCATGTGGCCGGTCTGTCCAACCGTGCGGTCCGCCTCCGTGTCGCCGACCCAATCCGGCGGCACCGCAAGCTGGCAGGAGCCGCCACCCCCGCGATCGCTGGGCGAGGCGGTGCGTGTCTGCCGCTGCGGAGATTTCACGACCTTCCATCCTGACGGCACGTTCGCCGCGACCGATGCGCACGAAAGAAGGAGAATCGATACAAAAATCCGCATGCGCACAGAATATAAGCGGGCCTCGCCGCCCGGCGTCGCCAGCTCCGGCCTCCTGTGTGCGGCGCTTCACATGGATCCAGACTTCCGGCAGGCCTGGCCGCTAGAAACGTTCTACGGGACCGGCCAGTCTCGATCGCATAGTCGCATTCGGGGGAATCGCGACATCCTCCATGACGCGCAGCTCGACTCGCGTTTCGCCCTTGAATGCGGGCCGGGGACCGCGTGCCGGCAAGGTCAGCACTTTGACGGGCCACAGAATCGGAATACTCCACTCCAGCGCGTCGCGCGTGGCGTGCCCGCGGCCGTGGATTTTGCCCGCTCCGTCCACCTTGTAGCGTCCGGCAGAGATGACTTTGGCATCGAGGGGAAAGACGCCGCCGGGCAGCGTCAGGCTGGTGAACTCCAACTGGATCCACCCCTTCCCGACGAAATGCCCCGGGTCGCGATAATCCCTGAGGCGGGCGGACAGGTACGAGCCCTGTGTGATGAGCGGCCGTCCGAAGACTTCGATGCGGCTGATGTGGCAGAGAATCGGGTCGCCGCGCTCCGCCGTTTTCGAAGAGAAGTTCGGCTCGTCGAGCGTGCAGCCCAGCAATGTCCCGGCCGGCAGGATCGACTCAGGCTGTCCGAGGCCGACCGCCGGCAAAACGCAAAGCAGGAATGTGCAGACACACAGATTCTTTCGCATAGAGAACCGCCTTTGCCAATGAAACCGATCGCTGCGGAGCCGGCGCTGGGGTGGTAGTTCAGAGCGAAGTGGAGCGCCAGTCACTGCATCGGGAGGTGACCGAGCCGCCGGTGCAACGCGAACCGATAGGCCGAGACTACACCCTCCGCGGCCGGTTGGCAACGGCGCCCGGCCGGCGAGTGCGTGCAATGTCTCATTGGGCGCGACGGGCCGCGCCTAAGCCTGGTGCACCGGCTCCAGTTCGCGCCACGAGCGGCCCTGGGATGCCGCCACGCCGCCGTGGGTGACGTAGCCGTTGTAAGTGTTGACGCCCTCCCGCAATGCCGCGCGGCGTTCGCAGGCGCCTTCCAGGCCATGATTGGCGAGCTCGAGCAGGTAAGGAAAAGTGGCGTTGGTCAGCGCAAAGGTCGAGGTGTGCGGCACCGCCGCCGGCATATTCGAGACGCAATAGTGCAGCACGCCATCCACAAAGTAAATCGGCTCGGTGTGGGTGGTCGGGTGCGAGGTCTCGAAGCAGCCGCCCTGGTCGATCGCGACGTCCACCACTACGGCGCTGCGTTTCATGTTGGCGATCATCTCGCGCCGGACGAGCTTGGGCGCCGAGGCGCCGGGGATCAGCACGGCGCCGATCACGAGATCGGCGGTCTTGAGCGTCTCCCCGATGGTCCACGCATTCGACGCCAGCGTCACCACCTGGCCGTTGAAGATGTCGTCAAGCTCGCGCAGGCGGTTGAGATTGCGGTCGATGATGGTGACGTGCGCACCCAGGCCGAGCGCGATCTTCGCCGCGTTGGTGCCGACGATGCCGCCGCCCAGGATCACCACATTGCCCGGCGCCACGCCCGGCACGCCGCCGAGCAGGATGCCCCGCCCGCCGTTCGGCTTTTCGAGATACTGCGCGCCGACCTGCACGGACATCCGCCCCGCCACTTCACTCATGGGCGTCAGCAGCGGCAGCGAGCCGTCGCTTTCGCGAATGGTCTCATACGCGACGCCATTCACGCGCGCCGCGAGCAACTGGTCCGTCAATTCCGGCAGCGGCGCCAGGTGAAGGTACGTAAACAGAATCAATCCGGGACGGAAGTACGGATACTCGGCGGGCTGCGGTTCCTTCACCTTCACCACGAGGTCCGCTTTGGCCCAGACGTCGGCCGCGCTGTTCAGGATCTCGGCGCCGGCTGCGAGGTATTCGCGGTCCGGAATCGAGCTGCCCTCACCGGCATGGGTCTCCACCAGCACATCGTGGCCCGCTTCGCGCAGGGCCGTCACGCCGCTGGGCACCAGCCCGACGCGTGTTTCATGATCCTTGATCTCACGGGGAACGCCAATGATCATTTCGATTCTCTCGATCCCAGGGTAGCACCGCACGGCTGCTGCTGAGGTCAGGATGAGACCAACGCGGCGGTAATGAACGGGCAGCGGCGAAGCACCGCGAGCCGCAGCCGCAAGGGCCGCCATCGCGATCGTTAGGCCGTGGCTCTTCACCACAGAAACATGCGGCGGTGCCGGAGCGCCGCCGCATTCTTCTCCTCCGAATTCCCGGTTGCCGGCCGCTACTCATCCGCCTTGGTAAGCGGTACGTTTACTTGCGACATGCGTTTGTCGCCGGACGGCAACTTGAGGGAGGGGAAGCTGTAGGCTATTTCGCTCGTGCCGTCCCACAAGCCGTTGAGCGCGCAGACGCCGCCGTTGCACTCGAACGAGACAACCGGCCTGCCGGTGTCGCGCCATGCCTTCGGCGCATCGGCTTTGCGCACCGCCAGCAGGATGCCCGTGGTGCGCACATCGGTGTTGTAGAGTTCGAGCACCTCGGCGCTCCCGGCGCGCGCGATATGCACGCGGTACGTGCCCGGAACCATCAGCTTGTTCTGCACATGGAAGGAAAGCGGGATTTCCGCCACGTAGGTTTGCGCCGAAGCGCTGCCGGCCGCGGCCGCCACAGCAGCCGCCGCGATCATCCAACGGGTGAAATTCGTTTTCATCATCGTCGTCATCCTCTCTCGGGCTGCCCTGCGTGGGTCCCGGTTTCGCGCGTTCCGAATGCATCCGCAGGCCCAATCGCGCCGCGCTCGAAACACAGAACTTACCGCCCGCCGAACGCCAACCGCGCGCCCTCCGGTTCATGGCCGCGAACCGTCCGGTTCACGGCTCGCCATTCTGGTAAACTGGCACCCTGATGTTTCCGCAGCACGGGCCGGAGGCGGAGGCGGCCGCTCATCCGCTCCTCGATGCCTGTGCCCTGCTCTTCCTCTTTCGCGCCCTCGCCCGCGCGCAGGACGAGGACCAGCGCATCGTCTTCGAGAACCAGATCATCCGGCTGATCGCCGACCTGGTTCCCTGCTCCGGCGGCGCCGTGATCCTCGGCGAGACCGATGCGGACATCCCCAACGACTGTGTGGCTCTGCCGATCTATGTCCGGGACAAGACCGGCGGCCTGCTGGCCATCTGGTTTCCGGCCGAGGAGAGCCCGCGGCTGGCGGCACACCGGGACGTCCTGGCTGCCGTCGCGACATTGGCCTCGGCGGCGCTCGAAAATGTGCGCGACGTGGAAACGCTGCGCACGGAAAACCAGCTTCTGCGCGAGCGGCTGGACCCCGGCGAATCCGGCATGGTCGGCGGGAGCCCGGCGATGGAGAAACTCCTGCGGATGATCGCGCGCGTCGCGCCGCAGGATACTTCGGTGCTCGTGCTGGGCGAAAGCGGAACGGGCAAGGAACTGGTCGCCCGCACGCTGCACCGCCTGAGCCCGCGCGCCGCCCGGCCGCTTGTCGCGATCAATTGCGCCGCGCTCACCGAGACGCTGCTCGAAAGCGAGCTCTTCGGCTACGAAAAGGGCGCCTTCACCGGCGCGGCCGCGCAAAAGAAGGGCAAGCTCGAAATGGCCGAGGGCGGGACGGTGTTCCTGGACGAGATCGGCGAGCTTGCGCCGCTACTTCAGGCCAAGCTGCTGCGAGTGCTGCAGCAGCGCGAGTTCGAGCGCGTGGGCGGGACCCGGACGCTGAAGCTCGACGTGCGGATTGTCGCGGCGACCAACCGCGACCTCGCGGCCGAGGTCCGCCGCGGCGCCTTCCGCGAGGATCTGTATCACCGGCTGAACGTGCTCAGCCTGCGGGTGCCGCCGCTGCGCGAGCGCCCTGGCGATATCCTCCCGCTCGCCCGCCACTTTCTGGTACGCGCCGCCGCCCGCTGCCGCCGCCGCGTCGACGGCATTTCGCCCGAGGCCGAACGGTATCTGGCGGCTTACGCGTGGCCCGGCAACGTGCGCGAGCTGGAGAACGCGATCGAACGCGCCGTGGTGCTGGGCGAAGCCAATCTGCTGCTGCCCGAAGATCTGCCGGAGAGCATCCTGGATGCCGCCACCGTGCCCCCCGTGCCCGGCGCTCTGCAGACGTCCATCGCGCAGACCAAACGCGACCTGATCCTCGCGGCCTGGCGCGAAACCGGCGGCGATCACAACCTGGCGGCGGCCAAGCTGAAGCTGCATCCGAATTCTCTGCGGCGGCTGATCCGTGTATTGGGGCTGCGGGAGATCCTGAGCGCCTAATACCAATACTTCGTCTGCTTCGTCCACGGCGAATTCGGGTAGCGCCGGTGCAGCAGATCGAAAGCTTCCCTGGAATACCCGCTGCTCTCTTTATCCGCGCCGAGGCCGTAGCGCGTGGCGCGCACGGCGAGGTGCAGCGCCTCCGGCACGCGCGGATCCTGCGGATGCGCGCGCGCCCAGGCGATCGCGGCGGCGCACAGATAATTGACACCATTGCCGGCCGTCTGTTCTAAGCGCGCCGACTGCTTCTCACCTTCGGCCCGATCGGCCGGCGGCAGGAAATCCGGCGGCCCGTTTTGGCCGCTCTCGTACAGCTCACCGAGCGCGGGCGGCCGGCCGATCAGCCACCAGTTATCGCGAAAATCGTCGAGCTTATCGGGCGCCTCACGGCGTGGAACGCCCGCGCGCAGCTCCGGGATCAGACCGGGCATGCGGAGCATCCAGAAGACCGCAGTAAACGCTGCCGCACGCGCATCGGATTGCGCCAGATAATCGCGCATTGCCGGCGCGAGGGCGGGGTTCAGTCCGGCTGCGCGGCGCGCCAGGGCGCGGGCGGCCGTCCGGTCGTCCAGCAGCACGGCGCGCGCCCAGCCCGCTTCCGCGATCTGCGCCTGGAACTCGCGCGGCAGCGCATTGCTGTTCGCCGCCGCCTCCCAAAGCCGCAGGGGAACCATGGTGTTCATCGGACGTGTGAAGTCCACGTCTAACGCCGCCGTCTGTTTCAATAATGCAGGCTGCCCTTCCAGCGGATCATCGGATCCCAAGAACTCGATCGCTACACCGACCGGCTTCCGAGGTCCGAAGCGCAGAAATTCATCCCAATCGCGCGCCAGCCGCAGCCGCTCGGCCCGCAGCAGATTGACCGTGGAATCGAGCTGCTTGGTTGCCAGCGCGCGGTTTGCCCATTCCCGCGCGGCATCGCTTTCGCCGCGGAAAATCTGGAGTCGAATGCCGTAATACGCCGCCGTCGCATAGGCCGGCGAGTCCGGCGCGATCTGGCGCGCCGCCGCGAGCAGCTCAGGCACCGCGGGGTCCGTGGCCTTCGCTGCCGTGAGCGCCGCCACCAGCCACGGCATTGACTTCGACTTCTGCCATCGCTCGATAGCATGCGGCGTGTTGCTCCGCTGAAATGTCCCGATCCAGTCCGTAATCTCGCTGGCCGCGGCCGGCACGTCGCGTTGTTTCTGCTCCTGCAAATCCCAGAGGTGGGTATAGTCGGTGACTGCCTTCCGGAAGTCGCCGCCCGGCCGCATCAGCTCGTTGCCGAGCTCGATCATGCGCTGCTCGGGATCGAGCGTCGCGCGGACAAACTCGATCAGCCCGCGCGCGGAATCATGCCAACGCGCCGCCGCCGGATCGGCGATCACCGCTTGCAGCTTCGCCTCGGCACGCTTCAGGCTCTCGGGCTGGCCGTTCACCGTGCCGTCGCGGATCAGCGCCCGCGCCGCGAGATAGTGCCCGCCATCGCGCCACGCCGACGCTGCATCTCCGGCGATGGCATCGAAATCCCGTTCCGCATCGGCGTACTTCCCGGCGTAGAACTCCGCCGCCGCGATCTGATATTGCCGGTCGGCCGCCAACAGCGGGTCGCTGCCACTCACAGCTGCGGGAATCGACGGCCCACCCGAGCAGTTCTCGAAGACCTGATCCTGTCCACGGACCCACTCCGCCACGTTCGGGCTGGCTACGCCCCATTTGGCGATGCGGTCCTGCAAGGTCGCCACCGCCGTATCGAATGCGGTATCGAGGCAGTTCGGAAAGAACTCCCACTGAGCGCCCGGCAACCGCTTGTAGGGATTGATCCCGGCCACCGGAGACGTCCCCGGCACCTGCTTCCGCGCGGTCAGCCAACGCCCGGTGGCGGTCCACTGATCGACCGGCCGCGTATCCCGCACCGGTTGCCGCGGCGCGACCGCCGCCCGCTCGGCATCCGTCAGAGGCACGCCCGCCAGATACCGGTACGCGATCACCAGCGGCTCGCGGTAAAACCCCGGCCGGATCACGCCGATCTCGCCGCGATCGAACCGGTCCACATCTGCGGCCGACTGCACCGGCCCGTGCACCGGCGCGTACTCGAATTCCGGGAAAAACGGCCCGCACGGCCACGTAAACACCGCCGCCAGCAGCGCCAGCGGCACGGCGCGCCACCACCACCTCATTGGAACCTCCCGGCAAATGCCACCGCCGCCCGGTACGCTTCCGGCGTCCACGGCCGCGGATGAAATACGAACACGCGCCGTCCGTGCGGAATCCGGTACGGCAGCTCGTCGCTAGCAACCCCCACGCTCGACCGGCAGACGCCGATCGAAAACTCCCGCACATCTCGCGGTTCGCCCTGCCCCATGCGGAACAGCATGGGCACCGCGTCCACCACCGCGAGCGAGCGCACCCACGGATCGCCAAGACACCACGAAGCCAGCGCCGTAATGCCCAGCGGCTTCCGCCCGGCGAGGCCGCGCCCGAGCCGCTCGATCAGCGCGCGGTACCAGGCACGCTCCGACTGCTTCGCGTCGAAGTCGATCTGCACCGCGCGCACAGCCGGATTGGCCGCGTCCGCCAGGATCGGCGCCGCCACATCTTCGATCCGCGGCAACTGCGGCGACCACGATTCGAGCCGCGTGACCGCCATCACGGCCGTCCCCGGCGGCACGGCGAGCGGCTGCAGCCGCGGCACGGAATTCACGAGCCCGTCGCGCCAGCTCACGGTCCGGGCCAGGTACGCGACACCCGCCGCGTGCGGATCGATAAACTCCAGGCGCTCGGGCCGCTCCCACGCCCAAAGCACGAGCCGCGGAAAGCCCGGCAGCGGATCGGCGACGCGGGCGCAGCCGGCGAGCAGCACGCACCACAGCACCGCAGCCAGCCGCATCACTCGCCGGCGTATGCGATCGCGAACAACCGCCGGAAGGGGAACAGGATGCGTCCGTCCGCCTGCGGCAAATAGTGCGGCTGCAGGGCTTCGTGATACTCCGCCAGGAATTGTTCGCGGTCCTTTTCCGAAGGGAGCACGTTGAGGAACGGCCGCAGTCCCGAGCCGCGGTACCATTCGACCACCGCGCGTGTCCCCTCGACCACGTGGATGTATTCCGTCTGCCACATATCGACGCGCGCGGCCCGCGGCGCCAGCAAATCGTAGTAGAACGCGATACCCTCGGCGTGCCAATCGGCCGGCGGCGCCGTAAACCGCGCCTTCCATTTGGACGACCGCGCCAGCTCGCGGATCAGCCGCTGCGCAGGCTGCTCCGAATAGGCCGGAAGCTGCACCGCGAGCGCGCCCCCAGGCGCGACGCGCGCGAGCAGCCGCGGGAAGAGCGACGCGTGGTCCGGCACCCATTGCAGCGCCGCATTCGAGAACACCACGTCGAACCGCTCTGCCTCCTGCTCCGCCCATCGCACGATGTCGCCTTGCACCCAAAGGGCCGCGGTTCCGCTGGTCCGCGCGGTGGCGAGCATCTCCTCGGAACTATCCAACCCGGCGATCTCCGCCTCCGGCCAGCGCTCCGCCAGCACCGCCGTGCTGTTGCCGGGGCCGCAGCCCAGATCGATGATCCGCCGCGGCAGCGCCACTTCCACGCGAGCGGCGAGGTCGCGGCAGGGGCGCGTCCGCTCGTCGGAAAAGCGCAGGTACCGCGCGGCGTTCCAGACAGGCATCGTTCTCGATCATACCTGCTGCCAATGGCATAATGAAACCGTGACTTCGATAGCAAGCGCCGTTTCCATCTCCCGGGATAACGAGAAGAACCCCTGGCTGGCGGCCGCCGCGCGGTTCGATGAAGCCGCCAATCGCCTCAACCTCGACGACGGTCTCCGCAAGGTCCTCGCGACGCCTTCGCGCGAGATCACGGTTCACATTCCCGTGCAGCTCGACGACGGCCGCCTCGAAGTCTTCACCGGGTACCGCGTGCAGCACTCGGTGGCGCGCGGCCCGGCCAAGGGCGGCATCCGCTTCGCGCCCGATGTCACACTCGACGAGGTCCGCGCGCTTGCTTCCTGGATGACCTGGAAATGCGCCGTGGTGAACATCCCGTTCGGCGGCGGCAAGGGCGGCGTCATCTGCGATCCCAACATCCTCTCCGATTCCGAGCTCGAAAAGCTCACCCGGCGCTACACCGCCGAGATCATCGACTTCATTGGCCCGGAGCGCGACGTTCCGGCGCCGGATGTCAACACGAACGAGAAGATCATGGCGTGGATCATGGACACGTACTCCATGCACGCACGTCACACCGTAACCGCCGTGGTGACGGGAAAGCCGATGACGCTCGGGGGCTCGCGCGGCCGTCCGGAGGCCACCGGCCGGGGCTGCATGATCGTGACGCTCGAGGCGCTGCGCAAGCTCGGCTTGCGGCCGGAAAATACCCGGGTCGTGATCCAGGGCTTCGGCAATGTCGGCGGCATGGCGGCCCGGTTGATGAGCGCCAAAGGCTTCCAGGTGGTCGCCATCGTGGAGTACGACGGAGCGGTTTACAATCCGCGCGGGCTCGATATCGCGGCTCTCCAGGCGCACCGGCGTGAAACCGGGTCGGTCCTCGGCTTCGCGGGAGGCGAAGACATGGACCGCAACGAAGCCATGTTCCTCGATTGCGACGTGCTCATCCCCGCCGCCACGGAAAACGTGATTCATTCCGGCAATGTCGACCGGCTGCGCTGCAAGATCCTGTGCGAGGGAGCCAACGGGCCGACCACACCGCTCGCCGACGAGGTGCTCGCCGAGAAGGGTGTCTTCGTCATCCCCGATATTCTGGCCAATGCCGGCGGCGTCACGGTCTCCTATTTCGAGTGGGTGCAGGACCGCCAGGGCTTCTTCTGGAATGAGAACACGGTCAACGAGCGGCTGGAGGAGATTATGGTCGAATCCTTCGATGCCGTGGTCCACTACGCCGAAACCCACAACGTGAACAACCGCATCGCGGCCTACATGGTGGCCCTGGACCGGGTGGTCTACGCGATCAAGCTGCGGGGGATCTACGCCTAAAGGAGGAGCCGAGTATCTGACGCAGAGACGCGGAGACGCAGAGATGACCG
>Ga0070739_10003820_pt1 | contig 18379 bp, 10 predicted proteins | sample Coa_R1_7_FD_66445 | JGI IMG/M metagenome (GOLD analysis project Ga0070739, IMG submission 66445) | Surface soil microbial communities from Centralia Pennsylvania, which are recovering from an underground coalmine fire - Coalmine... | ecosystem: Environmental > Terrestrial > Soil > Unclassified ... | reverse complement strand
CCGATTCGCTGCGCTCCAGCAAGCTTCGCAGTTTCCTGACGCTGCTGGGCATCATTCTGGCCACCACGACGCTGATCGCGGTCATGTCCATCATTCACGGAATGGATGTGTACATCGCGGAGAACGTGTCCGACATGGGCGCGGACGGATTCCAGGTTTATCGCATGGCCTTCATCGGCGACTACACGCCGAAGAAGTTCATGCTGATGCAGAAGCGCAACCCCGAGTTGTCGCCGGAGGAGTACGAGTTTCTGAAGAGCCACGCGGTGCTGGTGCGCGACTACGGCATGCAATCGGATCGCTCGGCGCGCGTGGAGTACTCGGGAAACTCCCTCGACAACGTGACACTGCACGGGGTGACCTCGAATTACGGAATGCTCAACAACGTGGAGCTCAGTTCGGGCCGGTTCATCACCGACATGGAGGACCGCCGGCGCCAGGACGTCGCTGTCATCGGCGCGGACATCGCAGATCGGTTTTTCGCCGGCGCCGATGCGATCGGCAAGACGATCAAAGTGGACGGTCACCCGTTCACGGTGATCGGTGTTGGCAAGAAAAAGGGCAGCGCGTTCGGGCAGTCGCTTGATGAATACGTGCTGATTCCGATCGGCACGTTTTTCCAGTACTACGGCTCGCGGCAGGGCATAAGCTATCTGGCGCGCGCGACGGACCGGCTGATGCTGGACCGGGCTCAGGACGAAACGCGCATGCTGCTGCGCGCCTATCGGCACCTTCGGCCGCAGCAGGACGATACGTTCTCGATCATTACTTCTGACGCCTTCGTCCGCGCCTGGGATCAGCTGACGGGCGCCATCGCCGTGACGGCGACGGCTGTGGTCGCGGTCTTCATGGTGGTGGGCGGCGTGGTGATCATGAACATCATGCTGGCCGTCGTGACGGAGCGCACTCGCGAGATCGGCATCCGCAAGTCAGTGGGCGCGCGCCGGCAGGACATACTGAATCAGTTCCTGGTGGAGTCGTCGATGCTGGCGGCGACGGGCGGCATACTCGGCGTGGTCAGCGCCTGGCTGATTGCCGTGCTGGTGCGGAACTTCACGCCGGTCCCGATGAACCTGCCCATTTCCGCGGTCATTCTCGGCGTCGGTCTCTCCGCGATTGTCGGCTTGTTCTTTGGCGTCTACCCCGCGCAGCGGGCGGCGCGGCTGGATCCCATCGAAGCACTGCGGGCAGAGCAATGAGAAGCACGACCCTGCGCTCGACGATCATGCTCGCGCTGAATACCGTGCGCGAGCACAAGATGCGTTCCTTCCTTACGGTGCTGGGCGTGATCATCGGAACGGGAACCATCATCGGCGTAGGCTCAATCATTGCGGGACTCGATAACGCCATCACCGGCATCATCCGCAGCATGGGCAGCAACACGGCGATCATCTTCAAGTTTCAGCCTGGATTTCGCGGCCGGCTCACGCCGGAAGAACTGAACCGCAAGCCGCTGAACTGGGACAACGCTCTGGCCCTGCGGGAACGATGCGCTGCGTGTGCGCGTGTGAGCGCTTATTTGTTTCCTCCGGACGCTCTTGGCGGGCCGCGCACGGACACGGCGCGCTACAAAGGAAACGACCTGTACAACATCAACATCGCCGGCACGGACGAGTCCTACTCCGCCAGCGGCCAGGCGGAAATGCAGGAAGGCCGGTTCTTCACCGACATGGAGAGCCGCCATCGCATGCCCGTGACCGTGATTGGCGAAGACGTGCCCAAAGCACTGATGAACGGCGAGGATCCACTGGACAAGTGGATCGAGGTGGATGGGCACAGGCTGCAGATTATAGGCGTGATGAAGCGTCCGGCAAACTCGTTCCCGGGTCAGAACGACGAGCGCATTCTCATTCCGTACTTCACCATGGAGAAGATGTTTCCTTCGGCGAAGGAGAACATGCTCATCATCGTCGCCAAACCGGGGCAGTTGCCGGCGGCCATTGACGAGGCGCGCGCCGTGCTGCGCATCGAACGCCGTGTGCCCTTCGACAAGCCCGACAATTTCGACATTTCCACGGCCGAGCAGATGGTGGAGAACTTCCACCGCATTACCGGGATGGTGGCTCTGGTGATGGTGGTGCTGAGCTCGGTGGGGCTGCTGGTGGGCGGCATCGGTGTGATGAATATCATGCTGGTCTCGGTTACCGAGCGCACGCGGGAGATCGGCGTGCGCAAAGCTATCGGCGCTCGCCGCTCCGACATCGTTCTTCAGTTCCTGACCGAAGCCGTCGTGCTAACCGGGCTTGGCGGACTCATCGGCATGTCCTTTGGATGGGGCATCTCGTTCCTGAGCCGGGCCGTGTTCCCGTCGCTGCCGACCGCTGTCCCAATGTGGGCGGCGGTGCTGGGCGTTTTCGTATCGGTGGGCGTAGGCTTGTTTTTTGGGATTTGGCCGGCGAACAAAGCGGCGCGCCTCGATCCTGTGACTGCTTTACGTTACGAATAGGTGCTCGGCCGGGTGAGTGATTTAAGTCAGGCGCTCGGGAGCGCTGTTCGACGGAGGTGGTGTGGGCCATCCACGCGCGGCTGCTCGCCTGCCCGCGCTTCCACTTCGCGCGGAAGGAAGCGCTGATGGGAGTTCTCAATGCAGACGAGAGGCGCGAGGAGGTGGCCGAGCATGATCATTTCTTCGCTGAAGTTGGGCTGCTCGACCGCAGGCTGGAGCAGGGGGGGGCGGCAGGGTTGGCCCGCAGACGCTGCGGTTCCTGAATCGCTGGTTGAACACGTCCTCGGTGCGGACCAGCGGTTCGCGCAGGCGCTGCGGAAGAGTGGCGGTGGGGCATTAGGGGTCGAAGCAGGCGCGGTACGATACAGACGCGTAGCTCAGTTCGTTAGAGCGCCCGCTTAAGACTTACCGGGTAATATCTTCACCTGTTGTTACGAGATACCAACATTATTGAAGTCGCCGGAGTTGCTGCGCTGGACCCACACATTCAGATAGCGATGAGGATTAGTTGACACTCGTGGGTCCTGCGCTTCCTTCCGTACATCACAGCGGCGCTATCCGATACTCGATAGCCCCGGGACGTACGATTGCGCCACGGGGCCGTAATGGCCAGCATGGGTGTTCTGAAGCACGTTGGCGTATCGCTGAAGCCGAGCAGGTTCTATCAACGTGTGGCGGAGTCATCCATTCCGTTGATGAATGGGGCGATGGTTTCACGGATTATCTGTAGCCGTCCCGCGAGCGCATCGGCCCACTCGGGCGTAGGCTCAACACCCACGGGCGGGAGCTTCCTGGACGTTTTACCCTGACGCGCCAGGGCGACCCACGCCTCCATCAGCTCCATGTAAACGCGAAATGCCTGAGCGGGCGACTTGCACTGATCGACGACGAGGTAAAGCCGTGGAATGTCGCCCACGATTACCCACAGCCATTGGTCAATATCCGGTGTACGGCCATCTACCTCAAACAAAAAAATGGCGAAAACTTTTCCGACGCCGCCTCCCCAATAGCGGGGCGCAGCCGACTGGCACCAGTGGAATGATTCGAGGTATTGCTTCGCCTCGATGCACATGTCCTTGAGCAGCTTCGTTTCCGCATCATCCTCGCCACGCATCTGATGCACGGGCACAACATCGAACACACCTGGCGTCATTCTGACCGTGCTCCTCGGTCGGTTTGCGATTCAACAACCCAGTCTCGCAACTCCGTGCATCCCCTGCAACTAAGTCCGTTCATCCCCGAACAATCCGCGTCGCCATCGCCGCACCGATGCCCGCCTCCGTCGCAATCGCTTGCCCCACGTCCGAATGAACCACCTGCTTGAGGCGCCTCCTTTATGGTCGTGCGGCCATCAATTCGGCGGAATATCGAACGAAACGGCATTCGACATGACACACCGACCGGAATGTACGCCACCGCCGTAACCAGCAATGAATTGGTAACTGCCACGCGGTACCCGAAGGAGGAGCGAGGTGCTTCGTGATTCGCCAGAACGCAGCGTGAATGTCGAGGGCAAGCGCTCGGAGAAATGCCAGCCCCACACATAGTCGCCCAACTGATTATCGCCATCCGGCGATGCCGCGCTGACGCGAGTGATAACAGCGCACGAACTTCCGTCTGACGGACACCCGAGGAAGAACACAGGTCCTGCTCCGTGAGCCAGAACCGCAATGCCCAGGCTATCCGCGTCAATCACGACCGGGGAGGCGCTCGTGGACAGTATTTCAATGACCGCTCTAACGTTCCGGTCGTGCCGCGACACCGTCGGTTGCACCTGTACTCCTGCAATCGAGGGAGTACTCGCATTGGGTTTCGAGTGCCCGACAACCACGAACTTCGTAATCAAACCGTCGCCGGGGTTCATCGGCTGTTTGACCAATTTAGCGTCAATCTCGATGGACTGGCCTTCAAACGGCTTCAAAGCCGCTTTCTCACGATTAGCAATGTACATCAGGTAAACGCCACTGAACAGGTAGCAGTTGTTCCAGCGGTCGAAGAAAACCACTCCGTTGTACTTCCCAGCGCCGCGCAAACCGGCTAATACGGTTGAGGCGACCAGAAAGCACGAGGTGGTCAGCACCACGGACATTCGCGGTTTCTGCATGTCGTTTCTCCGGCGGCGTTTGGTGGACTCGACCGATCAACGCCTCTCCACTCCATCCGCTGATACGATACACCCAGACGAACCAGTGTGATTCGCGGCCCTCCGTGATCCTGCCGGAACGGCAATGCTCGACTGTTCCTGGGAAGGCGGCAAACTGTGACCGTACCACGGGGATATGATGGCCAGCGATGGGCATTCTGGAGCACGTCGGCCCCGTGAATTGGGACGATGCAGGATGTCACGGGATGACGGTCAATCGGACCCGAGTCTCAGCGGGTTCCGTCTCCGACAATCACCGTGTGGATCGCACAACCGTCGACGGCGACCGAGCACGGGAGTACGATCCAACGCGCCGGCAATGGGATGGAGAACGGCATGGCGGAAGCTGACTGAACAGGCGGGCCTTACGTCGCCGCGATGTGAGGCACAACTGGATTGCCGCGGATGCGGAGATTGGTACGCCAAAGTCGCTTCTGGAGGCGCACGCGGGCCATCTCTCAGAGCGCACGTCAGACCACTACAAGCACCTTTCAGAGCAGGCGCGTCGAGGGGAGGCCAAGCGACAGTGGAGGCGCGCGAACTTCTGCTAGGCTAGTGGCATGGCGACCGGCTGGCACGGGCTGAGCGATAGTTTTGAGCGGGGTGGCGGTTCCGCTTCCGTACGAGCTTCCGTACAGGCCGTCAACGCCGGAGCCATAATGGCCGCAACCCGTTGATGCTGCAAATATGGGCGCGTAGCTCAGTTGGTTAGAGCGCCTGCTTCACACGCAGGAGGTCACAGGTTCGAGTCCTGTCGCGCCCACCATTAATTTCAGCAGATACAGACCGAGGGAAGAGTTGGAGGGAGTGGTTGTGACGTGGATTGTGACGTAAAGTTTCAATTCGCCTTCCTCGACTCGGGCTGGGCCGTTGCCGAGGGTCCGCCCATCAGACCGCTTTCCAGTTTTTCCAGCGCCGAGCGCTTCGCGGCCATGCGCACGTGGCTGTAGTGTTCGAGCATTCGGCGGGACATGTGACCGGCGACAGCCATCAGCGTGGCGTCGGACGCGCCGGCTTCAGCCATTTCGGTGATGGCCTGGTGGCGAAGGTCGTGGAAGCGCAGGCCGCGGATCGGGGCGGCTGCACGTTTCCAGGCTGCGATGGCGCCGCGAAGACCTTTGCCGGATTCGAGCGCCTGTTGGGCGGCTTCTCTTCCGACACGTCTGCCGGTTTCGCGGACCAGTTTCCGCCACGCCGTGCGCCAGCTCTTCTGCGGGCGTGATGGATCGATAATCCGCTCCTCGCAGGCGGGAAAAACGTAATGCTCGGGTTCGCTGCTGCCGAGGGCGCGAGCACGTTCCAGCAGGCGAGCGAGCGCGGCCATGGCATCGCCGTTCAATGGAATGGTTCGATGGCCGGCTGCCGTCTTGCTGCGGCGGATTGTCGCGACTCGGCCGAACAGATCGACGTCTTGCCAGCGCAGATTCTTGATCTCCACGCCGCGACAGGTAGTCGAAAGAGCGAGCACCGCCGCGCAATGCGCGACCATCCATTCCGGACGGCTTGCGGCCGTCTCGAACAGTCTGCGCTTCAGATCGGGCGGCAGAACCTTCGCTACTGCGCGGCGATCCTCCGGGAGTGCCTTTACGTCCTCGGAAATGGCATTCCAGACCTTGGCCCGCTTCAGCATCCGGCGAAGGACGCCGGTTTCCATGTTGACCGTCCGGCCGGAGATGCCAGCGTCCAACCGCGCTTTCTGATACCCGGACACGTCCTCGGCTTTGAAGCGAAGTAACGGCTTCTCGCCGAAATGTTTCATTAGCGGCCCAAGTCGCTCCGATTCGAACTGCATTGTCCTCTCGGAAACGTGCGGCTCGCGTTCTTCGAGATAGACCTTCACCGCTTCATGGAACGGCTTGCGCGCGAATTCACGCCCCGTCTTCGAAGCGTTCTTGCCCTGTTTGATTTCGGCAATGCGATTCTTTTCCAGCTCTTTCGCTTGCCGCTTATCGGTTGTGTTCAGCGCCTCGCGATAACGAACGCCGTAGATCGTTACGTCGAGGTGCCAGTGACCAATGCGCTTGTAGATCATGCTGCTCCTTTCCAACGCGGGATTTTTCCCGCCCTGGCGATCAGACTAAAGCACGGCTGGTCATCGCGGCAACCGCGACACCGTTCGAATCTCCGCCGGTTGGCAGCGCAGCCACCCACGAGTCGAGATCTTCAGGACGATAGCGCACGAGCGAGCCGACGTTGACAAACATCGGCCCACGCTTCTCCAGTCGCCACCGCCGCAAGGTCGGGACGCTGACATTCAGGCGTTTGGCAACTTCCAGTTCGTTAAGAAAACTCTGCATCGTTCACCTCTGAGGGAGAATTGGAGCTCCATTGCTCGCCGGAGCCCCTAAGTACTAAGTGATTGCCAGAGGATGTTAGGGACGCTTGCCCGAAATTTGCGCTGGGACGGGTGCATCCCATCCGGGATGCAGTGCGTGGGAAATGGGATGCGCCGCACGACGCTGAGAGAGCGAGCGATCAGCCGAATCAGAGGCGGGTCCGAATCCCGCATTCTTTATGTTCCTCTACCAGGTTTCGTCACTGTGGGCTGGTCTTTCGGCGTTGGTTGGTTGCCGTAATCTGTAGTGAATTGTCGTAACGTGTCGTGGTTTGTCGTAGCGGTCAACAAAAGTCAACAAGTTACAACGGAGGTCGACAGAATTCAACAAAAGTCAACACTCTACGACGATTTACGACACCCTACGACACTTTTGCCCGATTTTCCGAGCAGGTCAGGGCAGGCAGACAGCCGTAGAGGAACATAAACAAAACGTATTACTGGAACGTTTTTCGCGGTTAAGTTTAACGTTTCGGCTGGCTTGCGTCGTGTCGCGTTTTCGATCGAGCGTACCACATCCGTGATACTCACGCGAATTGGCTTTCCTGGCTGCGGAAAGGTTCTTGAATTCATCGATCTTCCATGCGCGGCGGCTCTCTGTTACGCTGGAGTCGCCGTTGTGAGCAAGGCCCTACATGGAACGTGCGGCAAAAACCGTCGCCGGTAAAACTACTCTTGATCGGGAGCTGCATCTGCGTGCTCGCGCTGATCGCCTTCGCCGCGCTGATGATCTTTGGACCCGACGAGATCGTCTGGCGATGTGAACTACATCAGGGCAATGACGCGATCCAGCGGATAGAGTCCTACCGCGGCAAGCATCACCGGTCACCAGGCTCACTCGAGGAAACGGGGCTTCGTGATTCCGATCCCTCGTGGATTTTCTATCAGAAGTGCAACGATCGGCAGTATGTAGTGTGGTTCGGGACGACGCTGGGCGAGTCCATGACGTACACTTCGTGGACTCGCAACTGGGAGTCCCTGAATCGAACGTGTAAAGGAGCGGAGTAGGTGCGTTTCGTCTGGCCTTGGCTCCGCGCGCTTGAACTGAGGTGTTCGTGAGGCGTGTTATCGGCTATTTCGTGGGAGCGCTTGCCGCGTCGCTCATCTACATCGGCTGGCTTCTGATAGGCATGACACGATTGCATGGCGCGGCCGCTGAATTCGGTTTCAACCTCGGATTCTCATTGCTCTTGTGGATGACAGACGGTTTTGGCTTAACGCTCGTCTTCGTGGCAGTTCCCTGGATCCTCGCCGTCTGGGTGTGCAGGATCCTACGCTGGCCAGGTGGAGTGTATTTTCCGCTGGTTGGTGCCATTTCCATTTTTGTGATCGGTTGCATGATGGCCTCGGTATCACCGAAGCCGCTTTGGATTGAAGATCAGACGTTTTTACAGGGTGCCGCCATCGCTGCCGCGCGCCAGGGTCTTTCCTTCCTGGTCTCGGGCTTCGTGTTTGGATTTGCGTACTGGCTCATAAGTGAACGCCGGATTCCGACCCGGTGACGCGACGTTTTCCGGCAGCAGGCTGATGACTGGCGTCGCTTCCCGTTCGGCGACTATCAGGACGCTGGAATCCAGGACTAATCCCATTCGGGCGGATTCAAGGGCTCGCGATGAGCATCAATGGCGGCTTGCACATCCGCAGCAAAGTCCGCGTCCGGGACCGGCGCGTAGCCGAGGTTCTTTTCGTACGCCTTTGCGATCGCGATGCATTCGCTGAGTTTACGGCCGGGGCCTTGCGGTGTTTTGATGACGGCGACGGGCCGGTGATCTTGCTCGACGATCACCTCCAGGCCCTCCTCGCGGACTCGCGCAAGGACCCCGTGGATATCGCGAACCAACTCGGCTTCGGTAAGCCGGAGTGTCATCTCGTTCCTGATCATACCCTAGTTCGTTGTCTTGCAGCCGTCCTTACCGTGCGTTCCCAAGGAGGTCACTCAACCGGAAGGACCCCTCGGCTTTCGGCTTTTTCCCTGACCACGGGGTGCGGTTCGCGTTCTTCCTCACTGGGAACGCTCGTGCACAAAACGGCGCCATCGCGATCGTCTCTTTGGCCAGGGTCGGATAGCCTTCAAGGATCTCTTCCACGGTCGCACCCTGGGCAAGCATGTCGGCGATCAGGTCCACCGAATACGCGTCCCCTTGAAACACTGGTGTGCCGCACATCATTTCAGGATCGCTGGTCACGAGTTCCCTTAGCCGGTCGAGTTGTGTCGAATTGGAGTTGCCGCTCATTTCCGAATCTCTGCCAACACCCTTACAACTCGCTCAAGATGCTTTGCCGGATCAAGGTGCCCTATGAATAGGTCCGCCGCCCGGTATCGGCTCCCGTCGCGATTCAGAAGCCAGATGCCAGGCTTGCCGACTGCGCCACGCCAGTCAGGTCGCGTCAGACACCAGCCTTGGCGAAAGTCCCTCTCCCAAGCAAATGGCAGGCTATCGACGTTTCCGATGTCGCCTTTCAGAACCCGATCTACTTGAATGTGGCCCCGCTCGTTCCAGCCGTCAAACCACGGGAACTTGAAGTCGCTATACAACTTTCCCACCACCACGACATCCACTTTGGCGAGGCTGGCCGGTAGCAAGACGTCGACTTCCTGGGCCTTTATTAGCCCGACTGCGGCGAAAAGCAGGAGAATCGAGAGCGACTTCACCGTGCATTATGTTATCGCGTGACAACTACAGAGTGAAGGGTTGCTTCGGACTGGGGTATAGATCGCGCGTCCGGCTGGAGTTGTCTTGGATTATTCGCTGGCCAGCACCCGGCGCACGACGGCCGGCTCCTTCGCGATTACTGTCAGGTAGGCGCGCGCGGCGGAATCGGGTTGCCGGCCACCCTGCTCCCACTCCTGAAGGGCGCGCTTGCTGATGCCATAAGCTCGCGAGAATTCGGCCTGGGACATCTTCACCCGCTTGCGAATCGCCTTTACGTCGACGGGTTTCGGCCACACCTGCTCCAGCTCGACCTTGCCGCGCTGGTGGGCCAGAACGAGTTTCATTCCTTCGAGCAGGTCTTCGCCGAAGGTCGAAACCTTCTTCTTCGCAGTTGCTTTCCTGGGCATTCTATTGCGCTCCTTTCAGATGGGCGGCGATCTGCCGCAGCTGCTTTTTCTCATCCGCGGTCAGATCCGCTTTGACGTTCTTGGCGTAGCAACGAATCAGGTAAACGCGGGCGGCAATCACGACGTACAGATAGATGATCCTGGCGCCGCCGCGCTTTCCTTTGCCCTTCGCCGCCCATCGCAATTTCCGGACGCCGCCCGATCCCGGTATCACGTCGCCGGCGTCGGGATGGTCAATCAGATAGACGGCCAACGCTTCAATGCCGTCCGCCCCAATCAGCTCCGTCGCCTCGGCCTTGAACTTCGGCAGTTGCAGGACCGTGATCTCGGGCGCATCGTCCACTACTCAGCAGTATACCGCAATGCGGTATAGCCGATTTTGTGACGTGGATTGTGACGTAACCCTACCCAGAATTGGCCAAAACGATCGACTCTGCGCCTCTGCTCGACAGCACTCGACACAGCTCGGCAAAACCGCCAATGCCGACGAAGCGCCTCAATTTCAAGAGCTTCGCCGGCACTCGCAATCATCGCCGCTCGCCGCGTCACACGTCATCCGGCCAATTCACACGCAGGAGGTCACAGGTTCGAGTCCTGTCGCGCCCACCATCCCACTCGTTTCGCTGCCGCTGCTACGGGGTCCACGTCCCTTCGAGCGTGAACGGGACGGTGCTTCCGCTGAATCCGGTCACGCTCATGTACACGTTCTTCTGTCCCGTAAACGTCGCGCTGAAGGTCAGGGCGGCATTCAGCGTGAGCTGGTTCCCACTCGTGGCAACAGACGAGGCGCCCGCGTCGAGCGTGCACTGACTGTTGGTCAGCTTCGCTCCCGTTGTTCCCAGGGTTACGGGTCCCAGGAATGCCGTTCCCCCATCGTTGCGCAGGTACAGCGAATTGGTCGGTGGATAGTAATAGACCCAGCAGGCGTTTGCACCGCCGGTCGAGCTGTTCACCATGAGATACACGAGATGCAGATCGCCGAGACCATCGGGATCCCCGTAGGTCGCCTGGAACGTGACCGATAATCCCGATCCCGACGTCGGCGAAAGCGACACGATCGTCGGTGGTCCGCCACCCGGAATCGTAAAGGTCCCGCTGCTTACCTGGCCGCTCGACAGCCCTGTCATCCCGACCGCATACAAATACACGGTCTTCGCTCCCGGGGAGAAGGTGAAGTTCGTGAACGCCCAGTTTACAGTCAGCGTGTTTCCGCTGGTGGAAACAGTTGTCGCCGAGGCGCTCAGCGCGCACTGGCTGTTGGACAGCATTGTGGCCGATCCCAGCGCCGCGGATGTTAGCGCGGTTCCGGCATCATTGGTGAGCGACAGCATGTTGCTGCGCGGCGCGTAGTATGCATAACAGGCGTTCACCACCGACGCCACCGGTGAGATGAGGATGCGGACGCTGAACAGATCGGACACTCCGTCCGCGTCGGTGTACTGCGCCTGCAGCGTTGCCGATGTGCCCGTGCCATTGTTGGGCGACAACCCACCCACAGTCGGCGCTACCGCCGCCAATCCACTGCCGCTCAGGGCAACGGGCTGAGTGCTGCCGGACACACCGCCGGAATTGTCAGTAAAGACGAGATTCGCCGACCTGCTTCCGGTTCCCTTTGGAGTAAATATCACGGATACCGTGCAGCTGGCGCCCACCACCAGAGAAGACCCGCAGGTAGTTGTCTTCGAAAAATCGCCGGCATTACCGCCCGAGAAGGCGATACTGCTGATGACGAGTGTGCCGGTGCCCGTATTGGTCAGGGTAACGTTCTGTGAGGTGCTGCTGGTGTTCACCGCCTGCCCGCTGAAGGTGAGCCCGCCGGATGGTGAGGCGATTGGTACGGCCACGCCGGTTCCGGTCAGGTTTACGGTCTGACTCGCCGCCGTGTTGCCCGAGTTGTCGCTTACTACCAGTGTCGCCGGGCGGCTGCCGGCCTTGAGTGGGGAGAAAGTCACCGTAATCGAGCAGTTAGCTCCAACGGCCAGCGTGGCGCCGCACGTGGTGTTGCTGACCGCGTAATCGCCAGGGTCCGTGCCGCCAAAACCAATCCTGCTGATGGTCAGCGTCCCGGTCCCGGTGTTGTTCAGCGTTACGGATTGTCCCGAACTCGTCGTCGCGAGGTTCTGGTTGCCGAACGAGAGGCTGGCCGGCAGACCTGTGGCATTCGGTATTCCAATGCCGTTGCCATTCAGTGTGACCGTCTGGGTCGACCCGGCGGTGTTGTTCGCGTTATCGGTGACCGTTACCAGCGCGGTCCGGCTCCCGGGCGCCGAAGGGGTGAACGTGATGTAGATCGAGCAACTGGAGTTGGCTGCCAGACTCGACCCGCAGTTGCTGGCCCCCGTAACGCGGGTAAAGTCAGCGGCATTCGCGCCGGTGATGGTCACCGATGAGATGGTCAGCGCGCCGGTGCCGCCGTTGTTCAATGCGAAGCTCAGCGGCACGCTCGTTGTATTCACGTTCTGATCCGTAAAGGTCAGGGTTCCGGGCGTGGCGGTAGTAGCGTTGGGAACTGCCTGCCCCGTGCCGCTCAGCGTAATCGTCTGTATCGAACCCGCCGTATTGCCGGCGTTATCGGTAATGGTGATCGTGGCAGAACGGCTGCCGGCAGCGGTTGGAGTGAAGGTCACTGAAACCGTGCAGCTGGTTCCGTTCAGCAGCGTCGCGCCGCAGTTATTGGTCTGGCCGAAATCGCCCGAGTTTGTCCCGCCGCCGGCAATGGTGGTGATGGTCAGCGGCCCGCTCCCTGCATTCGTCAACGTCACAGTCTGCGCGCTGCTGGCGGTTCCGATATTCGTGGTCGCAAAGGAAACGATGCAGTTGGAAGCGGTCGAGCCCGCGGCGCACGCCCCTCCGGAAAGCGCGGCCGACGGCACGGCAACACCGGTACCGTTCAGCGCCACGTTCTGTGTTGATCCAGCGGCGTTGTTGGCATTGTCGGTAATGGTCACCGCCGCCCCGCGGCTACCCGACGCGGTGGGTTGGAACCGCACCGAAATCGTACAACTCGGATGCGGCGAGCCCACCGAAGCTGCCAGCGTAGCCCCGCAGGTGTTCGCGGAGATGTTGTAATCACCCGCGTGCACGCCGGTGATCGTGATACTGGCGATACTCAGGACGTCGCTTCCCGTATTCGTGAGAGTAATGTTCTGGGCGGCGGTCTGAACGCCAATGTTGGTGTTTGCGAAATTCAGCGCCGCCGTGCTCAGGCTCGGGACGGGAACGCCGAAGCCCGTGCCACTCACCGAAATCGAGTGCGGCGATCCCGCCGCGTTGTCGGTGACGCTCACCGTGGCCGACCGGGTTCCGCCCAGCAGCGGTGAGAACTTCAGGGACACGGTGCACGCCTGGTTTGGATTGAATGTTCCGCCGGAGCACCCGTCGCCGGTGATGGCGTAGTCACCGGCGTTTGCTCCGCCCAGGGACACGTTGCTGACGGTCAGGCTCGCGCTTCCGGTGTTGGTGACACTGAAGCTCTTCGCCACGCTGGCTGAGCCCACGTTCTGCGTGCTGAAGGTAATCAATGGCGGACTCAGCGTCGCTGCCGGCCCAGTGGCCACGGCCGTGCCGGTCAGTGTTATGGGCAGAGATGTTTCACCCGCGACCGAGGTGGTCACGGTGACCTGCGCCGACCGAAGGCCGCTAGCTCCCACCTGAGGCGTGAAGGCGACGGTCATATAACAGGTTGCGCGAGCGGCCAGAGTGGACGGACAGTTCACGTTGGCGAACTGGTAATCGGCCGCGTTCGTACCCCCCAGCGCCATGGAGATCGAAACGCCGGTGTCGCCCTGATTGGTCACGAACACAACCTGCGCCGTGCTGCTCGAACCCGCGGGTTGATTCCCGAACGCAAGCGCGCTTTGCGAGAGCGCGATCTGCTGATTGGCAGGAATTCCCACGCCGCTCAACTGTACCGTGTGTCCACCCCCGTTGTCGGCGATGGTGAGCGTGCCGGTTATGTTGCCGCTCGACGCCGGGGCGAAGGCCACATAGATGGTGCACGAATTGTTCACAGCGAGACTCGCGAGCCCGGTGCAGCCATCGCCGCTGGGCCCGATTACGAAGCCGCTGGAAACGGTGTCCGTCCCGAAACTCACCGAAGAGTTTCCGAGATTGGTAACCGTGATCGCCTGCTGCGCGCTGGTCGTGCCCACGATCTGCACCTGGAACTGTGTGCTCAGCGGCGTGACCCGCAGTGTTTTCGCGTTTGCAACGCCCTTGCCGGACAAGGTAGCGGTGACAATCGTGCTGCCGTCGGCGAAGGTCACCGGGAACTGCACGTTGCCGGTCCGAGTTCCCGTCGCTGACGGCGTGAACCTCACGTTCACCTGGCAAGAGCCCCCGACCGATATCGTCTGGCCGGAACAACCGTCGCTGCCCCCCTGTGCGCCCAGGTCGGAAAACTCATTCGCCGGAGGAGCACCCAGGTTCGTTCCCGTTACAGTGCCCAGAGTAAATGACAGGTTCCCACTGTTCGTAAGCGTCAGCGTAACGCTGTAACCAGTGGTAATTCCGACGGTCTGATCGACAAATGACCCTGCCGTCGGCGAGATAACGGCAGAATCCTTCTCCGCTGCGCCGGTCCCGGCAAGGCTGCCGGACAGGTTCGTGATGGTCCCGTCGGAGTAAGTGATGGGGACTGTCAGAGTTGTACTGCGAGCTCCCGGCGCGTTCGGCGTGAAGGTAAAGGTGTTGGTGCACGCCTGCCCAGGCTGCAGCGTGTGCGTGCTGCAGTTGCTTACCAGTGCGAATTCGCTTGTTGGCGCGGCGCCGAGGTTCGATCCCGTTATGGTCCCGATAGTTAACGGGATATCTCCGCTGTTGGTCACGACCATGGAAACCTGAGGCGCCGTCGTCGTCCCTACAACCTGGATCTGGGGGAACGTGCCCGCGCTCGGATTGAGCAGCGCCGAGGGGTCATCCGGCGCGAATCCGTCCAGATTGGCCGTCGCCAGCGGAGTGTTGCCGCTGGTCTGGAAGGTGATCGTGCCGGTTCGGTGGCCGGCGGCGGTTGCCGCAAACGATACATAGCTGAAGCAGCTCGTGCCGGAAGTGAGCGTTACGCCACTGCAGTTCTGGTTGTTAGCCGGTATAAGGAAATCGCCCGTAAGTGCAATGTTCCCGAGGGAAACGTTCGACCCCGTGTTGTTATAGAAACGAATAAACGTGTTGGTCGTGCTCGTCGTTCCCAGCGGCTGGTTATCATACGTCAGCAGGTTGTTCGAAAGATAGAAGTTCGGCGCCGCCGCGATGCCCGTACCCTGCAGCGTGATACTCTGCGTGCCCGCGTCGTCGGTGAACGTAAGTGTTGCGGTTTCCGCGCCCGTACCACTCGGCTGGAAGTTGACCCACATCGCGCAACTGGCGTTCGGCTGAAGCTGGGCGCCGCTGACGCCGCAGCTTCGGGAGTTATTGAGGTGGAAATCGGCTGCGTTCGCCCCGGTAACGGCCGGATTGGCGGAGAACGTGACGGCTTTGGTCCCGGTGTTGCGAATCGAAATCATGTCGGCGTTGACGCCATCATCGTTGCCATTGATGCCGCTCTGCTGGCCGACCACCACCGATCCCGAATTCAGTGGCGATGGTGGGGTAAACGCGATCGCCTGCGTTGCCGTCACGCCCGTGCCGGTCAGCGCGACGCCCGGGTTGCCGGCGCTCGTGTTAAGGGTCAGGGTTCCGGTTCGCGCTCCGCTCGCGGTGGGGGTAATGGTCACCTGCACCTGGCAGCCGCCGAACGGATTCATCACGAACGGCGTTGGCGGACAGCTGAGGTTTGTGACCGCGAAATCGCTGGCGCCCGTGCTGTAACTGTTCACCGTTACCGGCGAGTTTCCTGGATTCCTGACGAATACAGCCTGCGCCGCGCTCGTCGTGCCATTGATCTGCGTGCCGAAGTTCAGCTGCGCCGGATTCGTTGTGGCAGTCCCTGTATCGGCGATCCCGGAGCCGGAGAGCGTCACGGTTTGCGGACTGTTGGACGCGCTGTCGATGAAGGTCAGGGCTCCGGAGCGGAAGCCAGTCGTTGTGGGAGTAAACGCTACGTTCACGCTGCAGCTCGCGTACGAACCGGTCCCATCCTCGATGGTCCCGTTCAGCGTCGTCTGACAGGTGCTCGCCGTGATCTGGAAGTCACCGCTTACCAGCACGCGATCGATGGCGACGGGCGCCGTGCCGGCATTTTGAACGAAAACGGTAACGATGTTCGTCTGCACTCCTACGGGTTCATCCGGGAAGGCGACGCCCGTGGCGGGATAGAAGTTCAGTGTCTGCACCGCCGGAAGACCCACGCCGGTGAGGGAAACCTGTTGCGGGCTTCCGGTAGCCGTGTCGGTCACCGCGAGATTGCCGGTGCGAGTCCCGGCCGCCGTGGGCGTAAAGGTCATGTTGACGTTGCATGAGGACTGCGGATTCAACTGGCCGGGCACAGTGCAACTTGTGCTGAAAAGGGCGAAATCCCCGGATACAATCAGGGCCTGTATGGTGACTGGGGTGCTGCCGGTGTTCTGTATAACGGCGGTCTCGTTGTTGGTTGTAGACCCCACGGATTCAGTCCCGAAGTCCAGCGTCGAAGCGGCGAACGCAATCGTCCCGCCGCCGCCGGGCGGCACGCCGGTGCCCGAAACCGGCATGGTTCCGCCGTTGCCGATTACGAGGGTGTCATTCAGCAGTCCCACCTGCGTGGGAGTAAATGTAAGGCTGATCGTACAGCTGATGCCGGGCGCGAGTTGCGACGGACAGTTGTTGAGTTCGGTGAAATTGGTACCGGCCGCCGCGCCTGTCGAATTCATGTAAATGAGTGTCTGGACACTCATGTCACCGAGGTTCGTCAGCGTAAGGGTCGTGGCCGGACTTGTGGTTCCCACCTGCTGTCCACCGAAGGCGGGGACTGGGTTAGGCGTCACCTGAAGCAGGACGCCATCGATGCCCGAACCGCTGACATTAACAACCGTGGGACTGTTGCTGGCGTTGGAGTTGATAGTAACCGTCCCCGTGCGCAAACCCGGCGCCGCCGGCGTGAAGTATAACGTCAGGGTGCAATATCCGCCCGCCGAAACGGTTCCGGCGCAGTCGTCGCTCTCCGTGAAGATACTGCCGGGAGATACCACGATGGATGATATCGTTGCCGGAACGCCGCTTAGATTCCGCAATCTCAGCGTGCCTGGGTATGGGCTGCTCGCCTCATAAGTGGCTGTGCTCACTCCCACGGTTTGGCTTCCGAAGTTTATCGTGCCTGGGTTTGGAAGCAGATATGGCGACGAGGACGCGCCAATTTTTGCCAGAAAGGCGCTCGTATTCGTGTTGCCGGGGATGGTCGTCGTCGTCGGAAAATCGAAAACAGAATTTCCCAGATTTCCGGTCAGGTAAACGTTGCTCGCGCTGTCCACGGCGAGTCCCGGCGTGAAGCCGTACAACGCAGCGCTGCTCGAACCGTCCCAGACTCCCTGGGCGAAACCGCTGAGGTATGTCGACAGGAGTGCGCTGGTTCCATTGCTGGAGAGCTCGGTGAGGAATGCCATGAACCCGCCCGGTGCGGGATTGAAATTCTGGAGTGCGTTGATGGCCGGGAAGTCACTGCTGCTGGTCCACCCGGAAATAAAGGCATTGCACGACGAAAGGCATCCGTTGGGAATGGCGATGCCCCAGCCGGTTACGTTCGTTCCGGTGAAGCTGCTGGGGCCGCCCAGAAACGTCGAATAGTCTTCTGAGGCGCCGTCGGAGTGCAGCTTTACGGCGAATCCGCCTGCATAATTCGTCTGGTAGGCCCCGTTCGTTGTGGGCCAGTCTGCCGTGCCGACGAGTCCGGTTATGTACGCGCTCGGCGCGCCGCTTTGCTCTACCGCGATTCCGTAGGGTGTGCCGAAACCGAGGTACGCGGAATAAACAAGAGCTGTGCCGGCGCCGTTCAGCTTGGTGACGTAGGCGCCCCCATTGAAGGTGCTGTAGCCGGTATACCGGAATGCTCCGTTGGTGACCGGAAACGTCGACGTGGTCGCCGCGCTCGCGGCGTACGTGTTCCCCGCAGGGTCAGCTGCAAGGCCGAAGACCTGTGAATTAGCTGTCCCCAGGTAGGTCGAGTAGATGAGCGATGCGGGGCCCGTGACCGCCGAAGGATTGAATTGCGCGATCCAGCCGTTGTAGTTCCCGGTCGTCCCGGCGTGCGCAGGTTGGTAAACGCCGGCGGTTGTGGGGAATGTCGCGGAATAGGTCCATCCGCCGGCATAGACGTATGTGGTCCCGCTGATGGTCTCGACAGCGAGGCCCTGCGCCGCTGAACCAGTTGTCGCATCCGTTCCGCCGAACCACGTGGCCCATGGCACGGTTGCGCCTCCCGCGGCTACCTCGACCAGGAAAGCGGCGTCGGAAGACGCGCTCGGACTGCTGGCCTGGTATGCATTG